>Ga0209930_1004336_pt1 | contig 12791 bp, 3 predicted proteins | sample ThiBiot_500_biof_2_FD_183948 | JGI IMG/M metagenome (GOLD analysis project Ga0209930, IMG submission 183948) | Wastewater bioreactor microbial communities from Cape Town, South Africa - Thiocy_cont_500_biof (SPAdes) | ecosystem: Engineered > Bioreactor > Thiocyanate-remediating >... | reverse complement strand
ATGTTTATTAATAGATAATAAATTATCAAACTTTTCATTCAAATTAACATCATATTCAAATTCATGTTTTCCAATCTTACAAATACCCTTAGCATCTTTAGGTGTAATAATTTTACGATCAAATGTCATTGCTGGACCACATAAATTTAAATTATTAATATTTTTTAAATCATCGGCTTTGCAGTGTCTATTAGTATAAGTAAACTCTCCATCCATTTTAAATAAAAATAAAAATATTTTAACCATATTTTTCTGATTTAATCCAACAATTAAAAGGAAATGAGTAACCCAACTAATTATAATTACACATATAATGGGTATTATACGAATTCTGATTATTCAGATGATTTATTTTTAGCATTATTTAATGGTAAAGGTCCAGGTGGAGCTCCTGGAGATTATATTTTAATAAATTATAATAATACTGTTAGTTTGTATAAATATACCATATACGTTGCAGATAATAATAGTTTTACACAAATATTAGAAAATAATTTTTTATATTATGAAGTTAGAACATATCAAGATGGTGAACAAAGTTCAAATAGAATTTTATACATAAATAATAATACAGTAACTGATATTGATAGTTTTGATATTAATAATATAACATTCAACGGTAAATATACAGATGAATCTTATCGAGGTTATAAATTAATGTCAGATGGTAGATTATATTTAAATGATGGAAATAGTGAAAAATTAATAATTACTGGTTTATCAAAATTTTATTTTAATGATATTGAACAAAATGATAGATATGTTGTATATTGTGATTTAAATAAAACTAATTATATAATTAAAAAAATAAATTATTCAGAATTAGAATATTCAGGATATCAAGGATTTTATAATCCATTATCAAATATAACCTCAATAAATGATGTTAATAATGCATTAAAACAATCAAAAATTAATAGAAATATAATAATAGGTGATACATTATTATCAAATTCTAATGGGACATATAATATTTTTGTAGTTAATTCAGTATATTCAAATGGTGATGTAGTTGATGTTAATATTATAAATATAGAAGATTATGTTTTATTTTATGATTTATATAATCTCAATATTTTAAAAGTTAGTAGTGATGGTATGTATTATTATAATAATGGTATAATTGATGGTTTTTTTGACCAAACTGAAAAAATATTTAATGGTAATTATAATGATATATATTATGGTGATAATTTATATTATTATAATATATTAACTAATAGTGTTTATAGGTCTAATAGTGGTGGATGGTTAAAAGTATATAGATCATTATATAAATTTGATTTTAATATTAATGATAATGGTAAAATAATTAATTTATTAATGTATAATTATTATAATAATTTAGAATTTTATGGTATTAATAAATTAGAAAATAATGATAGTAAATATCAAGGGTATTATGATAATTCACAAACATTGGATTTATATGATGATGTGGGTGTTTTATCAATAATACAAAAATATAAAAGTGATTTTGTAAATATTAGAGATACATTATTAATAAAAATAAATGATGTTGTGAACACATGTTTTGTTGATATTATTGAAAATGACAAAAAAATAACATATACAGAAATTAATAATTGCACATTTTTAAACGTTGAAAATGATTATATAAAATCTAAAAATATTGATAATAGTTATCCTGATAAAATAATAAATTTGGATTATTATATATCAATTGATGATTATAATTTGAATGGGAGTATTAATTATCCACCAACTGATAATTATGAAGGCGATTTATGTTTAGATATTACAAATAATATATTAAAACAATATTCTGGTAATCATTATATAAATTGTATTATAAATAATAAATTAATATATTTTAATAATTTGTATAATGATGAAAGTTATTCTATTAAAACTAATAAAGATGGAAGTGTAATATTAACACAAATCACACCTGAAACATTATTATATAATGGTTATTATTCAGGAATTAAAAATGATTCAAATCCAGATTATTTTGAAATATTAAGTAATTTAAAAAATGGAAGAGAGCCAAGATTATTTGATTATTTGTTATTAAATAATAATAATGTTGTTAAAATATTTAAATATACAAATGATTCATTGGAAGGAAATAATAAATTTACTGAAATTATTAAAGATAATGTTTTTTTATTTTATAGTAATAACGGTAATTCAACAAAGAATTCGTTTAATAAAATATTGTTAATTAATAATAATTCAGTTACTTTATCAAATTTAAATGACATTAATCAATATAATAATTTATTTGAAGGAAATACAGGTAAATTGTTAAATATACCAAACCCAACAATTGAAAATATTTATTATTTATCTAATAATACTATAATAGAGAAAAATATATTAAAAATAAGTTATAATGTTAATAGTATTATAAAATATATAACATTATTCACATGTTGTCAAAAATATTATTATAATACTAATAATTTAGAAACATTTAATGATAGATATATTATTTATTCAAAAGAAGACAACCAAGTTATAAAAATTAATTTTCCTACAGAAGAATATACAGGTTATCAAGGATATTATATTGATAATATTGATAATAACGATACTATAAATTTAATAAATACAATACAATTATTAAAATTAAATAGGAATATTATAAAAGGTGATTCGTTATTAACAAAATATAATAATATAATTAATATATATATATATAATGGTATTGATTTTAATTTAGATAATTATAATAATTCATTATATTATGATTTAGGAAATTTACAAATTTTAAATATTATAAATAATGATATTATTATACAATATGATATATTTGATCAACAAGAAAATTTTATAGGTTATAGCGGTAAAGATAATCCAAACTCAATAGGTATTTCAGAAGGTAAATATTATTTTTGTTATAATGATAGTTATTTATATATGAAAAATTATATTGAAGTATCTAGAAAAATTAATTTTAAGACGGTTGCCTTTACATATTGGACTCCAATAAATATGTGTTTATATAAATTTAATTATAAAGATTTAGTTAATGGTGATTTATTAGCATATTGTCAATATATTAATAATAATTTTGTATTAATTAATATAAATGATATTAATGAAAATATATATCAAGGATATATATATGATAATTATGTATATAATATTAATGATGATTTTGACACAAATTTAAATTTATTATATTATATACAACTTAAAAAACAAAATTATATTAATATTAGAGATAATTTAATATTCTCAACTGAAAATGACCCCAAAATATATATATTTAAATTAACTGAAGTAACACAAAATAATGAAATTATATTCTTAAGAACAGAAGTTAATCAAGATATTTCATTTTTTAATGTTGACAATTATGGTTGTATACAATCATTTCTTATATACAAAGATGATTTTTATACACCCAAACAAATTTTAAAACCAATTATATCTAATATTATGATTGGATTTTCTGGAAATGTAGAGCCAGCTAATGATTCTAGTTATTCAGAAGGGGATTATTATTTAAATTATAAATCAGGCGTTCAAAATTTATATCAATTTTCTGAAGATTCCTGGAAACCATTAATAACTAATAATAGAAGCATTGAATTTATAAGTGAAAAATCATATATTGTTGATACATTGATGAATAATGATGTTGTTATTAAAAAATTTAATTATAACGGATATTATTCTGGAGAATTAAATATTTCAGATCCAGATTACTATGAAATATTAAATTCTATAAAAATTCCAATTTTAGAAGATTATTTGCTATTGAATAATAACAATATTGTTAAAATATTAAAATATACTAATGAATCATTAGAAGGAAATGAAAGATTTATTGAAATTAAAAGAAATGATATTTTATTATTTTATAGTAATAATGGTGATTCATCAGAAAATTCATCAAATAAAATATTATTAATTAATAATAATTCTGTAGAATTATCAACATTAGATGATTTTAACCAAAATAATAATTTATTTGAAGGTAGTGTTGGAAGAGCTCAAGATATTCCAGAAAATCAAACAATTGAAAATAAATATTATTTATCAAGTGACGAAATTTTTGAAAATAGTATATTAAAAATTTCTTATAATATCAATAATATTATACAATATTTACCATTATATACATGTTCAACTAAATTTTATTTTAATACAAATGACTTATCATTAAATGATAGATATGTTATATATTCTAAATTAACATATTTTAAAATAATTTATATATATTATGAATATAATTATTATGGTAGTTATCAAGGATATTATATTGAATATATAAATGATGAAAGTGATGATAATATTAAAAATATAATAAGATATATTAAATTAGGTAGAGGTGCTTCTAGCGGAAATACTTTACTAACTAAATATAATAATATTTATAAATTATATATTGTTTTGGATAATAGTATTGTAAATTTTGAAGTTGATAATATATTATTCTATGACATAAATAATTTACAAGTTTTATATTTAAATAATAATATAATATCTGTTCAATTCGATAATTTTGAAATAAAAACAAATTTTGAAACAACAACAAATTTTGAAGGATTTAGTGGTGTTGAAATACCAACATCAAATGATTATTTAAATAATGAATATTATATTTGTTATAATAATGGATTTATTTATAGAAATATAACAGTTAATTCTGAAACAGCAACATGGGTTCAATCAATTATGGGATTATATGCATATAAATTTAATAATTTAAACATAAATAAAATGATATTAGCTTGTGGTTATTATGGACATTTATATACTACCTTTATTAGATATGTTATTGATTATGATATTGATAGTGAATATCAAGGATATATAACAAATAAAAAAATAAATTATTCAGAATATGGTGTATATCCAAATATTTTAATCTTAGAGGAGATACAAAGATTAAAACAAAATTATGTTAATATTGGAGATACATTATTAACAAATAATAAATCATATAAACTTATATACTTTAAAGCAAATATTTATGGTAATATACAATTTATAGTTAATGATGTGTTAAATTGTTCATATTTATCATTTAATGAAAATAATGAAATAACATCAAATTTAATACAAGAAAATAATATTGTGCAAATATCCACACCATTTTTACCAAATAAATTTAAATTTAATGGTATTATTGACAATAAAGAACCAAATGATAATTTTTATTCTGAAGGTGATTTATATTTAAATATACTTGATAAAAATTTATATCAATTCGCTAATGGTTCATGGAAAACTTTATTAACTAATAATAAATATATAGAATTCACTAGCGTAGATGAAACATATTCATTTTCTATAGAAAAATCTATGGATAATAATATCAAATTAATAAATTTAAATAATTTAACATATAATGGATATTATTCTGGAATATATAATACAGAAAACCCAAATTATTATAATATTTTACAAATATCAAAATCTGGGTTATTTCCAACAATCGGGGATTATTTATTGTTAAATAATAATAATAAAATTAAAATATTTAAATATTATAATGATAGCGGTGTGACTAATAATGAATTTATTGAAATTGAAAAAGATATAAATTTTTTATTTTATAGTAATAATGGTGATTTTACTGGAAATCAAAATAAAATATTGTTAATAAATAATAATTCAGTTAATTTATCAAATCTATCAGATTTTGATCAAAATATAACATTATTTGAAGGAAAAGCTGGAAATTTAAATGATATTAAAAATTTTCAATATTATTTATCAATTGATTCAGTTTTAAAAATTAATTATAATAATATATATTTATCATTATTTATATGTTGTGATAAATTATATTTTAATACAATTAATTTAGAAATAAATAATAGATATATTGCTTATATTCCAATAAATAATGTGATAAATATTGTTAAAATAAATTTAACAACACAAGAATATACAGATTATCAAGGTTATTATATTGAAAATATTAATAATATTGATGATGTCCATAATATAATTAAAGAATTAAAATTAAATAGAGATGTTATAAATGGAGATACATTATTAACAAAATATAATAATAATATTAAATTATATATTTATTATAATGATATTTTTGATATTACGGATAAAATAAGATATGACCCTATATTGTATTACGATATAGGTAATTTACAAGTTTTAAAAATTAGACAAAATAATATAAGCGTAAAATTTAATTATTTTGATCAAGATTTAAAAATTTTTGATGGTACACATGAGTATATTTTACAATATAATTATTACCAATATAATGATGATATTAATTATTTTGTATAAAATTAGATAAATATTATTCTTGTTATCCTGTTATAATGTGTTTACATAAATTTATAATATCATCATCAATAACATATAATATATATCTAGATAATTTTATTGTTTGTATAAATAATAATTTATCTTTAGATAATGAGCTTTATATTGATAATAATATATATTATCAAGGATATTATTATCCACAATCTAATATATTATATAATGATAATAATATATTACAATCAAGATTAAAAACATTATCATATATTCAAATATTAAAAGAAGATGATATTTATCTTAGAGATACATTAATATCGATTGATGAAAATAATATACCATTTATATCTAAATTTATAGGTATTTATGAAAATAATGATGTTAGATTATTAACGTCACAAACCCAAAACATTATATTTTTTTATAATAATGATGAATATATTTATTCTTGTATCGTTGATAATAATGATATTATATTAACACAAACCCCAAATTTTCCATATGATAAAATTAGATTAAATGGAATTATTACTGGAGAATCTCCACAAATTGGTGAAAAAGTAGCTGTTAAATCCCGTGAAGCACCAGCAATTAATAATATTAATTATAATGGTGATTTATATTTAAATATAACAAATAATGAACATAATTTTTATCAATTTAATAATACATGGTATCCATTATATATTAACGCAAAATATATTGAATTTACAAATAATAATCAATTATTTTCAATTGAAATATCTATAAATAATAAAGTAAAGATTACTAATATTAAAAAACTACAATATAATGGATATTATTCGGGTATTTTAAATATACAAAATCCAAATTATTATTATATATTATTAAACTCTAAATATGGAATATGTCCTGAATTAGGGGATTATTTATTGTTAAATAATAATAATATAGTTAAACTATTTAAATATTCAGATAATACAGGAATAGATAATGAAAATTTTAGAGAAGTTGAAACAGATATAATTTTCTTATTTTATAGTAATAATGGTGATTTTAATGAAAATATACAAAATAAAATATTATTAATTAACAATAATATTATAACATTATCAACATTGAATGATTTTGATCAAAATAATTCTTTATTTATTGGTGGTGCTGGTGTATCTTTGTCAATGGCACAAAATTTAGAAGGAAAATATTATTTATTAACTGATAAAATTTTAGATAAAGATATTTTAAAAATATCTTATGATTTAGAAGGAATTACATATTTATCATTATTTACATGTTCTCAAAAAATTTATTATAATACAAATGATATTATTGATGATTATCAAGATAGATATTGTGTAAATTTTTATAATGATTTAATTAATAAAGTTACAAAGATTAATTTTGCTGAGAGTGAATATACAAGTTATCAGGGTTTTTATTCTGAAACAACGGAACATATACATGGATTAAACACAGATATAATTAACAAAATTAAAGAATTAAAATTAGGGAGGAATGTTATAAATGGTGATTTTTTATTTACTAATTATAATAATGGTGGATATAATAATTATTATTATTATGATGGAATTATTAATATCAGTATTAGTTTAACATATGTATATATATATTATGATATTGGAAATTTACAAATATTAAAAATATATTATAATGAAGGTTATTATTTAATTTCAATATATTTGAATTTTTTTGATCAATATGAAAAAATTCAAGGTCACATAGATTCAAAAAATCCAATTTATAATAAATATACAAATGATAAATATTATTGTTCATTAAGTTTACTTTATAATATTTTTATAAATATTAGTAATAATAATGAATATGCTATATGGGTAAGATTATTAATTGTTTTAAGTAAATTTATATATAAAAATCTAAATAATAATAATAATTTAATAGTTTATTTACAATATAATTATTTTAATTATATATTTTTAAATTATGAACATAATAATGTTAACTTATATCAAGGATATTATTATGGTGTTTATATATATAACACAAATGATTTGCAATCTAAATTGGATATTATATATTTTCTACAAAAATCTAAAAAAAATTATATTAACATCGGTGATTCTTTATCTAACAATACTAATTTATTAAAAATAATTGATATTGATATAATAAATAATAATATTGCTTATACCTTTAATGATATTAATAATTATACTTTATTATTGTATAATGACACTAATGATAAAATTATATCATATTTAATGAATAATTATAATATTCAAATATTAAGATCTTTTTCATCAGATGTTAAAAAATTAAAAGGTATTATTAGTTCAAAATCACCTTTTGAAATTTATGGCAATTTTAATGATGGTGATTTTTATTTGAATATAACTGAAAGTGTTCAAAATTTATATCAATATGGATATAGTTCATGGCATCCATTAATTCCCAACATTAAATATATTGAATTTACTAATAATAATGAGTCTTTATTATATTCTGTTGAAACATCTCTTAATAATTTAGTTACTGTTACTAATATAACTCCTACTCCATCAGAAAAAGAAATTAAACCATTTTATCAAGGATATTATGATGATTCAGAATTAGACGATATTGATATCGATTATATTGTTAATAAAATTAAATCACTATCTGGTTTGAAATATGTTTATATTGGTGATTCTTTACTTGTAAAAATATCTAACATAATGACAATATACACATTAAATTATGTAGATAATCCATTATATCAACAAAATTCATCTGGTAATAATCCATTATATGAATCAAAAATATCTGATGTAAATCCATTATATGAATCTAATGTATTAACTAGTGAAAATATTTTATATTATAATAATAATATAAATAATAATAGTATATTAGTAGCTAATAAAAATAATGTATCAATTATTGAAAATGGAAATGATAATAAATTTAATAATACTAACACAACATTAAAAGGATATGTTGGTTATGGTGATCCAAAAATAAATAATCCAAAATTTAATGATTTTTATATGGATTTAAATACAAATACTTTATATAAATTCATTAAAGTTATTCATGAACAAAGAAGAAATGAATTAACTTATAGTTTGATACCTGACAATTTATCAAATTATGTTTGGATAAAAACAATAACAAGTTTATATAATCCAACTATTTTAGATTTAAACACAAATAACAAAATAAATATTAATATTAATCCTATTACTAATTCTACTTCAATTTTTGATATTTCAGGTTATAATCAAATGTATAATGGTGGATATCAAGCATATTATAGTAATAATACAAATATAACTACACAAGAAGAAATATTTAGAGAATTATCCAAAATTAAAAATAGTAAAGTCAACATTGGTGACTTTATTTTATTAAAAGTATCAAATAATTTTACAATATATAGAGTTAATGTATTACAACCATTAAATATTAAACCTATTAATAAACCAGAAAATGATTTTATGTATTATAATGCTGGAGAAAATCAAATTTTATTAATTTCTGATGGTTCCGTTATTAATTATAAATCATTTGACCCAAAAATTACAAATTTTAATGGTTATATGGAACAAATACCACCAATTCCAATTCCTGACATAAATAAATTATTTAATTTATATTTACCCACAAATACTTTTAGTCAATATAATACCAACAATAATACATGGTATCAAACATTTTTGGGTTTGTATAAATATACTTTTGATAGAAATCCACATTATGATATTACAATTACTTATATTGATGGTTCACAGCAAATTATATCATTAATGCAAAATAATAGTGCATTTATTGAAAATAAAATAATATTTGATAATGTTGTTGAATTTAATGATGATTTAGATAATTTATATATTTTAACACCATCTATTGGTGATAAATTATATTTAAATAATCAACAAGGAAGAGGTATTATTATTGAATATATTGAATATAATAATATTAATAATCCATTAGACCCTAATAATGGTGATTTGTTATGGATGTATTATTCACCATCAACGATAATGGCTATTAAATTTGAAAATGAAACTAAATATAAATATGTTTATAATGCTTTTGATGAAAATTATTTCTTAACTTCTGATTCTAATTTCTCTGGTAAAATAATTACTGATACTAATATATTATCTTTAGAAATTGAACCAGATAATATAGAATATAAATTTGGAGATCTTATTTTATTAATGGATGGAATTAATAATGGAAATATTTATGAATTAACTTATTCTTCAGAATTTGAAACTCCTTATGTATTTAAATTATTAACAAATCAACAATCTTATTTTAAAGCTAATGATAAAATATATACAGTTAATGTTAATGGTGTAGATAAATATATTGTTGAAAAACCAGATACAAATTATTTTGTTGGTAAAATAATCACACAAAACATTATTGATTATGAAGACGGTGAATATTATTCATTAAATATTACTTCACCATTTACTATAAATGATAGAGTTTACAATTTAAAGATAATTTATTAAATGTTTTATTACAAAATGGTGAACCTTATGAAATTTATAATGATGGTGAGATTTATGTATTTACTGGAACATATTATGGTTTAAAAGAATATAGTGGTTATTCTTCCAAATCATCTGATTTATCATCTCAACCATTAATTAAATATAAACCTGGAACTTTTGTTTTAACTTTTGATATTAATTTAGAAGTTAATTCAAATATTTCATTATATTATAGAAAACAAGGTATATATGAACAAGTTAAATTGTTACCTAAAACAATTTTCAAAGATATTAGTAATGGTAAAATATATTTAATCGATTCTGATGATGTTTTATATGGTGTTGTTAATGAAATTATTTATCCAGGTATTAAATTAAATGATGCTATTGTTTCTAAATATATTATTAATAATAATGAAAGTGTAAAATTGAATTTACTTAAATCAAGTTCAAGATTATTTAAACAAATAATTGACATTAATCCTCAACCATTTATTGAATTTAATCCACAACCACCTATTAATTCTAAATATATAAATGATTGTAATGTTGTTATCAAAAATGAAAATTTGAAATGGGTATTTGAAACTAAGAATATAATAGATAATTCAATTGTTTTTGAATATTATTATAATGGTGTTAATTATAATTTAATATATAACATAAAAAGAGTTAAAGTTAAAGATATTATATTGGGTTCTTCAAAATTTGATGGTTCTATTAATTTTGAAAATGAAACAAATATTCAAAATAATTATGTTTTAAGTAATTATCAATCAATTATTAATATTAATTATACTAATATTTTAGGACAAATAATTGAAAATAATGGAATAATAAATATTCCTTCAAGTGGATTATATAATATTTCTGTTATTATTAATTATTCATATGACCCAACTATTGATAATATATTATATTATTTAAATTCACCAAATTATATTTTACAATTAATTGATGGAACGCAACAACCTTATAATTTAGTAGGAAATCCATTAGCTGTAGGAAATTTACAATTGATAAAATATGGAACAATTTCTAATTTTAATTATTCACCAATTAATAATGGAACAGTTAATATTAATACTTTATTAGAATTATCTGAAGATGATAAATTAGCATTAATTTATAATAATATAACTATTCAAACAAATATTATTTCAATTAATGGTTATATTAATATTTCTAAATTGTCATAATATATTATTTCAATTAATTGTTATATAAATATTTCTAAAATTTCATAATATATAATTTCATTGAAATTATAATTTTCAATATATTTATAAATTTTTAAATTATTAAAGATATTTAATATTTTATTAAAGATGGTTTTAATATTTTATTAAATATATTTAATATTTTATTAAGATATTTTAATATTTTATTAAAGACAATTTAATATTTTATAAAGATATTTTAATATTTTATTAAAATATTTTAATATATTACTCTGAAATAATTATCTAAATAAAAATAATAAATTATTGATATATATTTATATTTTATATTTATTTCAATAAAATAATTATTAAAATAATGGAAATAATAAATTACTAATATTTATTTATATTTTTTTTAGTTTAAAGTTGTTTTTCCTGAAAATAAAATATAAAAATATAAAATATTATAATTTAATAAATTACAATTTATATAAAATTTTAAAATAATAATAAAATAATAATTATATAAATATTATTATTATGTATATTTATAATATTTTATATAAAATAAAATAAATTTATAAATTAATAATATTATATTATATAAATAACTTTAATTTTAATTTATATATTTAATAATTATACACATATAGTTCCGAATTTAGTATCATTCGATACTGAATTTTCAATAAATTAATTATAAATTGGTATCGTTCGATACTAAAGAAACATATAGGTTTCTAAGCTGTAAGCCAAGGACAAAGTTCGAGGTTAAATCCAAGGATTTAACCAAAATTCGGAACCTTATATATACATTATAAAATAAATAATTACTTTAAATATTTTAAATAAATAATTACTTTAAATATTTTAAATAAATAATTACTTTAAATATTTTAAATAAATAATTACTTTAAATATTTTAAATAAATAATTACTTTAAATATTTTAAATAAATAATTACTTTAAATAAATAATTACTTTA
>Ga0209930_1004332_pt1 | contig 12799 bp, 6 predicted proteins | sample ThiBiot_500_biof_2_FD_183948 | JGI IMG/M metagenome (GOLD analysis project Ga0209930, IMG submission 183948) | Wastewater bioreactor microbial communities from Cape Town, South Africa - Thiocy_cont_500_biof (SPAdes) | ecosystem: Engineered > Bioreactor > Thiocyanate-remediating >... | reverse complement strand
GACGGCGATGGTGACGGCGACGGCGGCGGTAGCGGCATGGCGCAGAAGCGCCGCCATCGTCGCGGCGACCAAGTGACGATCCTCGCGTCGGACGGTGTCACCAAGTTGCGCAAGATCCACTCGACCGCCACCGCCATCAAGCCGCTGCTCGAGCTCGTGGCGGCGCTGGCGCGCGACCTGCAGGACGAGTTCTACGTCTACTTTCCGCGCGTGCTCTCGGCGCTCATGGAGCTCATCGACCCGCAGGACCCCAATCTGCTCGAGCTCGTGTTCTCGTGCATCGGCATGATCTTCAAGTGCTTGCACCGACTGATGCTCGACGACATGCCCAACGTCTTTACGCTCTACCGCTCGTTCCTCTTCACCGAGCGCGTCTCGGGCGCGCGCAAGAGCTTCATTCGCAACTTTGCTGCCGAGACCTTCTCGTTCCTGCTGCGCAAGATCAAGAGCCGCCATCGACTCACGAGCTTGCTCGATTTCATGCTACAATCGGTCACGGCGCAAGATCTTGCTGTCGATCAGAGCATTGCGATCGACGGTCTCTCGCGATTGTTCTTTCAAACCATCAAGGTCCACACACATACATACATACACGCACGCCAATTCTCTTGCTCTTTCACTGACTCACTGATTCGCTCATTCGTTGACTCGTGCTGCAGGGAGTACAACGACAATTCCACTCGAATCTCTCACTGTTCTTCGGCTTGCTCCTACGCAAGTTGCAACAGCCTCCGATCGACTCTGACGCCATCTTCCGCATCATCTCGGGCACGTGGCATCTCGTGTGCTATCACTCGCGTGTCGATCACTCGTTCCCCGTCTGGCAGTGCATCCTTGAAGAGCTCTCCGATGCACTTCAGACATGGCAGCAGTGCAGTGCGGCATACGACAAAACCACCGAGGCTGTGCAGACTACTCCCACCACTACCACCACCTCATCGACTCTGCGAGCCTCAAGAAAGCGTCCTCAGCCCTCATCCTCGGCATCGTCTTCTTCCACCACCGAGCACGGCGACTCCGAGGTCGCAAATGCTGCTCGAGCTGCCGGCGTGCGGCTCTATCGCATCGCGTGGCTCGTGGCGTACATGAGCAGCTACAGCGGCGGCGATCGCGTCCCCGATGCGCTCCTGGCACAACATCTCGGCGCTCTCGGCTCGCTCCTCAAGGCCGACCTCTTGTTCCATCCACTCCAGCATCCGGCACTCGTGTCGGTGGCGCTCGATTGGCTCGCAGGCCTTACGTTGATCCTTTGTGCCCCGTCGCGCCCCGAGCTCACCGCCAAGAATCCGATCGAAATGTACAAGATCTCGAGCGCCGCCAACGTCTTTGACGATACGCTGCACATCGATCGCAACCAACTCGTTGTCAAGAGCCTCTCGCCGCTGGTGGCCGTGGCCTTCACGCTGCCATCGGTCGCGAGCGTCCTCCATCTGGTGCGCCGATCTCTCGAGCACATCGAGTCTCCCAGCCACTTCTCGGCCCTCTTCCTCGGCCGTTTCATCGAGTACTGCTCGAAGCACATTGCCACCGATACCACATCGATCCTCGTGGCATTGCATCATGTTATTCAGAGTGAGAACTGGTCGCGTACTTCGGTCGCTCGATTGGTTAGCCTCGAGCATCACGATCGAATTACTTTAACCTCGCAACAACAAACTCGCATCGTATGATATCTCTCAATCTCTCAATCTCAATCTCTCAATCTCTAATGACTCACTTTGACTAGGCATCTGTATTCTTGACATTATTCGACTCAAATGAGGAATGGCTTCAACAACCAATCGAGAGCGATAACCAACAATTCTATCCCGTTTGGTTGGCGCTACGATGCCTGCAGTCGTTGCATGTTCCCGAGGTGGAGGCCAAGCTCTCGACCTCGATCTCACGCTTGATGCAAGCCTTGATCGACCGGCTGAGAGCCTATCGAACCGAGCAGAACGCTGCCGGAACGGTGGTCCATCTCATTCACAAGACCGAGTTGCCGCTCGAGAACCTCATCGCCGAGTGCTGGCTCACGCTGTGCAGCTTGGAACGATCGTATCGACCGCGCGACTTTGTGGCCTCCTACCTTCCCAAGGCACTCGATACGCTGACGCACAGCCTCGCACACAACTGCTACGCCTGGGAGGCGTTGGTCGGTTACCTCGACACGGCCATGGGCCTTGTTCGTCGCGAGAGCACCTTTGACCGAGATGCGTGGCAGAGCATGGCTACCTTGGCCCTGCCGATCCTCCAGCTCAATCTCCTGTCGCCCAACGCCAAGCTGCGCCTCGCGTGTGCATCGTGCTTGGTGCGACTCTCGCATCCGCTCAGCGCGACCGCCCCGCCCGTCGCCACAACCAAGGCCTCGAAGGCCGCTCGAGGCAGCAACAAGAAGGCTGCCTCGGACCCGGGCGATGCGACCACCATCGATTGGGCGATGGTGCACGTGCTTGCCGAGCGCTTCGAGCAGATCCTCTCCAACTCGTTCCGGACGCTTGATGCTTCGACGGCGACGGCGGCCATCGACTCGTTCGTACCGCTGATCGATGCAGGCCGCGTCAAGCACCCGAGCTCTCACGCGCTGCTCACGCACTTCCTCCTGGGTATCTTCCACATTCGATACACACCGGCGTGGAAGAGTGCGCAGCGTGCCGTGGTGGCGCTCGCCGGTAGCGGTAACTTTGCAGCCTTCTGGAGTATCTTCTCGCATCTACTGCAAGAATCCGATCGCATCCTGCGTCTCCCGCACGACTCGGCGCTCGACCGCGACAGCCTCACCTCATGGCTCGAGGCCACCGAAGAGCTCGAGCTGTTGCAGTACCAGCACACCAATGGCGTGACCGAGATCGGCGCCGAGGAGTTCGCCGACTTGAACCAGACCAAGCACGCGTCGAAGCGCAATCGCAAGGCCACCTCCGCCAGCCGCAAGAAGCACCATCGCAGCAAGTCGCGAGCGCCCTCCAAGCCTTTCAACGCGAACGCCAACGCGAATGCCAACGCCGACGCCGACGCCGACGACATTCCCGATGCCGAGGAGGCGGCGATTCCCGACGCCGTGTCGTTGTCGGCACCCGCCGCCGACTCGATCGCCACCGAGGCGCACTTCTTGTGGCTGCAGCATGTTCGCAATGCTCCGAGTGATCTGTTGCTCTGCACCTTCCTGGGCGACAGCACCGATCTCTCGACCTTTTATGCCACTCTCTGGCAGACCTTGTGCAGCATTCCGCAGCTCGCCGAGGGACGAGCACGCGACTTGGTGCCAATCTTCCTGTCGTTCATGCAGCAAATCTATCGACCGGCCTTCGTCGAGGGAATCTCGCAGTCCGAGGCTCTCTTGGCTTCGGTCGCTTCCGACACAAGTGGCACTGCACTGACCGACACTGACGAAACGCAAGCAGACTCTGCTCAGAACGCTGCCGATGACGACGACGGCGACAAGAACAGCGAGGACAACCTTGCAGATGCGGTCATTGCTGATGAACTTGACGATATCGAAGAAACAGCTGGACAAGTCAAACGAGCTCTGCCGCGATACACAATCGCTTGCTCGGGCCGGTTGATCACGCAACGATTGATCGGCTACCTGACGTTGATTGGCAAGTTCAAGAATCCTCGCGCGGTACCGAACTCGGAGCAAGTGTACGAGTGGTGCCTGCAGCTCCTGTGCCGCAACTCGCCCGACGTGCAGCAGGCGGCGCTGAACTGCATCTTTGCATGGGAGCACAAGTACCTCACGCCGTACAAGGCCAACCTCTTGGCCTTGATCGACGAGCGCTCGTTCCGTCGCGAGCTCGGCTCGTGGAACGTCGAGCGCCACGTCGGCACGCTGGTCGAGAAGGACCGCGAACACGTGCTCCCGATCTTACGCATTCTCTTCGGTAAGCTCCTGCAGCGTCGAGGAGTAGCGAGTTCGGCTCCGCCGCAAGTGCGCCGCCGAGCGATCTTGACCTTCCTCAGTACACTCGAGCCGCAAGAGATGGAGGCCTTCTTCGGCTTGCTGTTTGCACCGTTTCAAGGCCTCCTCGATACCTTGCCGACAACAAGCACCACCACCTCCACCACGACGACAACAACGACAACAGAAGACGAGTTCGATGAAAGCCTTGTCGCAGTGTGCATGGTGTCGCTCCGAGCACAACGCGGCTTCTTGGCGATGCTCGAGGACATGCTCAAGCAACTTCGGCGCAATGCCATTCCCTACCTGCCGCGACTGTTGCACGTACTGATCTCGATCTTGCGCGCCGCCAACCTCTCGGAGCCGGCAGCCACCGAGCAGCGCGAGCGCTTCTCACAGTACGCCGCGGCGAGTCGCTCGGCGCTCTCGAGTCTGCGTTCGCTGAGCTTCCAGCGCCTCGCCGACGTGATTGGCATCTTTCCGCAGTACGACTTCTCGCCGTGGCTGAACGAGCACTTCTTCCGCTCGATACACGACAACATTCTGCGCATACCGACCGACAACTCGCAGCACTGCACGGCGCTGTTGACCTTCTTTTGCGTCATGGGCTCACACTCGGAGCTCGCACCGATGCTGGCACTCGACCGCGACATCCTGCCGAGCGTCATGGCGTGCTTCTCGTCGCCACATGCATCGCTCTCGGTGCTGTCGATGGCGCTCGAGCTCATCGAGAACCTCGTCAAGGATCAAGAGGCGGCCGAGTTGCAGGCCGACATTGCTCGCGGCCACTTGAACCCCAACGCCGTCAAGGCGGCCGAAGAGCCCGAGTTCGACGACGACGACGAGCACGCGCGTCGCAAGCAGCTGCTCGACGAGGCGCGACACGGCCTCTCGAACGTGCCGCAGCCGCTCAAGGCACCGCCGCCGCTGCTGGCGCCGCACATCAATCTGCTCTTCGAGCACATGCAAGAGCTCGTGTTCACCAACAGGCGCCTGGCACGCGAGCTCGCCGCCGAGACCAAGGCCGAGGCCGGTGCCGCGCTCATGAGTGCCACCGAGCGTCGCCGACTGCAACTCAAGCGCAAGCTCGGTACCTCCGAGTTCGAGAACCGCCAGCTCGCGCTGCTGTGCAAGATTAGCGGTCTCGCCACCGACGGAGCGCGCGCGCAGCAGCTGGCCGACTTGTTGCTGCCGTTCCTCGACAGCACGCGCAACATGCGTGAGGAGACGCGCACCGCCATCTTGTCGCTGCTCAAGAACCTGATCCACCTGCTCGACGAGCCGGTGCGCTTCGGTACCGTTCTGGCGCCGCTGTTCGAGCTCACGCTCTCGCGCACCAGCCGTCGAGTGCTGTGCGATACGGCGCGTGAGTTGGCGTGCTACGCACCGATGCTACGCGACGCCACGCGCATCATCGATGCGCTGCATGCGTACTCGGAGAAGTTGATCGACGAGTACGATTTTGATACTCGGCTCGAAGCCTTCAACGAGATCCAAGCAGGCGTTCGAGAGCGCTCGTTCGACGAGGTCGGCCTCTTGTTGCTCGTTCATAACCTGCTCTTCTTCATTCACGACGCTGACCTCAGCATAAGCTCGAGTGCCGAACAAACCTTGTCGCTCATCATTTCCGAGATTGGTCGTGCGTGTTCACCTCCAGTTTCCGACACCAATCCTGCCGCTGCCACTACGACCGAGCCGCCGTCCATCGCCAAGAGCAATGGCAAGAGCAAGAGCAAGAGCAAGAGCAAGAACCAAAGCACGAGCGAATCGCAACCGATTGTCAACGACCGGCCATGGCTTCTTAGCATCGAACAGCTGCGTGCATTGTTGAATGGCGTGATTCTGCGCGTTCTGGTGCGCAAGCTCACGCATTCGACGCAAGCCGTGCGCTTCGTGGCTGCGGGTCTCCTGTCCACGTGCATTCGAAGTGACACCGAGTCGCCGTACCGCGACTTGCTGGCACTCACGTCCGACAAGCCCGAGCGCGACTTCTTCCACAACATCTTTCACATGCAACTCCATCGCGCCACGTCGGTCTTGGCGCACTGTCGCAACGTGTGCCGCGCCGCCATGCCGTCGACACTCTCGTTGAGCCGCGTGCTGATTCCGATCTTGACCACGGCTGGAACGCAAGAGCTCAAGCCCGAGAATGCCATCCAGCGTCGTGCCAAGAAGATGGCCAACTACAACGCCTCGGCCGATCCGCTTCGAATGCAGCAGACGCTGTTGACCGAGGTGGCACGCACGCTCGGCGTCCTGTGCAAGCGCTTGCCATGGAAGCAGTACTACTCGCTGCTGACACGCTATCTCGACATGGTGCCGCGGTTCCCGAAGCTCGAGGAGAATCTACTTCGCCTGTGCATCGAGATCATCGACGCCTATCACTTTCATCCCAAGAACAAGGCCCTGATGCAAGAAGAGAACATTCCGAGCTTGCTGCCTGTGACGCTACCAGAGATTACCATACCTCCTGGTGCTGACGATGATGACAAGAAGGCAGATGACGATGACAACGAGGAGGATGAGGACGACGACGACGACAACGACGACGATGGCGATAACAAGGAGGACGGCGATGATGCGCAACACGACAGTGCCCAAGCCATGTCGATTGACACTCAACCGACAGCGACGTCCGAGGTGGCGTCATCATCGTCGTCTGCTTCGTCATCTGACGACTTGATTGACGATGAGCAAATCAAGGCGATTCATATGAGTCTCGCGCGTCGTGTCGTACCGGCGTTCTTCACGTTCCTCAAGAACGAGCGGGCGTACCACGAGACGGCTCATGTCGACGTGGCAGTGGCGATCGCCAAGGTGTTGCAACTGCTGCCGATCGGCTGGATGCGACGTGACTTGCCGCGACTCTTGCACCTGGTGGTCGAGAGGCTCAAGAGCCGCGAGCAACGCGTTCGTGACGAGACACGCCGTACGTTGCAGCGCGTCGTGGCGGTACTGGGACCGACGCACTTTTCGTACGTGGTTCGTGAACTGCGATCATCGCTCAATCGCGGCTACATGCTGCACGTGCTGGGCTTCACGGTGCACTCGTTGCTGCTCGGCATCGTGCCGCAGCTCAAGGGCGGAGAGTTGGATCACTGCATGGATCTCTTGGTGCAGTGCTGTCTCGAGGACATTATCGGCGAGGTGGCCGAGAAGAAAGAGGTCAAGGCCATTGCCGACAAGCTCAAGGAGGCGCAGAGCACACAATCGTACGACTCGTTCGAGCTCCTTGCGCGCGTCGTCACGCCCGAGACGCATCTCGAGCAGTTGGTGGGTGCCGTGCGCAACGTACTGGTGTCGAGCGTCTCGCTCAAGGTCGTCACCAAGATGCAAGAGTCGCTGCGGCGTATCCTGGCGGGCCTCTTGAAGAATCCGAACCTGAATGCGCCGAACGCGCTCGTCATCGCCTACCGCCTGATTGTTCGTCACATTGACGTCGACAAGATCAAGAAGGCCGTCAAGGCGAAGCGCGGCGCCGAGGATGGCTCGAGTGAGAACGCCACGCGACAAGAAGAAGCGACCTCGAATAGCGAGCCTCGACAACAACCACGGCAGCGATTGCAGTCCAAGGTGCTCGAGCGCATCTCGAACGAGCGCTACTTTTTGGTGGAGCTCACGCCACGCGCCAACATGGCACGCGATCGTGACGCCGGCAACACGGCGAGCGATACCAACATGAACCTCCTCGCCGAGCTGGGTCTCTCGCTCGTGTATCTGCTGGTGAAGCGCGGGCGCGTGCCGCTCGATGTGCCGCAGCACCGCGAGATGCTCGACCCGTACGTCAAGATCCTGCAGCACTGCCTGCGCTCCAAGTTCACGGCCGTCACGCAACAGGCGCTCAAGTGCCTCGCGCTGTTGTTGCCGCTCGAGGAGCTGCCGAGCGTCACGAAGCGTGCACGCACCATTCTCAAGCGCTGCTTCACGCTCATGCACACGAACTCGACTCGCTCCAAGATCTACGTCGCGTGTCTGCGGTGCGTGACGGTGATCATTCAACGATGCGGCAACCACATCAAGCCCTCGACCACGCAGCTGCAGCTGCTGGTGCAGGCGGTGCACGCCGAGTTGGACCAGCTGCAGCACCGTGATGCGGCCTTCTCGATGTTGGCTGCCATCATCAAGCACCGCCTGCTGGTGCCCGAGCTGTACGACCTGATGGAGCACGTCGGCAAGCTGGTGGTGACGGCCGAGTCGGGCAACGTGCGTGTCCAGTGCGGCAAGCTCTTTCTGCAGTTCCTGCTGCACTACCCGCTGGGCGAGAAGCGCCTGCAGCAGCACATTGACTTTGTGCTCCGCAACCTCGGCTACGAGCACGACAGCGGTCGTGAGGCGGCACTCGATCTCCTCTACCGAATGGTGAACCGCTTTCCCAAGGACATCATCAAGCAGCAGGCCGAGTACATGCTGGTGCCGCTGGTGCTGCGACTCGTCAACGACACGTCGCAGGCGTGCCGCGCCATGGCGGCCGAGGTCATCAAGCTGCTCTTGCTCGCGGTCGAGGGCGCGCACTTTCAGAGCACCTACGCCTTGGTGCGGCGGTGGTACAACGACGCCGCCAACCCGGTGCTGCAGCGAGCCGCCACGCAGGTGGTCGGCCTCGCGATCGAAGTCGCCGACACCGAGGCGCCGAATCTGTTGCCGAATCTGTTGGCCGACATTGAAGCGCACCTCTTGTTGCCGGTCGTCGGTCACGACGGTGAAGAGCGCGACGGTGATGACAACAACAAGCACGACGACCACAAGGACACGGGCGCCTTGCTCGGCGGCAGTGACAAGGCCGAGCTCGCTCGTCGGTGCGAGTGGCAGATCAAGTACTACTCGCTGCTGGCGCTCGAGAAGCTCTTTACGCTTGTGCCGTCGTTGAGCGTCTCGGACAAGAGCGCCACCTTGTGGCCCATCGTCTTTCAACTGTTGTTGCACCATCACGCGTGGGTCAAGGCGAGCGCCAGCCGGCTGTTGGGCATCTACCTCGCCAACTTTCCGATCGAGCAATTTGAGCGCGATCCCGAGTGCCTGTTGCGCGGCTACGGCGTCTTGACCCAGATCGCCAAGAGCTGTACCGTGCAGCTGACGAGTCGCTACCTGACCGAGAACACCGGTCAACAGACGATCAAGAACCTTGTGTACTTGACGCAAGTCATGGCTCGGTATCCGACCTTGATCACACAACGCGGTCGCGTCGTTTCCTTGGGTGATGGCGAACAACAACAGCAACAACAGTCTGAGGCCGACCAAATCGATGAGGCTCTTGACGACGAGGACGAGGAAGAGGCACAGGACGAAGAGGAGGCGCATGATCAGCAGCCACGTAAAGGAGCTGCTCGAGCTCACCGAAGCAAGGAAGATGACATCGAACCCGAGATGCGCAAGTACTGGGCTCTGCGGTGGCTGTTTGAGAAGATGTCCTTCTTGGGTCGTGTTATCAAGCGCGATAAGCAGCAGCAAACCATTCAAGTACGTTCGTTCACGACTTCTACATTGTATTACGTGTAGTTGAGCTAACTCACTCACTCGCTCACTCACTCACTCACTTCTCATTTGTGAGTGTAGCGTACGATGGTCTTTCGGTGGTTTGCTGCAATGGCCATGCAGCTCCCGGTCGAACTGACGCGCCATGTGCTGTTCATGGTGGTTCCTCCATTGCACCGTGTGCTGAACTTTGCCAAGGACCGAGGCTTCGATGACGAGCTGTCGGAGCTCGCAGCTCAGGTGGTGGAAGTGCTCAAGAACAAGGTCGGAGTGTCGTTCTTCGCCGTGGCGTACAGCAAGGCACACGAAGCCATGATGCAACGTCGCCAGACGCGCAAGGCATCGCATCAAGTACTCGCGGCCAGGGACCCGGCACGCTATGCCACCGAGAAGCTCATGGCCCATCGAAGGCTCAACGAGGTCCGCAAGCGCAAGCGCAAGGTAGCCGACGACAAGATCTCGATCAAGGTCAATCGCATCACCAGCCGCAAGGACGTCTCGGGACCTCGTTTGTGAGATACCAATCAACCAACAATTTTGGAAGCACCCTACAAGCCATGGCTGCTGAAGGAAGGTAGTAGGTTGGTGCGTGAGAGAGTGTGAGATGAATCGATAAGCGAATGCACACACGAGCAGAAGCACAAGCACGAGAGTGAGTGAGAGAGTGCGTGCGTCAGTGCTCGTGCTTTTTTGTTGTTTCCGCCTGTTCCGGAACCGAATGAATTCGATGATGGCAGGCTGATCATCGTGAGACCCAATCGTTACAATCTACACTCTTGGGTTTACTTACTTGGTACACGGGTGCGACATGAACACGACATGAAGGCAATGACCGGTATTATCCTTCCCATTGCTGGATACGCTGTGCCACTGAGTTGGTACTGCCTGTGGTAGAAGCCACAGCCGAAGAAGCAGGCGCATCCTTGGGCTTGTCCTTCGGCGGCTTGTCCTTGGGTGGCTTGTCCTTGTCCTTCGGTGGCGCATCCTTGGGCTTGTCCTTCGGCGGCTTGTCCTTGTCCTTGGGTGGCTTGTCCTTGTCCTTCGATGGCTTGTCCTTGTCCTTGGCTGGCGCATCCTTGTCCTTGGGCGGCTTGTCCTTGTCCTTCGCTGGCTTGTCCTTGTCCTTGGGCGGCTTGTCCTTGTCCTTGGGCGGCTTGTCCTTGACCTTGTGCTCCGGGTTGAGTGGGGCAGTGGTATCCTTGGGCGGTTTGTCCTTCTTCTTGAAGGCCTCTTGCCAGCGGGTCTTGGTTCGAGACTTCCTGGTGCTCGACGATGAGGAAGAATGCGAGTGCTTCTTGTTGGCAACCTCCCAGAAGGCGTCGCTCTTGAGCTTGGTCATGAGGATCGACGTGACACCCGGGGCGAGGTTGCATTGCTCACACATGCTTGCAATAAAGTCGAGCACCGCCGAGCGAACCACTCCCCAGTGGCCCATGCGGGCTGCCATACTCTCGAGTAACGTCACGGTCAGGTGGTTGTCGACGCTCACCAGCACCTCGTCGTCTGCCGATGCCGCTCGGTCCTTAGATCGATGAAGCTTGAAGAGCTCGTCTGCAGAAGGCCACCAGCAGTGTGAGACGAGAGGCTTGCTCGAGGCTTGGCCCAATTCTACGCACCCCAGAATAGCTCCTCCCAGAACGACGGCTGGCTCCACACTTGATGGTCTCGAATAAAGTCCTGCAACGGCTCGAGCTCGGCCTCGACCGAGCGAACGATCATCAACGAAGCGTGCATCAAGACGCGTGCCGTGATAATGTCGGTGCTGGCAGTAGCAGAGTGTGAGTTGGCACCCACGCACACGTGCCACGTAGTTGAGAGGAGGCAAGTACCTGTCGGACAGATCCATCTCCATCAACGTCGTGTTGACGAGGTACAGCAGCAACTCGAAACAGTCTTCCGATAGCACAAGTCTCTCCTCGGCCTATTGGGCGTGAGCGAGCAAGTCGTCAGTGGGGTGCAGTCGCTCGCGCAGTCGCTCGCTCGAGAACAAACCTCTTTCAAGCGACTTTCGAGCATCTGCGTGAAACGACGGCGACCGGAATCGAGCTTGAAGAACTCATTAAGCTCGGTGACCTCGGAGAAGTCGACTTGCGAGCTCGAGTTGAGGATCTCGGTGAGCGTACGCTCGACTCGTGCCAGTTCGGCCGCATCGCTCTCGTTCGCGAGGATAAAGTAGTTCTTGAGGAAGAGCCGGCTCGAGCTGCCGGCAGCTGTGGGCAGCGATGGCGACGAGGCGGCGCAGAAGGATGCCGTGCGCGTGTGGGGCGCACTCGGCTGCTGCTCGGTAGCGAGCGAGACCGACGATTGCCGCTGCAGCTGCTGCATTCGATCGCATTGGTCCTTCCACTTGGCGACCTGCTGCTGCAGCGATTGGCACTCCTGTGCCATGCGAGATTGCCGATCGAGAGCCTCGCGATACTGTGCGTGAAGTTGAGCGACCTCCTTCTCGAGTGCCGCGATGCGTTGTTGCAACTGCTTGACCTCGGTGGAGTTCGACCCAGCCGTGGCGCTTGTGGACGTGGTCGATGGCGCGCTGCTTCGAGCAAGGAGGCTCTGCTTGAGCGACGCCACTTCGGCCTCGAGCTCTCGAACCCGAGCCGAGTTCTCGAGAACTGCGGCTGGAGCGCTCGATGTGGCAGTGGGCGTTGCAGCAGCAGCAGCGGCAGGAGGCTTGCCTGCCAGCTGGGCAAGTTGTTCCTCAAGAGCACGGCGTTCGAACTGCTCTCGATCGAGCTGCTGCTTGAGTTTGAAGAGCTCCGACCGAAGGTCTGCAGCACGGTGGCGCTCACGTGAGTACACTGCACTCACGCATCAAGCCCAATCAAGAGTCAAGAGTGTACCTTGTGACTCTGCTGTCTCAGTGTCAGTCACGAACTTGGGTCCCGATATCTGCAATTGTTGGACCGTCAATCGAATCGAATCGAATCATATCGAATCGAATCATATCGAATCAAATCGAATCAAATCGAATCGAATCGAACGATGATATGTGTGTATGTGTGTGTACCTCATAGTCCCACTTCTTGGCAGGCTTCGTTGTGGCAGCAGCAGGCTTCAACGTGGGACCTTTGAAGCTCGGCAAGGTCGATGCCAATCGCGACAGCGACGCCAGGTTCTGCAACACCTAAGCTCCCTCCCACCACGCGCGATATTGGTATCGATCATCCCTTTGCAAGTGCTGATTGCTGATCTGATCTGATCGAGCTTGCAAGCGTACAGCGGGCATTCCTCGACGTTGGTACAGGTCCGAGCACACGAACAGATCGGCACTCGGCACTCCGACCTTCCAGCAGCCTTCTAAGTAGAGTTTGATGTTCTCCTACACATGCGGCGTACCACCACCGCACCACGCCCACAACAACGAGAGTGATTCGTCGTCAGCAAGCAGCAGTAGCAGCAACAGCTCGAACCACATTCGAGTGTATTCGCTGGTATTCGGTTGGATGCGAT
>Ga0209930_1004330_pt1 | contig 12801 bp, 7 predicted proteins | sample ThiBiot_500_biof_2_FD_183948 | JGI IMG/M metagenome (GOLD analysis project Ga0209930, IMG submission 183948) | Wastewater bioreactor microbial communities from Cape Town, South Africa - Thiocy_cont_500_biof (SPAdes) | ecosystem: Engineered > Bioreactor > Thiocyanate-remediating >... | reverse complement strand
AAATGAATTGATTCAATTGAAAATCTCCGTCGATGTCGATTGACATTTCTCGATGTCATAACACCGATTTCGAAACATTCGAATCGAACAAGTCGAAATGAAATACTCGAAATTAAAATTCGAGATGATTCATCGAGTTCAGTCGTGATCTTACTTTTAAATTCTATGCCAAAATTAAAAGAATTCCTTTGTCATAAACTTGATGTTTGTGTTCGAAATTGTGAATGGATTTTATCGGATTCATTTTTTATTTTATCTGAAATTGAACATGTGAAAATGATTTACTCATCGAATTATTCGTTACCGTTGATATTTCAATGTTTACATGTTAATTTTCCGAAATTAAAATCGTTCGAACTCGATTTAACATTTGAATTTATTAAACTTCTGGTGGCCAATATGCAAATCGATTGACAAACTTAAAATTATTATTCAATGTGAAGATCATTTTTCGGTACATCATGGTGAAGGAACACAAGCGTATTTAGATGTATTTCAAACGGATTTATTACGGATTAATCAACAACGAATACAGACTCAATATAAAGAAAGATTTTATCTAGGAAAACGATTTATTCGAATTGATTTTTGTAAATAAAAAACAAACAAACTCTAAATTATGTTTCATATAGTTCAGCAGTGAAATAAGACGAACCAGATGATTGTCCACCAGTAACTAATACTTTTCCATTTGAAAGAAGAGTTGCTGTATGTGCAACACGTGTATATTGCATATCATTCGTTGTTACCCATAACCCTGTTGTTGGATCGTAGAATTCTGCCGAATCTGCATTCGCAGGAAAAGCATAACCGCCGGTAACTAATACTTTACCGTTATTGAGAACGGTTGCTGTATGTTTATATCTCGGATAATTCAAAGTTCCAGTTGTTGTCCATGTATTCGTTGTTGGATCGTAGATTTCTGTTGTAGTTACAAAAATTGAATCGTATCCACCGGCGACTAAAACTCGTCCGTCAGACAAAAGAGACGCTGTATGATCACTTCGACTTGCGTTTTGTCCGTTTACGATCGACCAACTGTTTGCCAATGGATCAAATAGTTCGCTGGCGTTTAAATAGTTGATACCATCGTATCCACTAACAACAAGTACTTTTCCATCGGATAATAAAGTTGCAGTAGCAGAATATCGGGGGAAAATCATACTGGCAACGCTTGTCCAAGTATCTGTCGATGGATCGTACAATTCAACATCTGATATAGCAACGGAATCGATTCCGCCGATAACTAAAACCGTACCATTGAGTAGAACAACTGCTGAATGTTGATAACGAACTCTGTTCATAGAACTAACTGCAATCCAAGTGTCTGATGATGAGTTGTAGAATTCTGCTTGAGCTAAACCGGTACCGCCACTATTATATCCTCCGGCGACAAGAACATAACCATTTTGTAAAATCGATGCAGTATGATAAGCTCGAGTCGTTGACATAGTGCTGGTAAGTGTAAAAGTTTCATTGGATGGATGAAATATTTCAGCAGTATCTTGATAAGTCGTAGGCGGAACTATTCCTCCGACAACGAGAACTTTTCCATCTGGCAGTAGAGAAGCTGTATGATATGATCTTGATTGTTGCATTGTATTCATTAGACGCCACTGACCAGATTGACAGAAATTTATCCATTCAATTGGGATGCATACTGCTTGCGATGAACAGCAGGAATTTACTATGCATACTGAACTAGTGGTTGAACAATTAAATCCAGTATGATTGCATGATTCGAGAATTGAACATGTAATAGCCGGTGCACATATACTTGTATTATTTGTTGTTCGATAATCAAAACATGGTGTTTGTCCACGACGACAGTTATTGTCGTAACTTGAATTCATACTGCATTCGGAAACGAAACAATTCGTCGATGATTCCCATGCTGAATGTGATGCTGTTGAGAGACTGAATTCAACATTAAGATCATCTTGATTACATGCATAATTAGGTACTGGAGTCGATTGACCTGAAAATCAAGTTTGATAATGATTAAAATGAAAAGAAAAATGTTGTCTATATACTTTGTGTATATATGATGAGTATACTGCAGCAAAAAATGATTAACCATCGTTGCATTTTTGATTTCTTCAATCGAAAGAGATTTTATGCAGTTGCTATTGCTTTTTATATGGCAACATTTTTCGTTCTCTTAGAAAAACATTCAAAATCATGCAAAAGAAAACAAAAAAGTGAAAGAACGATAGGAAGTAGACGTCATCGAATAACAAATGCATTTGTCATGTTTCAATAAAAATCGTTCGAATAAAAAAAATATTTTTTATGTAATTGAGCGATTCATCATTTGTTTTATTAAAAATCATAAATCATATAATGTCAATTGGCAAAGATGAATGAATGTTTGATTTTATTATTCAGTATACGGCAAAATGATTTCTATGAAAGTCTTATGCATTTTCTTGATTTTCATCGATTTTAACCAAAGTATACATATTCAATTCAATCTTCATTCGACAGAATGGACTGATGAACAAATGAGAAATAATTTGACAGTTATACAACATGATTGTCTTCGTGTTGACATATGGGAACAAGATCAAATCTACGAAATCAATTCGTATTGTTTAGCTGAATGGCCAATTGTCTTGAACAATAATCATGAACAGAATTTTACTTTCGAACAACTCGCACAATTGAATGTGACAAGTCAACAATTGTATCGTTGGTCTGCACCAATGGATCTTATTGAAAATTATCAATATTATTTAGATAAACTTGCACTTGGACAATCATCAACATTATCAACGTTAGTTTATTATAATTGTTCACAATCCTATTTTGGTCCACATTGTGAATATTCATTTGCGTTATATAATCCAGAATATTCTTCATTAAATGAAATTATCTATCAATACTATCGAATCGATCAACGAATAGTAGACAATCAGACATGTTATATTCATTTCAATTGTAATCTAGGTTCGATAAATTTATGTATTGGTTGGATCAATATATGTGATGGAATCGTTCAATGTATCGATGGTACCGATGAAGAAAATTGTTGGCAATTGGAATTAAACGAATGTAATGACGATGAATTTCGATGTGATAATGGTCAATGTATACCATCAGTGTTTGTAGATGATAATATATATGCTCCTGATTGCGCTGATGGTTCAGACGAGCTCAACCATATCATGTATGAACCAGAATGGAAACCTCATGGATCTTTATTTAAATATGAAGAAATTGCATGCATAAGGTAATAAATGCGATGTTCGTTACTACATTTGGTTCTAGCACACAATGTTTGAATTCTTATTTTATGCATCTGTTTAAAAGACAAAATATCTTAGTTTCATCTGAAACAATCGATAACAATTGTTCGTTAGCAATGAAATGTTATTTAGAATTTGCACAAGAACCATCACGGTCATTTTGTAATCAATTCTGTCCAAATAATACTTGTCGACAATTAATAATGGACTATTGTCCATCAATGTTCTTAACACCTCAAGCACCTGTTCTATTCGGTCATATCTATTTTGCATATACGAGAACATACGCTTTTGAAAATTATCGTAAGAACTTTATTCCAGAATTTATCTGTTATAATGAACAATTATGCAGTGGATTTCTCTCGAATGTAACTCCAATTCAATTTCATAATTTGACATGTCGTCGTCCTCATGAATTTCCACTAACGTTACCCAAGAAAGATATACCAATTATCACTTACATTGCTTATATTTTAAGAGTATTCACGACGTTGTATCAATGTAATACAATTCATCGTAATCAATCACAGATTTGCAATAAACCGTTGACGTATCAATGTCAAAATTCATCGAAATGTATTTCACAAATTCGTTTATTAAATGATTTGAATGATTGTGATTATTATGATGATGAATTGAAAATTGATGACGAATACAATTGTCCAATACACAGTTCGCAAATGTATGTTAATTGTACGGGTATGATGACTAATAAGACGTGTCTTTCTCGAAAGGCAGCTAAGAAGGATTGCACTTGTGATAATGTATTAGATGCTCCAGCCTTGTGTAATGAAGAATTTGAATATTTTGAACCGGAAATAAAAAATATTAAATTCACAATGATGTGCGATCGTTTTGTTCATTACAAGCCTAGTTTTATTGATAATCAAATTCAAACAGACGAAACCGAATGTGAATATTGGCCGTGTGATAATGTTTATACACATTGTGATGGTATTTGGCATTGTCAAAATGGTGCCGATGAATTAAACTGCTTCCCATCAGCTTTAATCAGTTGTAAAACCGATAGTTTTGTATGCGTATCTAAAAAAACTACGTATTTCATATGTTTACCTCAGAAGAAGATTAACGATGGAGTTATTGATTGTATTGGTGCAAGTGATGAACCACAATTATGTACAACTTTTACTGAACCTCGGCCTTCTTTGGACAGTAGATATGTTTTCTATTGCAATCTTAGCAGTCGATCTGAGGGACTTTGTCGACAAAGGGAAATGATTTGTGATCAAGTATCTGATTGTTTTTCAAATGAAGATGAACAATTTTGCCATTATTTCAAAGGAAATAGTAATAAAAATATGGGTCATTTATGTACATCGAAACATAATATACAATCTTCTTATTCGTTAGAATATCTATGTCAAAATTTATTTCAAGAACAAATTTCATCTGAATTAATTTACTTTTCACTTAATAGAAAAAACAGATTCAATCGATCAATAACAAAAATAGAAACGAATACATACCAGCTCCATAGTAAGTCAGGTCCTTGCTATCGCAGTCCATACGTTCAACTTTGGTTGAATAAACAACTAAATTACACTCGAATAGTTTGTTTATGTCCACCAAATGTCTACGGTAATAAATGTCAATATCAAAATGAACGTGTTAGTTTGACTCTCTATTTTCGAACATATTCGGATTCATGGCACACATCTTTTATTATTTTCGTTTTTCTTATTGATGATAGTTATGAAAGAATAATTCATTCTTATGAGAAAATTATTTATTTACCAGTACTAAGCTGTAAAACAAAATATAATATCGATTTATTATATTCGACTCGGCCAAGAAATACTTCGAAAATCTATTCAATACACATCGATATCTACGAACAGAAAACATCAGTCTATCGTGGTAGTCTTCTTCTTTCATTACCATTTCCATTTCTACCTGTTCATCGTATTGCTCGACAATTGAATATTCCTCATACAAGTCATCTCTCTGATAATTGTTCGATTGGCAATAATCCTTGTGGTCAACATGGTCAATGTCGACAATATTTTAATATAAATTCAACAACATTTTGTCAATGTGATTCAGGATGGTCGGGTCAATTTTGTACAATTCGATATGAATGTCAATGTTCATCGAACCGATCTTGTCTCGGCCAATTAGCGACAAATCAATCGATTTGTCTTTGTCCTCAAGATCGATGGGGTCGACGATGTTTATTACGTGATTATATATGTCAATCGAATCAAACATGTCGAAATGGTGGCGAATGTATTCCGATCGAACGATTCGTGCCGAAAAAGAAAAATTTCCTTTGTATTTGTCCAAAAGGTTTCTTCGGTGATCAATGTCAATATGAAGAAAATCAATTGAGTTTAACATTTGACAGGCAAATTGTTGATCTACCCGAATGGATGCTAGTTCATTTTATCGAAGTACAAGAAAATGCTCACCCACAAAATGGTTCAACAATGAAACGTTTATCAAATGATGGAAGTAATGTAACGATCTACTGGCAACGTCGATATGATATTGCATTCATTGAATTTATTCCTCGAATTTATTATTTAATAACTGTTAATAATCAATCGAAACGAATTGAAAAAACAATTCAATTATCCGATCGATGTTTACATGTAAATGAAATTCTAAATGAAAGTTTCTCTCGATTACATCTGATTCGTCGAGTTAAATATTATCATTGGATATGTCAACAGAATTCCTTTCGATTTCTATTGTGTTTTTATGATGAAATTCATGTTTGTTTATGTCAGAATTTCTCTCGACAACGACAAGCTAATTGTTTTCTATTTGATCATGGGATTAAACGAAATTGTCTTGGTCAAAGCAATTGTCAAAATAATGCATCATGCTTACAAGATAATGATATTTGTCCTCAAACATCCGTATGCATATGTGAACCATGTTCCTATGGTCACCTTTGTCAATTTAAATCCGATAGATTTGCTTTATCATTAGATAACATTCTTGGAAATCATATTCAACCATTTGTTGATCTTCATTCTCAACCGATGATTGTTCAAATTAGTTTGATATTAACAATTATTATAACAGTTATTGGTTTTATCAATAGTATTTGTTCATTAATCACATTTATGAATAAAGAACCGAGAAAAAATGGTTGTGGTTATTGTCTACTGACTTCATCTGTAGTCACATTGCTTTTGACAATTATTTTCTGTATGAAATTTACAATTCTTCTACATGCACAAATGACATATATAACAAATCAAGCATTTTTATTATTTCAATGTTATTCACTGGATTTTTTGTTGAAAAGCAGTCTTTATATAGATCAATGGTTGAATGCATGTGTTGCTATTGAACGCGCATGGATAGCCTATCAAGGAGTTCATTTTCAAAAACAAAAAAGTCAAAAAATAGCCAAAATTACAATTCCTATTCTAATTTGTTTTCTACTTGGTTCAAATTTTCATGAAATTACTTATCGTAGTTTACTTTCTGATACAACAAATGATCAACAACGTATCTGGTGTATCTTTTCTTATCCATCGACAATTGAAAAATATCATTTTGCTATGAATATTATCCATTTTTCTATTCCATTTCTACTGAATTTTCTCTCGGCTATTGTAATTATTATTAAAACAATGCATCTACGAGCAACAATCAAAGCTCAACAAAAATATCGAGAAATACTTATGGAGCAATTAAGTCAACATAAACATCTGCTTATAGCTCCATTGATCATAATCATTTTAAGTACACCCCGTTTAGTTATTATATTTGTTTCAAGTTGTATGAAAACATCTCAAGATGCATGGATTTATCTAATTGGATATTTCATTTCATTTATTCCACCGATATTAACATTTTTTATTTTTGTCCTCCCATCAGAAGCATACAAAAACGAATTTTTCAATACTATACAACGATACAAACAATTCGTACGAGTACATTTCTTAACATCAAGATTGAGAACATAAAACTCTACGAATAAACTCACCCTCTTTATAAGCGTTATACCCAACTTCACTTTTTCTGAATTCATAGTGAAAATGATTCGCATTGTTTACTTTCAAAATAGATATTTATAAAATCAATTTCATAATTTTTCTACAGTAATCAAACATTTTGGTGATGCAGCCAAATCACCAGTGATAGAACTGATTATTGATAATTGAATCATCCTTACTACATCCCGAAGTCCATTTCGATGGTTTCGTAATGTTAACAAAACCCAGTTTCGCTGCAGGACTATCTGATCGTATAGTAAAAAAATCACATTGATTCACATCGCCTAGAAATAGTGGATCAGCAATAACACTACCATTATCTTGACCAGTTTTTTGCCATTGATCAAAAGATAATTGTTGTGATCCAAATCGTAATGACGTGTTAAATACACTATAATAAAGATTATGACCGAATACTACCGTTGTTCCAACAGGAGCCATGTAAGCTGAATGATTCGTTCCTTGAAATGTATCGTAGACTATATTTCGAATGAATGTCCATGATGTATGATTTTCTGCACGATCAATTCGACAATCACCATCTGGCGATATTCTATGAGTCGCTGGTTGAGGTATTAATGATGATCGTGCAAAGATGTTATTCATAATCGTATTATTGGCACCATAATGTTGAAATATACTACCCCAACCAGTATTGTAAACAATATTATTCGAAACAATAATATCGGAAGTACCTTCGTCAAGATAGATGCCCCACATGAATACTGCATAGCTGAACACATTTTTAATGACATTTCCATCGATGATTGTTCCAGGTTGTATTCCAACTAAATGAATACCTCCGAGATCGTTGAGAACATGTTGACCAATATTATGAATATAATTTCTTCGAATATGTATATTATTTGTAAACGATTGATTGTAACCTAGTGCTGCTCCAACATTGATTCCAATGTTTCGATGATGATGAACAACATTATTTTCAATTGTAATATTAAAAGCTCGATTAACTAGAACACCAACACCACTTGGAAATACATTACCACCAAAGCTTATTTCATTTGATGAAATATTAATCGAAGAAGTGATTAGTGATACAGGTGTCGACCATTCACCAATCCAAATTCCTCCGGCTCCGGTATCTGTTACTAATGAATCGATGACAATTATGTTTGACGTACCTTCTCCAATTCGTAATCCATAGGAACCTGTATGACTTATTTCGATATTTGACAAACGAATAGACGAAGAATTCGCGATAAACAGAGCAACAGATTTCAAAAATCGAGCTGATGATCCTTCACCTATTGCATGCGTGGCTATATTCCAAGCACCATGTTGTATCGATATATAATCCATAGTGATATTTTCAACTGGTTGAGTAGCATTATTACCAATAATAGAAAGAACATTTTCATGTATAGGTGTAATCATATCGACAGATGTCGGATCATAAGAACCATCCGTCATTAGATAAATAGTTTTCGTTTCGTTGATAAAACAGAATGAATTCGGAATAAGTGCTTCACAAAGATTTTCAATTTGAAAACGATTTTGACTCTGTATGGGAAATTCTCCAATGAAATAATACGATGGATTTGTGAATAACACAGTATTATTTTCTGGAATTAATCGATCGATATAATGATGTGATTCAGTCCAACTATTATAAACCACAACCATAGCATCAGCTAATGATGAATAATTAAATTGTCCTGTCTTATATTGAAAACCATAACGTGCTTGTTTTGAATCATTCAATGGCGCTTGGTAATGTAAATAATCGGAATAATTTGTAGGAAAACGTGATCGTACAATTCGATGATTATTTGCAAATAATTGATTCACATTCGTCAACTGTGGCACATTTGCACTATATGTATTTCCACTGAGTTTCGTCCAATTCTTAACTGACACACCACCACTAATCACAGCAGTTGACAACTTTCGAACACCGTTTTTAACTGATAAGAATTTCTCAAAGAACATGGTATCTCTCGTATTCATTGTTGTTAGTCGCATGTGACTATGCATTTGAGTAATAGAAATTGTATTTTCGAAATAGTAAGTTGGAAACAAATTGATCGTTGTTGATACTGCATTCAGTCTTTCGACATGATCAAGTGCTTGATGAATCGTTGAATATGGATGTTCGAATGAACCATCGCCTTTATTATCATTGATCGATGGAACAACATATAATTGAGTAGAACAAGTTATAACAAAATGGATTGAAAATAATAATAATAATCGACAAGTCGTGATCATTGTTCTGTCATCAAGAATATGCTTTTAACTTCTAAACACAATGTTGATAAAAGTCATTTCTTATCTAGTATATAGAATAGATATCATTGTGACTATAGAGGGTTCTTTTCGCCAATAATAGATATTTTTTTACATGTATAGTAACGGACGTATTATTGTTCAAAATTAAAATGATTCATCAACTTTAGTCACATCGCTCAATGCCACTGGTGGAGTTTATCTAGTAGCAGCATTAGCATGGTCAACGCATATTCATATTATATTTTATTTAAATCATTCTTCTTATATTATATTTAAAAAATAAAATGTACGTTTGTGTTATGGAGTACCCAATGTCAAAACACTTTGACTTCATAGTCGTGAATCGTTTTCTTTTGATTTGAGAAGCAATTATTCTCTTTTCTTGAGAGTATATAAATCAGCACAGTGATTTCGTTTTCTTCTAATAGAAATAAGAAAAAAAAACGAATGATAAACATGGATGCCGATGGTAAGCTAAACGAAAGAAAATTTTTTTGTTTCAAAAAATTTCTCGATATTGAAACTTAGATGTAAAAGTTCTTTTCTCTTTATTCGATGTCGATCGATGAATTCAATAAAGTTATTGCAAAGAAAAGTGATTCTTTCAATCAACGTCGAATTAATTTCTTTAAAAAGATTCTTACTAAAGAGAATGGTGGACAAATTAGCTACCAAGGTAAGATATATCCGTGTTTGATGAACAAAAAAATCATTTCAGATTCGCTTTTATTTAGAATTTCTCGATAATACCTTGAAACATTATCGAAATTTCGTTGCCAATGTCAATAACTAAACGAACAAGTTTTTCTTTTTCAATAAAATAAATTGTGATAAGAAAATAAAAAACAAAGATAAGATTTTCGTGTTTTGTTTCATTCGTTGTGCTATGTTAACAATTCGATCGAGTCGTGACGATGATATTCCGAGTATTACGTCAATTTATAGTTACTATGTATTGAATAGTACGTGTACATTCGAAATTATTCCACCGACAAATGAAGAAATGGCCAGTAGACGGGATGATGTTTTGCAAAAAACTTTGCCTTATCTTGTTGCTGAGGTGAACAATTCAATTGTAGGTTATGCGTATTGTAATTGGTTTAAACCACGTGCTGCTTATCGTTATGCAGTAGAACTATCGATCTATTTTGATAAGGATCAATGTGGGAAAGGTTATGGTCGACAATTGCTGAATGCATTGATAACAGAAGCTGAATTAGTAGGTGTGAGAAAAATGATTGCATCCATTGGAGATTCGACGAATGAAAAATCGATTCATTTACATCGAGCTGCTGGATTTGCTCATGTTGGTACGTTGAAATCTTGTGGTTGGAAATTTAATCGATGGATTGGTGAAGGTGATACAACTAGTCCGAAATAGACGATTTCTATTATTAATATTTAATTTAAATCGTTCGAATAAATATAGACTGTGGAAGAAATTTGGCACTTTTAATTCACTTAACCCTCGACTTTGCGTTTCGTTCTCTTTTCTTTTATACTTAAATCAATGCATAAATATACACTCAAGTAAAAACTCAACATTTCCATATGATTTGAAATGCTTGAAGAAAATGTTGACGAGATTCATCGAAATTTCTAAGCTTGTTACATATATTCGCAATATTACGTATAATGACTCCAAAGATAACTCTTCTTCGATACTGTTTTTTCTATCTATATCTTCTTTTTTTAGTTGAATTGCTACATGTTCCTACTTGCATATCATATCTTTCATTTATCCAAATAAATATTAAATTAAATCTTTTCAGTTGCCATTTAGTGTAGACAGTGCATAATGTTATGTTTCCGTTACAGTTGTCACCCTCAATACTCCATCTATGCTAAAAATGAAGCAAGAGTCGGTCGACAAGATAGACTCAGTCCCATTGATATAGCTAAACGTTCGTAATTATTATCGATGTTAATGAAAAATGTCAAATTTTATATTTTTTTTTGTATATAATAAATTATATTTGAAAGTCCTAATGAATATAGTACTTCATCAAATCTGCTTAAAAACATCCTTTTTCATTGTTCCTTATGAGGAAAAGAGCACATTCTTGTCATTGATAATAAACAGATGAGCTCAATTAAGATTAAAAGTGGGCGTTATTAGGACTTCCTCTTATTCAATGTGTTGACAAGAAACGCTATACTTCGAGGATATTCAGCTTTTATATAGAGAAAAGATGAGATAGTATTCAATGAAATGAACTTTTAGATGTCTTTTCTGTTGATTAGTCGTGAGTTGACTATTTATTTAGGCGGTTCGTTATTTGTCATCGGTATAATTGGTAATGGAACAAATATTATTATTTTTACTACTGAACGAACTTATCGTACAACACCTTGCACATTTTATTTTCTCATTTGTTCAATTAATAATGTTATTTTATTAATATTCAGTTTATTAATTCGAATTCTTAGTGTAGGTTTTTCATTGGATATTGTGCGTACAACAAGTATTTGGTGTCAAATACGACAATATTCAACAGTCGTTTTCAATGTTATTCCCTTAACATGTTCATGTTTAGCTGCTATCGATCAGTTTTTCGTTACATCACGCAGTCATTCTCTTCGAAATTTTAGTCAAATTAAAACGGCCTATCGATTAGTATTCATTACAACTCTTATTTGGCTTTTACATGGAATTCCTATTTTTCTATTTTATAATATTTCAAGTATAACAGCTACTTGTACAGCCATTAATTCTGTCTATTCAATTTATGCTTCAATATATCTTCTTAGTTTTCTTTTCATCATTCCACTTCTAATTATGATTGTATTCGGCTGGTTAACTTATCGAAACATGCATCGAATTACTGTTCTAACGTTGAATAAAATCGATCGACAATTAGTGAGAATGACATTTATTCAAATATTACTTGTCATTATTAGTTTTCTGCCTTACGGTACATTTTCGGCATATTCACTTTTCACAACACATATTATCAAAGATTCAAATCAAAGAACGATAGAAAATTTTACGTCAACAGTTGTTGGTTTGATCGTTAATATATTTAATACAGTATGTTTTTTTTTGAGTACAATGCTAATTATTTATAAGAAGAACATTCGTTTCTATATTTAGAGTAATTTCTACATGTTTTTACTAGTGTCACGTCGGTTTCGTCAAACAGCGAAAAAACGGTTATGCTGCCGACAACAAAAAACTCAAATTACTCCTCGTTAGAAACAAAATACAAAAGGCTGCATTGTGCTTTGAAATCATATGTTAAATATTCACACCCTTTCTTTTCTTTTTTTTAATCTAACTTAAAATATAAGAATATATTGCGATTGTCGTCAATAAGATAAGAGTTAAT
>Ga0209930_1004323_pt1 | contig 12826 bp, 14 predicted proteins | sample ThiBiot_500_biof_2_FD_183948 | JGI IMG/M metagenome (GOLD analysis project Ga0209930, IMG submission 183948) | Wastewater bioreactor microbial communities from Cape Town, South Africa - Thiocy_cont_500_biof (SPAdes) | ecosystem: Engineered > Bioreactor > Thiocyanate-remediating >... | reverse complement strand
AGCTTGCTTGCTATCTATCTAGCAAATTTTGCATCATCATCATCACAATTACATATCATCGCACTCGATGGTACGAACAACTCACTCGATCGTCAATACCGTCACGCGGCCATCCTCGCTGCCAATGTGCAGCGTCTTCTCGTCGCTCGACATGGTCAAGCTCAGGATCTTGCTCTCAATGTTCAGTTTGTACACCATCTTCAAGCTACGCCACACACACACGTACGTGTCGGTATGTTAGCCAGGGAGACACGCAGAAAGGAGATTGGAGCATGTTGACGTACTCGAACAAGGTTCTCACGACGATGGTTCCGTCCAAGTTACCACACACCAAGAACTCGGCCGACTTGGAGATGTACAAGCAACTCACACGCTCGTGCGCGCCGGTCGACGCCAAGAGCTTGCCGTTGATGTTGAACACATGCAACACCAGGTCGTCCTGCGAGTACATGACAATGTGGCCCATCGACGAGAGGTGCACGAGGCTGATGCCGTACTCGGACGGATGGTCGATCGAGCGCACGTACACACCGTCACTGAGATTGTGCACGATACACGTGCCGTCCTTCGAGCCACTGACGCAAATATCGAGAGCGTGATCGACTGCCACACACGTGACCTACAAGATCGGGTTGAGTGAGTAACGTCGGCATACCATGCCATACCATGCCATGCCATGCCGTGTCATGAACGTACATCATCATTATGACCATAGAGAATGTGCATTGGATTCTCCTCCATTCGATAAGTGATTCCCTTGATGCAAACGACCTCCCACACCAACAAGGTCGTGTCCTTGGAGCCGGTGACGAGCACCTTGCCATCGGCCGTGATGGCGAGACACGTGACGAGGTCCTTGTGCTTGCGGATCGACTGCACGGGCCGCGAGTTGTCGAGCCACGTGCACTTGAAGGTGTTGTCCCAGTGGCCGCAGCTAAAGATCGCCTTGCCGTCGGTCGAGATGGCAAAGCACGACGAGCTGGCGTCGATCTCGGCCGAGAACGGCACTCCGACACGACGGCGCGTCGGCAACATGGCGTCGAGCTCGAACGAGAAGGGCGCCGTGGGCGACGGCGTGTTGGAGAGGAAGCGGTGCGAGGCGGCGAGGCGGCTGCTGTCGACCGAGATGAGCGTCGCACTCGGCTGCACGACGCCGGCGTCGGGATACAGCGCGCCGACCATGCAGAGGAAGACGATCGGGTCGCGCGAGACGTTGAACGGATGCTTGGTGCCGTAGAGGTCCTTGCCGAGCTTCTTGAGCATCGGCAGCTGCACAATGTCGAGCAGCTGGCGCGACGGATGCGGCCGGCGCATGAGCTGCGCCGGCGTCTGGCCAAAGTTGTCGATCTGCGACTCGGTGGCGCGGCGCTGGTCGTCGTCCTCGATGGCGTCAATGTCGACGGCGCCCTCGTAGGTGAGGTAGTAAAAGACGTTGTAGGCCTCGATGGCGTTGCGGCCGCGCTGCTTGAAGCCGAACACGAGGTCGATCCAGTGGTGGAGGTTCTGGCTCACGTACTCGGACTCGAGCGCCGCCGCGTGGATGCGAATAAACTCCTCGGGCGACGAGGCCCACGCCGGCAGCACGACCTCGCCCATCTGCCGGCCGTTCTGCTTGGAGCCGAGGTTGAAGCCGTTGGCGTTCACCAAAAAGTCGGGAAAGTAGAAGAACTCGGGTATGAGCTCCTTGACGTCGGACGAGGCGTTGTAGCAATTGAACCACGTCTGCGGAATCGAGTCGAACATGCGGTCGGCGTGGTCGAACTTGCCGCCTTGCAGCTGCAGAAAGTAGGTCGTGAACGGCTCGACGCGAATCAGGTAGAACAGCACGATGGCCGAGCTCGAGTAGTGCGAGCCGTACAGGAACTTGGGAATGTCGGGGTCGCAAAAGTTCTCGTAGCGCGTGAGGAACATCTCGAGCCGCGACGGGTTCAGCGCACCGACCGGCTTCGAGAGGTCGCGGTAGTTGGCCGGGTCGTTGAGGTCCAGCTGCGGCGACGTGTAGTTGCTCAGCACCCACGGAAACACCGGATACTGCGTGAGGTCGTTGTACGTGCGGCCGGCGATCGTGTTCAGCTGCATCAGGTACTCAAAGTTGCTGATCTGCCGCTGCTGCCACCGCCGCGTCAGGTCCGAGCGCTTGAGAATCTGCTCCGGAGAGCCCGACTCAAAGTACGTGAGATTCGGCGGCGCGAGGTTGATGATCTTGTTGTACACCTTGTTGCGGTCGCGCTTCTTAAAGTTGAGAAAGTAGTTGGTGCGGTCGACCAAGAAGATCTCGAGCGCACTGCGTCGCAGCAGATAGCGCCGAAGGTGCACCTCGCGAAGCTTGTCGAGCGGTATCTTGAGCTCCTTCGGTGCCTTGCCGGCATCTTGTTGTAGGTTCGCGCTGCTGCTGCTGCTGCTGCTGCCACCGCTGCCACCACCATCCGACACCACCGACTCGTGAAAGTAAATGTGCGTCGTCGTGACCTCGAACACACCAGCCGTCACGTTCATCGGAGCCACGAGATCGGCCGTCGTCGTGTACACGAGCTTCTCCTGCCGCTCTTGCGGCAACGTCGCTTCGTTCTCCGAGTTCTTCTCGCTCATCGGAACCTCCTCGGCCGCAGTATTCTCCTCACTCGCCAGTGCCTCCTCGACATCCTCCATCGCCGAGAGCTTGACACCACTAAAGAGCTTGAGGCTCTCCTGAACTTGTTGTTGCTGTTGTTCCTCTTGAGCTCCAGATGGTTGATCTTCGACACTACGAGCTGCTCCGGCATGAGGATCAAAGTTGTAGTTGCGCTACAACAGCAACAATCGGTAAGTATCTCACAACAAAACGAGAGAGAGAGAGAGAGAGAGAGAGAGAGAGAGTAAGCAGGAGATGGATGATACCTTGAGCTTCAGACGCATACGGAAGAGATTCTCCGTCTTATCAAGCTTCCAATGCAATTCTGTCTCCTTATTACCCCACGGAGCTCGTTCGTTGGTCAAACTACACTCCACAACAAGAATAGTGAGATCACAAGATCATCAAAGAGCCGAGTGAGAGAGAGAGAGAGAGAAGGAGATACCTTCGAAGGATACGGCGCCATTGACGAGCTGTCGTGTTTCGTGCTCGCTCGTAACGCACTATCACAGCCTCTCGGCGCTCAAGCTCGGGATAGACGTATCGTTGCATGACGGCATTGACCTCTTCTTGCAATCGACGCTCCTCAGCCATCTCCGAGAGGTCATCGCGAGCCAACTGCTCCTCGATCAACTGTGACGCCTTGATGCGCTGCTTCTCGATCACGGCACAGAGGTCCTTCTCGTCCGACTGCCCGAGCGCCGCCATCTGATCGGCCCACGCCAGCGTCGCTCCCCATTGCGGTGACGAGAAGCTGCTGATGAACTGCTTGGCGGTGCCGCTCTCGGTGAAGAACTGCAGCGACTGGTTCGAGAGGCTCTCCTTGGCGGCCGGCGGCAGAATGGGAATGCAAGCGCGCAGCAGGTCCTTCATCAGCGGCACGATGGCCTTGGCCTTGGAGTGCAGCTCGGGGTCCTCGGTACCTCCGGCGCCGGCGAGCAGCGCCGACTTGAGCGTACGCAACAAGGTCGCGAGCAGGTACGTGACGACGGGCGACACCTCGCCCGAGCGGTTGTGCGACAGCTCGCGGTCGACGATGGCTCGAATGCGCGGCACGGTCTCGACGCAGATCTTGACCGTGCCCGAGTGGATGAGGTCGGTCGCGACGCGTATGGCGACGCGCTGCACGCCGCCCGGGCGCATCTGCGGGTTCTTGTAGGTCATGAGCTCGAGCAATTGCAAGCCGCTCGGCGTAAAGACCTGCAGAATGTCGAGCGTGTCGAGCAGCATGCGCGCCAGGTCGTAGTCGCTCCACTCGCCGCCCTCGGTCACGTGGTGGCCCATGCTCGCGATGCAGCTCGGATCGATCGTGCTGCCCTGCTGCAACAGCTCGAGATCGGCCGCCGATGGCGTGTAGTACAGAAACTCCTCGACCAAGAACACGAGGTACACGAGGTTGTTGACCGACGGCGAGTTCTTGTAATCGACGTCCTTGGTGAGAATGAAGGCCGTCTCGCGTCGGTCGCTCTTGGCCTCGGCGCCGATGGTCGAGAGCATCTTGGTGAAGAGCGTGCGCAGCAGTTGCTCGCGCTCCAGCACGCCGCGCGCATCGAAGCGGAACAGAAAGGCCACCGTCTGCTCGAGCACGCGCCAGCCGCTCTTGTCGACCTTGAGCGAGTGCAGCAGCAGCAGCTTAAAGATGTTGTTCACCATCTCGTACACCACCTTGCCGATCTGCTCGTCCTCGGCGTCCGACGGCTTGTCGGCCAGAATGGCGAACAGCGAGTCCTGCCAGCCAAAGATCTTGAGCACCGTGTCGCGGTTCTCGTACGAGTTGCTCAGCAGCAGATACAGGTCCTGCAGCGCCATCTGCCGCAACTGCGGCTTGCCGACCAGCAGCAGCTTGAAGATGGCCGGCAGCGCGCCCGGCACCGCGATCACCATGCTCTCGTCGATGATCTGCGACGAGCTCGCACGCGCCTCCTCGAGCCGGAAGCGGCCGATGAGAATCGAGAACAGCGCGCGGTACGTGTCCTCGCGGAACGGGTACGTCTGCAACAAGGTCGCCGCCGTCTTGAAGATCTCGGGCATCTTGCCGCGCTTCTCCTTCTTGTACACGACGAGAATCATGGCCACGACCTGCAGCGCCAAGATACGTATCGCCTCGTTGTCGTTGCGCAGCATCGTCAGGAAGATCTCGACCTCGAGCAGCTCGCTGAGACCCGGCACACGCAGGTCGATCAGCTGCAATATCAGCTCGAGCAGCTCGGCCACTTGAGGAGCGTCGCGGTTCTCGCTAAAGTAACACAGAATCGCTTGCACTTCGTCGGCACGAATGCCACCTTCCACCATCGACACGATCGCCAAACTGATCGAACGACGAAGTCGTTTCAATTCATCACTGTTTGGTCGACGGCCGATACATTCCTAATACATGGTACCATGAATGAATCAATGCGAATGTTGTTGTGTTGTGTTGAGTTGGTGCAGAGAGACTATTTCACGAGGGGAGGAGAATGCTAATGAATGTACCTTGGTAACGGGATGGTACTGAACTTCGGTACCACGAACTCCTTTGGCTCGTGGCTCATACCAATACCAAAAGAACAATACATCAAGGAGCTTTTGAACGCCAAACAAGTCTCGAAAGTACTGATACATGCACCAATCACAACAGTCAGTTGAGAGAGGCACTGCACCGCACTGTGCGTGCGTGTGAGTGTGTGAGTGAGTGACGTACCTGAGGATTGTTCTTGGTCAAAGTACACAATAGCACCGTGAGCTCCCATTGTACACTGGCATTGCTGTAGATCCACAGGTGCCAGTTGAACAAAAAGTCGGTGTAGAACTTTTCGAGCAGCTCGGGTATCTGGATCTTGTTGCCGAGGTCCTCGATCGTCACCAGCGTGTCGCTCGTGAGGTGCTGCGGCGAGGCGCGCTGCACCAGGTAGCCAACGACCGCGAAGCCGCTGCAGCGCAGCATCTCCTCCTGGTTGGTGTCGCTCTTGTTGAGCATGTCGCCCAGCAGCGCCAGCACCTGCAGCAGCAGCTTGCTGTCGACCGAGTAGTCGATCGCGTCGTCGTTGGAGCGCGGCACCAGCGGCTGGTTGAGCTGCGCAAAGAGCGGGAACAAGACCTTGATGCCGCCGAGACAGTGGATAATGTCCTTGACGTCGCGCGTCGAGCACGCGTTCAGGTTGCCGAGCACCTTGGCGTCGAGGCGGCGGTCGCGGTTGGTCTCGGGCGTAATGTCGAGGTAGAACTTGCCGACGCGCGCACGGCAGTTAAAGTGCAGAAAGATCTTGGACGGCAGGTCGACCAGCTCGTTGCGCTTGGTGTCGACCCTCGACGCCTCGATCTGCTCGCTAATGTCGTACGACGGGCCGAGGCTGTGGAGCTGCTTGACCTGGTTGGCCGTCAGCACGTCGTCGAGAAAGTAGATGTCGCCCATCTGGCCGTAGAACGGCGACTCGCGGTACAGCTGCAGCGTCGACGACGTGATCTTGCAGTTGGTGCCGATGCGCACGCAGTTGAGCGGCTGCAGCAGCTGCGGATACTTGTGCGGCACCTTCTGCACCATGGCGCCGTCGACGTACAGCCGCACCTCGCTCTGGTGCCACAGCACGCGCGATTGGCTGTTGTGCGTCACGACAATGTAGTACCACCGCCGCGGCTCGAACGAGTACTCCTCGAGCATCAGGCTCGACTTCTTGCCGCCGGGGCTCGCAATGTACAGCGCCAGCACGTGGTGCAGCTGCTTGTTGCCCATGAGCTTCGGCGCAAAGTACAACTCGATGCCGAAACCCTCCTTGTCGAGGAAGCTAAAGATACGCGGCTGGAAGTTCGGACTGCCGAGCGGGTCCGAGAACGACTCGGCTCGCAGCCAGCAACAGAACGAGTAGCCATGATGCTGCGGCAGAATCTTTTCGAGCGTCGGGAGAACCAAGCCCGAGTCCTTGCCGTCAAAGTCAAAGAACACTGGTGGCCCTTCGGAGCGTGAGAGTGCCATGAATTGCAATGCCTTCATGAGTCTCGTTTGTGCAATTGGCTACACTCAGAACAAAGATTCCATTGATTAGTCAACGAGTCAGTGAGGGAGTCACAATTACAACAACAACAACAAACGTACTCGAAAGTCTCCTGGCTCGCTCTTGAGCAACAAGAACAGTCGCTTCAGCTCCTTGACCGTGATGTTGTGTGTTCCCAACACCTCGATCAGTACGATCAATTTGCCTACATGGAAATGCCGGTGTCAGTCAACTCGCTAGACTCGGTGCTCAACACAAGAGAGGCACGAGAGAGATTCGTACCAAGGAAGGTGTCGTTGTGTTGCACTGACGGAATCAGCTGCAGAATGTCGAAGATGACGCTCTTGTGGCAGCACAGCGACTGATTGAGCGGGCTCTTCTCGACCAACTTGGTGAAGTTGTCCATGAACTGCAGCTGTTTCGACAGTTGCATATGTGGTATCAGGTTGAATAGCAGCGTAACGACATCGGCGTTTTGGATCGTGTAGTTGGCATGCAGGTCAAAGTCTCCGTCGACCAGCTGTGTGTGTGATATCGAACACACGATGTGTCAATCTTCCTGCTAAGCCAACACTGGGCGAGAGGCACTCGTACCATGTCGAACAACAAGAACGAGCATTCGTTGGCGAACGAGCCCATCTTGTCGTGCCGCAGTGCGTTGACAATCAGGTTCTTGAGCTGGTCGTAGCCAATGTTGGTCCTCATGAAAGTCTACCGTACACACGGAATATGGTGAGCTGCAGACTCAAGAGAGAGAGCGAGAGAGAGGTGCTTGTGTACCTTGTTCTTGTTGTTGCCAGCCATCAGCGCTGTGAGGGTCTTGAGTACCTCGCGGCACAGTACTGGGATGCGATCGACACGCGCCTCGACGTTCAACAAGGTCGTGAGGTTCAGGAAGGCGCCAGCCTCCTTGAAGATGCGCTGCGTCTTGGGATTCTTCGAGATGACTGTGCGGATCGAGGCCAGGAGCTGCAGCAGCAACTCAAAGTGCATCGGCAGCGAGCCGACTTGCGCACGGCGGAAGAGCGCAAAGAAGTCGGTGTAGAGCTTGAGCGTCTCGTCGTTGCACGAGATATTGGCCGCGGCTCCGAGTTGAGCCTTGTTCTCGTGCGTCTTGATGGCGAGCAGCAGGATGATCTGCTGCAGGGCGTACTTTGAGTACTCGGGCTCGAACGTCAACGACAGCAGCACCGAGGTCGTGCGGTGGTCACGGATCGCAGCGCGCATCATGCATCTACGCCGATCGACACAATGAGGCATTAGGTCATACGCGTGCACGAGAGCGCGCGCGAGAGTCACTCCTGGGCAACGTACCAAGAGCGAGAGTACTACATGGCGTGCACGCACAAAGGTCTCCTCGGCGACGCGTGCTTGGTGCGTACTGGGCGACACGCCAGCTGGAACGACGGCACCGGCCACGATGGAGCTCGACGAGCGCACGTTCACGGGCGGCGAACACACGAGCGACGTGCTCATGGCCTGGTGCGTCTTGATGATCATGACGATGACCGAGAGGGCATTGAGGCGATAGAGCGAACGCTGCGTCTGCAGCCGGTTGTGCTGCAGGATGCGCAGGAGCGTCTCGCCGAGCAGCAACACGACGAACGGGTTGTCGTGGTAGAGGTCGAGCAGCTCGAGGATCTTTTGGCACTCCTCGATGTTCTCCTGGTTGGGCACCGTGGCGACGAACTCGAGGAAGCGCAGCACCTGCGTCTGCATCTTGGAGAAGAGGAAGTCACGGCGCTCGTCCTTGAGCCGGAGCTTGGGCGACAGCTGCAGCGTCGAGTCCTGGCCGCAGTAGAAGAAGAACTCGGAGAACAGCACGTCCCAGAGACGATAGCGGCGGCACAAGGCCACGGTTTGTTCGTTGTTCATGATGAGCTCCGAGAGAACCTGGATGATGAGGTATTGCAGCTCGGGATACTCGGATCTGCCCGTCACGAGCATCATATGGTGGTCATGAGTAACTCATGAGGGCCGTGTTGAGCACTCAGAGGACGTGACGTACTTGAGCTTGTTGCGCACGCGCGTGTTGTTGGCCGTCTGGCGGATATCGACATTAAATAGATCCAATAGAATATTGACAATGACGCGGTTGACCTTGGTGAGACCGGCTGTCGGGTCTTCGATCGCTGGCGTCGACGGTAGGCTGAAGCTCGACGAGCTCGAGTAGAACGGCGGCGGACTGGCCGACAGATTGGGGCTGGAACTCGACGAGGTCGAGGTCGAGGTCGACAATGATGATGACGACGACGACGAGGTCGTGTGCGCAGTGCCGGATGAGTTGGCGTGCAGGTCGCTCGACTTGCACAGCTCGACCAGCGTGTAGAGAATGCTCGAGACCTCGCGCGTCGGCAAGCGGATGAACTGTTCGGCCGGCGGCAGAGGAGACGACGGGCGCTCGACGAGCTGGCACGTCATGTAGCCGAGGCTGTCGTCGGGCATGAAGCCGATCGCGTCCGAACGACCACCGCCCAACGAGGCGATGCTCCAACGGTACTGCGAGTCGGAGGCGCTCGGCACCGTGGGCTCGGTGTCGAAGAACTTGGAGCGCATCAGGACCGGATTGATCGAGAAGACCTCGGTGGTCCAGAAGATGACGTCGATCAGGCGCTCCCAGCCTCCGAGCGACGAGATGCGCTGCGCCATGTTCGGGCCGTCACTTGATCGCACAAGGAGAGGTGGCACTAGTGAGTCGCGGCATGATTCAGTCGCAAGAGAGAGAAAGGAAGAGAGCGACGTACACTGCCTCGCGGATGCATTGCAGACAGAGCAACTGCACGCGGAACTCGTCTCGAATGGCGGGCTTGGTGGCGGGCGAGATGTCAGGGTCGGAGCAGATGATGTGGCTGGGCCAACGCAGCCACGGCAAGATGGCGTCCAGCACGTAGCTCTCGCCCATGCGCTCCTTGGCGGGCGGGAACTTGTACAACATGGCGCCGAGTACGTTGAGCAGCATCAGCTGGAGGTCTTCTTGTGAACCGGTCAGCGACCCAGTATCGCGCATGGCTTGCGTCAAGTGATCAAAGTAACCTGTCGAGAATACAACGTGTCAGTGATGCAATTATGATTGGCTTGATGATTGGGGATTGGATGGGATTGATGATTGGATACCTTTGAGAATGGGTAGGATGCCCAGACGCAAGAACTCTCGCTTGATCTCGACCAGTTTGGCGCTCGCAATGTCGTACTGCACTCGCGATTGTGGCGAGTCCTCGGGCCGCTCGCGCCAATTGAGCGACGCGGTCGCGAGGTTGAGGATGATCGAGAAGCAGTTGATGACCACGAGCTGTATCAGCATCTCCTTGATCTCGCACGGCTCGTCGAGCGCCTTGAGATCGCGCGCGAACGGCTCGCGGATGCTGACCAGCACGACCTTGATGACGCGCATGAGGTTCTGCAAGACCTCGAGGCCCGACTCGAGCACTCGTTCGCCGTTGTACTCGAGGCGCGTCAAGACGTTCAGGACGTAGATGTACTCGAGGCCCTCGGCGCTGTGGAAGGTCTTCTCCTGGCTGATGGCTGCGATCGAGCGAGATGCAACGAAGCGTCCGAGGTCGAGGGCACTCAATGAATGATGCTCAAGCACGCACACGAGAGAGAGAGAGCACGAGCGAGCACGAGCGTACCATCAGCGAGGTCCGAGGTGTACTTGCAGAAGACGCGCACGACCATCTTGGCCGTGTTCTTGTCGAGGTACGGGATGTAGAACGACTTGCGTATGGCGTCGGGTCGCGTCGCTGCATCGAGTTCGAACTCGTCGTTCCATCGCGTGTAGTTGGGATTGAAGGTGCCGACGAAGTCGCGCAGTATGTGCCCCGAGTCCTGGCGAGCGACCGAGATCAGCGACGCACTCTGAGCGAGAGAACGACCGGGTGTGGGTGTGGGTTGCGTACGCTCGATGTGGTGGCGAGGGCGCTCTTGTAGCTCTCCCAGAGGCCCTCGAGCGTCTTGTAGATCGGGTCGGGTCGTCTGATGCACCAGCAACCAGCCAAGCAGCCAAGCAGATATGGAGTACATCAGCATCGAGCACGCCTGCTCTCTCTCACTCACTCACTCACTCGCGCCCCGACATACGCCAACGGGTCCTTGTCGATGGGCCACAGACCCATCTCGCGAAGGCGCTTGAGGCGCAGCTGCTTGCTCTTGAGCTCATTGGTCTCGGCGCTCGAGCCATCGGCCGACGACGTGGCCGAGCCATCGTCGTCGCTCGCACGCGCGACGCGACGCTCGTCCTTGCTGATCGAGCGAAAGGGGTTCTTCCAAAAGTCCTTGACCTTGTCACGACGCAGCGAGTCCTTGGATTGCTCCTTGCGAGACATGGCGACGAGGGTGTGTGGCGCGCCGCGAGAGCGACAAGAGTGGCGCCAAGAGTGCCTCGTGTACTACGATCGCTCTCGGTCGCGCCCTGTCACACACGGGCACACGTGGTCGATGTGGCGTGCTGGCGATGGTGGCGATGGTGAGTGGGATAGTGATGCGCCGCTGCCGAGGGAAGGAGAAGGGAGGGGGCTCGGGTACGAGGGAGGGAGATGCGCGCGATAGCGAGCAGCGATGCAACTGACGGCACAATCGACATCGACATCGACCTTGTGTGCATGGATTGGTGCAGCTCAGATCGTGTGTTATTAGTCTTCGTGCTGGTGATATTTGATAGTGGGTACTCGGGTGCAAGGGAGAGGGGTTGGTTGGTGTTACTACAAGGCGCCACCGGAAGCACTCGAAGAATGGTGGTGGTGGTGGTGGTGGTGGCTGCCGCGCGAGTGGTATCGATCTCGAGCGTCATAGTAGTCGCGATCGTAGAGGCGCTCTCGCTCGTACGGATGGGGGTGGTAGTGGTAGTCCCGTTCGCGGCTGCGATGGAGATCGGCCGGGTGCGGCGGGCGGTGGTAGTCGCCGCCGCCGTCTCGGTGCTCGCGCGGCTCTCGAGGGTCGCGATACTCGCGCGGCTCGCGGTGTTCGTGAGGGCGGCGGTACTCCTCGACTCCCGCACGAGCCGAAGGCCGGTAGTCGGACCAGCCACTGCTGCTGCTGCCGCTGCTTGGCGCTCGCGGAGGGCTGCGCAACGAGCTGCGAGGTCGGTCGTCGTACGGGCGGTAGGGATCGAACGGTGGCGGCGGCATCGGTGGGCCACGACGATCGAACGGCGGCGGATGCGACATGCCAGGATAAGGCGGGCTGCGAGCAACACGAAGGGAGGGAGGGAGGAGGGAGGAGGCTCGTGAGCACAAGCGTCGCCGACGGAAGCAGCACGAGCGGCGCGCGCGTACTAGAAGGGCTCGTGGCCTGCGTCAGCGTGTGGCAGCGGAGCGCGTGGTGGCGCGCGAGCTCGTCGGTCGGGATAGTCGGCTGCGCGAGGTGGCGGTGCATAGGGATGCGAGCGCGAGTGTGAAGACCTTCGTTCGTCCGGGTGGCATCCTGAAGCGAGCGTCAGTCACGGGCGTGGGTGCGGCAGCAGCAGATGGCGTCGTGGTACCAAGGCAGTGGCAGATCTTGCAGCCGTTCGGTGGTAGTGGTGAGATGCGCACTTGGCTTGGCACTTGACACAGACACGCCTGAGGAATACGACGAGCAGATGAGAAGAGCAGCAGGCGTGCGATGATGATGAAGATGATGATGATGATGGTGGTGGTGCATCAGGTGCTGGTGCTGGTGCTGGTGTGCTTCGAACGACGATGGAGGCGCCGAGCTTGGTGGTGCTACGGTCGGTGGAGCGGCAGATGCGACGAAGCGATGCCGTGGTGGAGGCGGAGAGGGCGGTGGGGTGCTCGATGGCCACGAAGCGGAGGAGGAGGAGGAGGAGGAGGATGGCATGCGAGCAATGGGCGGAGTGGCGCGGTTGGGGTTGGCGGTGGCGCAGGCAGCGTGGTGCGGCCTCGGTACGGTACCCGTTTGGCGAAGGCGCGCATGCAGCCCTTGCAGCAGCCGTTCTTGAGGCTGCCGTCGTCGGGGCCCTTGGGCGGCGGCTGCGACGACGCGCTCTGCTCGGTGGAGTTCGTGTGCTGCTCTTCCGATGCTAGCGTCATGGCGTCTTGTGTGCTGCTGTGTTGAGGTTGCTGCTGCTGAGGCGGCTGCTCGCCGTCGTCGAGAGCTTCCGCTGCCGCTGCCGTCGGTGGTTCTTGGCCTGAAGCTGACGACGACGACGATGTTGCACTGGATTCATTCGTGGCTGGAGTTGGAGACCGGGCAGCAGTGGTCGATGACGATGCAGCAGATGGTGATGAGGATGAGGATGGAGTGGTGGCCG
>Ga0209930_1004321_pt1 | contig 12827 bp, 6 predicted proteins | sample ThiBiot_500_biof_2_FD_183948 | JGI IMG/M metagenome (GOLD analysis project Ga0209930, IMG submission 183948) | Wastewater bioreactor microbial communities from Cape Town, South Africa - Thiocy_cont_500_biof (SPAdes) | ecosystem: Engineered > Bioreactor > Thiocyanate-remediating >... | reverse complement strand
ATCGAAAGTGCTATCGCGACGATCCCGCGCCTGCTGAGCCTTGATCGCAGGCGCATCCGCGAAGCGTTTGAAAACCGCTTCACCGTCGAACGCATGGCCAAAAACTACGGAGCGCTCTATGCTCGCGCCTATACGTCTCACGGGCACATTCCAAAGGTGCATTCCGAGGAGATCGTCGCATCTGCAATGGGCAATGCCGTAAACTAACGAAACGCGTTCTCGAGAATACGAAATCAGGGCGGGCAACGGGTGGCCCACCCGTAGGGGAGGAATGAAATGGGATCCGCGCACAGTCGTGAGGCGGACGCACGCAAGCACGAGGATCACGAGCCCGAAGAAGAAGATTTCCTCATCTCGTCTTCGAACGGGTCCGGTCGCGCGCACGAGATCCTGAAACACGACGATGCATTCGCCGTCATCGACACGCACGGCGACATCGGCGCGTTCGGCGATCGCGGCAACGGCTTTTTCCATAACGACACGCGCTATCTCTCGCGCCTCGAATTGCTCGTCGCTCACAATGCGCCTCTCCTCCTCGGCTCGGCATTGGACGCAACCGACCTTCAACTCTGCGCAGACCTCACCAATCCCGACGTCTATGCCGAAGGCGCGCTCGTGTTGCGCAAGGATGCGATCCATATTTACCGCACAAGCTACGTACGCGATAATGCGATACGCCAGCGCCTGCACTTCACCAATCACAGCAGCGAAGACGTGAAGCTTGCCGTCTCGCTGGTTTTCGACTGCGATTTTTCCGACATTTTCGAGGTTCGCGGCATGCGCCGCGAGAAGCGCGGCACCGTCAACCGCCAAATCCAATCGTCGCAATCGGTGATCTACGCGTACAAAGGTTTGGACAATGTTGTTCGGCGCACGACCGTGCATCTCGACCCTGAACCTGTCTCGCTCGGCGAGACCGCTGCACTTTATTATCTGCATTTGGCGCCGAAGCAGTCGGCGAAACTCTACTTCGCTGCGGTCGCTGAATCGCGTCATGCGGCCAAGCCCTGCTCTTACGTCAAAGGCCTGCGCGATGCTCACCGAACGCTCCGTCGGGCCGAGCACGAAACGACGTCGGTTTCCGTTTCCAATTCCGAACTCGACGCCGTCATAAAGCGGGCCACCTCCGACCTGAGGCTGCTGACGACCTCCACGGAGGACGGTCCCTATCCCTATGCCGGAACGCCCTGGTATTCGACGACGTTCGGGCGCGATGCTCTGATCACGGCGCTGCAGGTTCTGTGGCTCGATCCCGGGATGGCACGCGGTGTTCTCCGCCGCCTTGCGAGATTTCAGGCACAAAGTCATGACGCCGACGCCGACGCTCAACCCGGAAAAATACTGCACGAAATGCGCAAAGGCGAAATGGCAGCGCTCCGCGAAATTCCCTTCGGCCGTTACTACGGCAGCGTCGACTCGACACCGCTTTTCGTACTCGTCGCTGGCGCTTACCTGCAAGCAACCGACGATCGCGATTTTCTCGTCGAAATCTGGCCGGCAGTTCAACGCGCGCTCGAATGGATCGACGGTCCCGGTGATCCTGACGGCGATGGCTTCATCGAATATGCGCGTGAAACCGATAGTGGCCTTTCCAATCAAGGTTGGAAAGACAGCCAGGATGCGGTCTTCCATCGAGACGGGAGCTTGGCAAAGGGTCCGATCGCGCTCGTCGAAGTTCAGGCCTACGTTTATGCGGCAAAGGTATGGGCCGCGCGCATGGCCAACGAACTCGGCGATGTAGCGCGCGCCGAAAGCCTGCTCCAACAAGCCGAAGCGTTGCGCGTCAAGTTCGAGCGCGACTTCTGGTGCGAGGATATCGGCTGCTACGCACTGGCGCTCGACGGCGAGAAGAAACAAGTCGCGGTGAGATCGAGCAACGCCGCACATCTTCTCTTCACCGGCATCGCCGGTCCGGAGCGAGCGGCACGTATTGCCGAGCAGGTTCTCTCGCCGAATTTTTTCTCGGGTTGGGGAATTCGCACGATCCCGGCATCCGAGATCCGTTACAATCCGATGTCCTATCACAACGGATCGATTTGGCCGCACGACAACGCAATCATCGCAGCAGGCTTCGCGCAATACGGATTATGCGATCTGATTCAGCCCGTCTTTGAAGGATTGCTGGACGCAGCGCTGCGAATGGATCAGCAGCGACTTCCGGAGCTTTTCTGCGGATTCCGCCGCCGCGCAGGACGATCGCCGATCCTTTATCCCGTCGCCTGCGCACCGCAAGCCTGGGCAAGCGGCTCCATGCTCCACATCTTGAGTTCTCTTCTCGGTCTGCGGATAGATGCCGCGTCGCGCACGATTACGCTCAAGTCGCCGCGCCTACCCGCGAGCGTCGGAGCCATCACGATCCGGCGCCTGCGAGCCGGCGGCGGGTCCGCAGACTTCGTCCTCAAGAAAAAATACCGGAGCGTTATCGCCGACGTCACCGACTCTCGCGGCGGCGCCAAAGTCATCATGGCGTAGCGGCCAGAAAAGCGATCAAGGATTACGGGACAAGACTACGCCGCTGCGGGACGCAGATGCGCCTTCGTGTCGAAAAAAAGCGCCTGACTGATGATGGCCATCACGGTTTCCCGCTGAAATGGCTTCGAGATCAGGAACGTCGGTTCGGGCCGCGCGCCAGTTAGGACTTTTTCCGGATAAGCGGTAATGAAGATGATGGGAACATCTCCTTCGGCCACGATTTCCTTCACCGCGTCGAGACCGCTGCTGCCGTCCGCGAGTTTGACGTCGGCGAGAATAAGGCCCGGCTTCTGACGTTTGACGGCCGCGAGCGCTTCCGATTTCGTTGTCGCAACATCCTGCACCGAATGACCGAGGCTGGTGACGATCGTCTCCAGATCCATCGCGATCAAAAGCTCGTCCTCGATGATCAGGACATTCGTCGCGACCTGATGCGCGATTTCCTGGCCGGCAACGTCGAGCAGGCTCTCGATATCTTTTTCTCCGACTTCCAGGATTGTAGCAGCCTCCGCCGCTGTGAAACCTTCCACCGCAACGAGAAGAAATGCCTGCCGGGGCAGCGAGCTTATCGAGTTGATCCGCCGTTGCGCAACGGCGACGGTCGCTTGCACATCGTCCGTGTTTGGTGTGACAAGCCGAACTGAATTCCAAACTCTCAAAAACAGGTGATAGAGCGCGACGCGGGGCGGCACCTCCGTCGGAAAATCCGACGGTGTCGAAACGAGACTTTCCAGCAGCGTCGCGACGTAGGCGTCGCCTGTTTCCTGCGCACCCGTCAGCGACCGCGCGAACCGCCGCAGATACGGTAAATGAGGACGAATTGTCTGGGCAATCGACATGGCACTGCACCTCCCGAGCCGACGTTGCAGGGAGCCGCATCAACCGTCGGGACCCTGCAGCCAAGCTGCACCGGTACCTAAACTCCCGTGCTATTCGTTAGTTCCATCGCGGAACGAATTCTGAATGCTGGAGTTCGCCAATCAGCAGCGCCTCGGAATATGGGAATAAACTTTGTCTGTAGCGAGGCCAATAAACTTCAACGATGCCGGGTCTTTTGACGATGCAACAACACTCGAACGCACCAGATGCGCGGATGCGGAAAACAGATCCTGTTTATGAACCGGAACCTCCCGCCGAGCCCGAGAGCCGGGATGCCGTGACCCGCCTGCCTGGCGTTGCCACGCAGCTGATCGGCGAGCGAATGCGCTCCATGTACGCCTCGATGGTCCGCGAGCCGGTTCCGGACGAACTCCTCAATCTGATCCGCCAGCTCGAAGCCAAGGAGGAATCGGAGTGACGGAATCTCCAAGCTTTGGAGACGCTCTGATTGCGGCAATGCCCAATCTGCGGGCATTCGCGCACTCGCTCTGCGGCGACGGGCAACTTTCGAACGACCTTGTCCAGGAAACGCTGCTCAAAGCCTGGGCGCACAAGGATTCGTTCGTCCCGGGTTCCAATCTCAAGGCTTGGCTGTTTACGATTTTACGCAACACATACTTCACGCACTATCGGAAATCCCAGCGTGAAGAACTGGATCAGGACCACGCCGCGCTCAACGCCAGCGTGCCACCGACGCAGCTCACACAGCTCGAATTTGAAGACATGCGGCGCGCCTTGATGCGCTTGTCGCCCGACCATCGCGAAGCTCTGTTGCTGATAACCGCCGAAGGCTTTTCATACGAAGACGCTGCGCGCGTCTGCGGCTGCGCCGTCGGCACGATGAAAAGCCGGGTCAACCGCGCTCGAAGCCGCCTGGTCGACGAGACATCTGGGCGATCGAACGACGGCGATGTCGCCGAGCAGCATGGGAGCGAGAGCATCACGACACCGGCCAAGAGTTCCGGAGGCTGAGCAATCCGCACGATCTACTCATCACAAAATCGATCTGGCCTAGCTATCGCCGCCTTCTGAGCGATTTATGAGACGAACGTCAAGCATATATACCATGACTGAGCGTTTCTGAAATCGCGCGGAACCAAAGCCGTCCGTTGCGCGTTGAGACACGTTTAGGCTGAGGTTCTGCGGGGAACTTAAGGATGTCGGAGCAGGTCGGCGCGGTCGGAGCCGAGCACGTCGTAAGCGGAACGAATGCGGTGCTCGTCGAAATGCTCCACGCCTTGCAGGCCGTGCGCGGCGGGGACTTTAGCGTGCGGTTGCGCGCGGACTGGGACGGCCTGCCCGGAAAAATCGCCGACGTTTTCAATGATATCGTAGCGACCAACCAACGCATGGCGGGGCAGCTCGATCGCGTAGGACAGGTCGTCGGCAAAGAAGGATTGACCGACCAGCGCGTCAAGCTGGGCTTGGCTCATGGCGCCTGGGGCGAAATGGAGGACTCGGTCAATTCGTTGATTGACGACCTCTTGCGTCCGACTGCCGAAGTCACCCGGACGATCGCCGCCGTCGCACAAGGCGATCTGCTGCGGCCGATGCGGCTCGACGTCGACGGCCGTCCCTTGAAAGGCGAATTCCTCCGCTCCGCAACGATCGTCAACACGATGATCAAGCAGCTCTCGATATTCACGTCCGAAGTCACGCGCGTGGCTCGCGAAGTCGGCACGGACGGCAAGCTCGGCGGCCAGGCACAAATCCGCGAGGTGACCGGCGTCTGGAAAGATTTGACGGACAGCGTGAACTCGATGGCGTCGAACCTGACGGCTCAGGTCCGCAACATCGCCGAGGTGACGATCGCCGTTGCAAATGGCGACCTTTCCAAAAAAATTACCGTCGATGTGCGCGGCGAAATCTTGCAGCTCAAAGAAGCCATCAACACGATGGTCGAACAGCTACGCTCCTTCGCAGCCGAGGTGACACGCGTCGCGCGCGAAGTTGGCACCGAAGGCCGCCTCGGCGGACAAGCCGTCGTGCCCGGCGTCGGTGGAACGTGGAAAGACCTGACGGATAACGTCAACCTGCTCGCCGCGAACCTCACGACGCAGGTCCGCAACATCGCCGAAGTGACGACCGCCGTCGCGCGTGGCGACCTTTCACGCAAGATTACCGTCGACGTCAAAGGCGAAATCCTAGAGCTGAAAAACACGATCAACACGATGGTCGATCAGCTGAACGGTTTTGCCTCCGAAGTCACCCGCGTCGCCCGCGAGGTCGGCACCGAAGGCCGTCTCGGCGGCCAGGCAACCGTGCCGGGCGTCGCCGGTACGTGGAAGGACCTCACCGACAACGTCAACTCGATGGCCGGCAACCTGACCGGACAGGTGCGCAACATCGCCGACGTCGCAACCGCCATCGCGCGCGGCGACCTGTCGAAAAAGATTACCGTCAACGTCTCCGGAGAAATTCTTCAGCTCAAAGAAACCATCAACACGATGGTCGATCAGCTGAACGGTTTTGCGTCGGAAGTGACGCGCGTCGCGCGCGAAGTCGGCACCGAGGGCAAGCTCGGTGGTCAGGCCGACGTGCGCGGCGTCGCCGGAACGTGGAAAGATCTAACCGACAGCGTCAACTCGATGGCGTCGAACTTGACGACGCAGGTCCGCAATATCGCCGAGGTCTCGACCGCAATCGCGTCCGGCGACCTGTCGAAAAAAATTGACGTCGACGTGCGCGGCGAGGTGCTGGAACTGAAAGAAACCATCAATACGATGGTTGATCAGCTGAACGCCTTCGCCGGAGAGGTGACGCGCGTCGCGCGCGAAGTCGGCACCGACGGCAAACTCGGCGGCCAGGCGCAGGTCCCGGGCGTCGCCGGTACATGGAAAGACCTCACCGACAACGTCAACTCGATGGCGTCGAACCTGACCGCACAGGTCCGCAATATCGCCGAGGTGACGACGGCCGTTGCCCGCGGCGACCTCTCGCGTAAAATCACGGTTGACGTCAAAGGCGAGATTCTCGAGCTGAAAAATACCATCAACACGATGGTCGATCAGCTGAACGGATTCGCATCCGAAGTGACGCGCGTCGCCCGCGAGGTCGGGACCGAAGGCCGTCTCGGTGGACAAGCGCAGGTCTCCGGCGTCGCCGGCACGTGGAAAGATCTGACCGACAACGTCAACTTCATGGCCGGCAATCTCACCGCGCAGGTGCGCAACATCGCCGAAGTCGCAACCGCCATCGCGTCGGGCGACCTTTCAAAAAAGATCACCGTCGACGTGCGCGGCGAGATTCTGCAATTGAAAGAAACACTGAATACGATGGTCGAGCAGCTGCGCTCGTTTGCAGCGGAAGTCACACGCGTCGCGCGCGAGGTGGGCACCGAAGGTCGCCTCGGCGGACAGGCCGTCGTGCCCGGCGTCGGCGGAACGTGGAAAGACCTCACCGATAACGTCAACCTGCTCGCCGCCAACCTCACGACGCAGGTCCGCAACATTGCCGAAGTCACGACGGCCGTCGCACGCGGCGACCTTTCACGCAAGATCACCGTCGACGTCAAAGGCGAAATTCTTGAGCTGAAAAACACCATCAACACGATGGTCGATCAGCTGAACGGCTTTGCCTCCGAAGTGACCCGCGTCGCCCGAGAGGTCGGCACCGAAGGCAAGCTCGGCGGTCAGGCGACCGTTCCGGGAGCCGGTGGCACGTGGAAAGATCTCACCGACACCGTCAACGTGATGGCGGCGAATTTGACGGAACAGGTTCGCGGCATCGTCAAGGTCGTGACCGCAGTCGCCGAGGGTGATCTCAAACCCAAGCTCACCGTCAAATCGAAAGGCGAAGTTGCAGCGCTCGCCGACACGATCAACGCCATGACCGAAACGCTTGCGATTTTCGCGGATCAGGTGACGACCGTGGCGCGCGAAGTTGGCGTCGAGGGCCGCCTCGGCGGACAGGCCAGCGTGCCCGGCGCCGCCGGTACATGGAAAGACCTGACCGGCAACGTCAACCTTCTCGCTGACAATCTGACGAACCAGGTGCGTGCCATCGCCGAGGTCACCACGGCCGTGACGAAGGGCGACCTGACGCGCTCCATTCAGGTCGAAGCGCGCGGCGAAGTCGCCGAACTCAAGGACTACATCAATACGATGATCGGTAACCTCCGTCTGACGACGGAGCGCAACACCGAAGAAGACTGGCTGAAAACCAACCTCGCACGTTTCACAAGCATGCTGCAGGGCCAGCGCGATCTCGTAACGGTCGGCAAAAAACTGCTGTCCGAGCTTGTGCCGCTGGTCAATGCACACCAGGGCGTCATCTACCAGTTCGATGCGACGACGGAAAATCAGCTGAAGCTGCTCGCACGTTTTGCCGACGACATGGGTGCCGGATATCCGGAACGCCTGGAATTCGGATCGGGCCTGATCGGACAATGCGCACTTGAGAAACAGCGACGTTTGCTGAGCAAAATTCCAGACACGTCGGTTCCGATCGATACCGTAGTTTTCAAAGCCATCCCGCGCAGCGTCATCGTTCTACCCATCACGTTCGAGGACCGGATCAAGGCCGTCATTTCGCTGAGCTCCCTGCACGATTTCGAGCCCGCGCATCTGACGTTCCTCGAACAACTCACGATGGGCATCGGCATCGTCTTGAACAGTATCGAGGCGACGATGCAGACCGAGGAGCTGCTGACGCAATCGCAGGAACTCGCCGGCGAGCTCCAGGAACAGCAGAAGGCGCTGCAGAAAACCAACGAGGAACTTGCGCAAAAAGCGCAGCAGCTTGCCGAACGCAACGTCGAAGTCGAACGCAAGAACGAGGAAATCGATCAGGCACGCCGCGCGGTCGAAGAAAAGGCCGCCGAGCTCGCACTGACGTCGCGCTATAAATCAGAATTCCTTGCGAACATGTCGCATGAGCTTCGCACGCCGCTGAACAGCATCCTGATCCTCGGCCAGCAGCTGAGCGACAACCCCGACCGCAACCTTTCAGAACGCCAGGTCGAGTTCGCGCGCACAATTCACGGCGCCGGAACGGACCTCCTCAACCTGATCAGCGACATTCTCGATCTCTCGAAGATCGAGTCCGGAACGGTTTCGGTCAACGCCGAAGACGTCAGCTTCAATGCCGTCCTCGAAGCGATCGCGCGTCCCTTCCGGCACGAAGCCGAGCGCCGCGACCTCGCGTTCGAGATGAGCTTCGACGCCGATCTCGGGCGAACGCTCTTCACCGACTCCAAGCGTCTGCAACAGGTGCTCAAAAATCTGTTGTCGAACGCCTTCAAGTTCACACGTGAAGGCTACGTGCGCTTGTCTGTCAAACCGGCGGCGACCAAATGGGGGCCGGATCATCCGACGCTCGCAGAAGCCCAGACTGTCGTCGCTTTCGAAGTCGATGACTCGGGCATCGGCATCCCGCTGGACAAGCAGAAGATTATCTTCGAAGCGTTTCAGCAGGCCGACGCGAGCACGAGCCGTAAGTACGGCGGCACCGGTCTCGGCCTCGCGATCAGCCGCGAACTCGCGCACCTTCTCGGCGGCGAGATTCAGCTGCGCAGCGAACCAGGAAGGGGCAGCACATTCACGCTGTACATCCCCCTCCGCTATGCCACGCCCTCCGTCGAAACACGGATAAAGCCGGAGCAGATTTCCGCTGCGCGTGCTCCAGTCCAGCCGTCGCTCCCTGAGCAGGTTCAAGACGACCGCGACGAGATCGTTGCAGGAGATCAGGTTCTGCTGATCGTCGAGGATGATCCGCGCTATGCGAAAATTCTCATCGACGCAGCACGCGAAACCGGATTCAAAGGCATCGTCTGCCATCGCGGCGTCGACGCGCTATCTCTTGCGACGGACTACAATCCGACCGCGATTTCACTCGATATCCATTTGCCCGACGTGCTCGGCTGGTCGGTTCTCAGTCAGCTGAAACATAATCCGCTGACGCGCCATATTCCGGTCCAGGTCGTAACGCTGGACGACGATCGCCACCACGGCCTCGCGCGCGGCGCGTTCTCATATCTGACAAAGCCGCTTGAGACCGACGCGTTGAAATCCGCGCTGAGACGCATCGCCGAGTTTTCGAAAACACCGCGCAAACGCCTTCTCATCGTCGATGATGATTCCGCCGAGCGCATGAGTATCGCGGAACTTCTGAAAAACGACGATGTCGAAATCTTCACCGCCGCAAATGGCGCCGATGCCCTGAAGAAGCTCAAGGAGAATCCGATCGATTGCGTCGTGCTCGATCTGAAGCTCCCCGACATGTCCGGCTTCGAAATCCTCGAGCAGATGTGCGGCTCTCCCGGCATGCGCGACATTCCCGTTGTCGTGTTCACAGGCCGTGAATTATCGAACGAGGAAGATCACAAGATCCGCCAGCTGGCGCGTACCGTTGTCGTCAAAGGCGTCGAGTCTCCCGAACGCCTGCTCGACGAAACGGCCCTGTTTTTGCACCGTGTAATCGCCGCACTTCCTGCCGAGAAGCGGGAATTGCTGTCCCGCCTGCACGGCACCGACGATTATCTCGTGGGCCGCAAGGTTCTGCTTGTCGACGACGACGCGCGGAATATTTTTGCGCTGAGCAGCCTGCTGGAACGGCGCGGAATGAACGTCCTGACGGCGACGACCGGACTCGAGGCCATAGAAACGCTGAATTCGACGGATGTATCTATCGTGCTGATGGACATCATGATGCCGGAGATGGACGGCTATCAGACGATGCAGCGTATTCGCGGCAGCGACAAGCATCAGCGGTTGCCCATTATCGCATTGACAGCGAAGGCGATGAAAGGCGATCGCGAAAAATGCCTTGAAGCCGGCGCGTCCGACTATCTCGCGAAGCCTGTTGATACGGAGCAACTGTTGTCGGCGTTGCGCATGTGGCTACATCGGTGAACGGGGGACGACAGTGGCTTCAACAATTTTCGATGAAACAGTCAACATCCTGCTTGTCGATGATCAACCGGGCAAGCTCCTGGCTTACGAGGCCATCCTGGATGGAGTAAACGCGAATCTCATCAAGGCGACGACAGCCGAAGAAGCTCTGACGGTGCTGCTCAAAACCGACATAGCTGTCATCCTGATGGACGTCTGCATGCCCGACCTTGACGGGTTCGAGCTTGCGGAAATGATCCGCAACCACCCGCGTCATGAAAAGACCGCGGTCATCTTCATTTCCGCCGTTCGCCTCGAAACCGATGATCTTTTGAAAGGCTATCGCACCGGCGCCGTCGATTACGTGCCGGTTCCGGTCGTGCCTGAAATTTTGAAAGCCAAGGTGCAGATCTTTGTCGAATTGCACCGCAAGAGCCGGCAGCTTGACATCCTCAATGCCGATCTTGAAGAGCGCGTCAAACAGCGTACCGAACAACTCGTACAATCTCACGCGATGCTGCAGCAGAGCGAGGAGCGGCTGCGTCTTGCCAGCGAAGCGGCGCGCCTTGGCACGTTCGAATACGACCAGGCGGAGCAGGATTTGCAGTGGTCGCAAAATATCGCGGATGTTCTCCACGTCGCTGTGCCGGAACACCAGCGTTTCGATGATTTCATCGATCTCGTGCATTCCGACGATCGCGAAGCGGTGCGCAGCTATTTCCGGGCGGCTAACTTTGCCGAGACAACCGCCGAGCTGGAATTCCGCATTATCGGCGCACGCGGCGACACCTGGGTTCTCACGCGCGCCCGCGCGTTCCTGACTGCTGGCACCAGCGCGACACGCGTGATCGGAACTCTGCTCGACATCACCGAACGCAAATCTGCCGATAGTCACCAGCAGTTGCTGATGGCCGAGCTTGATCACCGCGTGAAGAACATCCTTGCAAACGTCGCCGCGATCGCCCGTCTATCGAGTTCGAACGCGACGTCGATCGATACTTTTGCATCGGCACTGGACGGCCGCATTCATGCGATGTCGGCGGCCCACGACCTCCTGCGCCAGAGCAGTTGGACCGGCGTCGATCTGCACAAGCTGGTGGCCGGCGCATTGGAGCCTTTTAAATCGCGCACTGACAATGACATCGTGATCGAGGGCGAACGCGTGCGCTTGACGTCGAAGTTCGCGCAATCGATGGCCCTCGTCCTGCATGAGCTTGCGACCAACGCCGTGAAGCACGGCGCGCTCTCGACATCGGGAGGGAAGGTTTCCGTCGGCTGGTCGCGCGTTCCGACACCCGATGGCGAAAAGATCAAGTTCGCATGGAAGGAACGTGGCGGCCCGCCCTGCGCCAAGCCGATCAGAAAAGGCTTTGGCTTGACCGTCATCCGCAGCGCCTCGTCCGAATGCGGCGGACAAGCGAACATGGATTTATCTACCGAGGGATTCGAGTTCAGCTTCGAGGGCGATCTCTCGGCGCGCACGCAAATGGTGAGTCAGCGGCATGTCTCGATCATACCGCGTGCGGTTCCAGCCGCCACTGTTACGCCGCCAGACGCTCCGGGCTGCAAAATTCTTTTGATCGAGGACGAAGCGTTGATCGCGATGCAATTGAAACTCGATCTCGAGGAAGATGGCCACACCGTCATTGGGCCAATCGCGCAGCTCTCCGAAGCCCTGCGCACGGCCGCCGAATCCGAGTTCGATATCGCGCTGATCGATATCAATCTCGGCGCCGACAATAGTGCGCCGGTTGCCGAAATTCTGGATCGCCGCAATGTGCCGTTTGCTTTTACGACGGGCTACAACGACCTGATATTCATGCCGCCGCTTCTGCGTAGCTATCCGCATCTGACAAAGCCCTACAGTCTGGCCGATGTGAAGGATCTCGTCGCGAAGCTTCAGCGTCAGTCCGCCGAACGCGCCGAGCGCACGCGCGACGATGCAAATCAGGTGGCATGACGCAAACGCATTCAGCGCAACGGGAGCTAGGATGACTTTAAAATCCGCATCAACCTATCGATCATCGCTCGACGTAGCGGCCATCGGAAACGGCCGCATCGCGGCACTCATTGAGCCTGGCGGGCGCATCGTCTGGTGGTGTTTTCCGCGACTGGACGGAGACCCGGTATTCTGCCGGCTTCTCTCGGGCAACGAGGAGAAGGGCTTCTGCGACATCCAGCTCGAAGGGCAAATCTCGGCAACGTCGAGCTACGTCCGCAACACCTGCATCCTCGAGACCATTCTCGTTGCGAGCAACGGAGCACGCGTCAAGATCACCGACTTCGCGCCGCGCTTCGTCCGTTTCGGTCGCTCGTTTCATCCGACGCAGCTCGTCCGCCGCATCGAGCCGTTGAACGGCCTCCCGCGCATCGTCTGCCGCATTCGTCCGACGTTTGGCTACGGCGAGTCCGCGGCATCGGCTGCACAAGGCTCCAATCACGTTCGTTACAGCAGCCCGGGATCGACTGCGATACGCGTTACCACCGACCTCGCCGTATCCTACATCGTACATGAGACACCGTTTGCGCTGACACACCCGATCACGCTCGTTCTCGGCAGCGACGAGCCGATTGAAAGCTCAGTGGACGCGATATCGCGAGAATTTCTCGACCAAACGCGCGACTACTGGGTGCAATGGGTGCGCG
>Ga0209930_1004319_pt1 | contig 12836 bp, 20 predicted proteins | sample ThiBiot_500_biof_2_FD_183948 | JGI IMG/M metagenome (GOLD analysis project Ga0209930, IMG submission 183948) | Wastewater bioreactor microbial communities from Cape Town, South Africa - Thiocy_cont_500_biof (SPAdes) | ecosystem: Engineered > Bioreactor > Thiocyanate-remediating >... | reverse complement strand
CTCGTAGTAACAAGGTGTACAACGTACATGCGAGCCAACGAATCGAGTATGGAGGCGACCGATCCATACGAGGGTAGCACCAACAACAAGGCTTGCAGATCAGCATTGTCGGCACCGGGCAGCTTGGCATGGTACACGATCCACATGATGATGTCATCAAAGGTGCCACTCGATAGCTTGTAGCCCGTAGTGTTGTTGTTGCTGTTGTTGTCGCTCTTGGTGGCCTTAAAGTACGGCGAGAACGAGACTATCTCGTGCGAACACCATCAGAGGGGCTCGTGTATCACAAGCAAGAGAGAGAGAGAGACGTACTGTCTTGCATGATGGCGTTCAAGTTATCGCATGCGCTTTGGTAGACGGCACGACCGCGCAACTCTGGCACATGCTCGAGAATGATGGTTCGCTGCAACGACACGCCGGTCGCAGGGCGCTGCAGTCGAAGCAGAGTGCCTCGTCGACCGCCAGGAGCCGCGGTCTGAATGCCGGAGAACACGTTCGACTGCGAGCCTCCGCCGGCGGCCGAGAGATTCGTCAGTCTCGAGCTCGAGCCCTGGCGCGCTGCGGCGATGGCTGCCACCGCTGACGACGACGACGGAGATCCCTGGCCGCTTGCCGGGCTACTTGGTGCGTGGCCTTGTGTGAACGAGTTACCGGCAGCGTTGTGTTGTTGCTGCTGCTGCTGTTGCTGTTGCTGTTGAGAGCCCGATGGATGTTGCACGTCGCCAGCATTGGCAGCGGCGCCGTCGACGGCGGGTTGGTTGTCGGGCGGCTGCTCCTCCTCGTCGACGTACTTGCGAAAGACCATGACGTTGATCTGCAGCGCGTACATGACCATCATGCTCTCCTCGTACTTGACCTTGGCCTGCGCGTACTCGGCCGACTCGGGATGCAGGGCCGCGAGCTCGCGCTTCAATCGCTCGACGATGCTCTCCTGTTGGAGGATCTTGAGCTTGATGTCCTCGAGCGCCGTTCGCAGTTGATCCTTGGCATCCTTCTCTTGTAGCTCCTTCACGAACGAACGAACGAGTGAGTCAGTGAGTGAGTGAGTGCGACGAATCATATGAGCGCGATGAATGTCGATCAATAACAACAACAACCACAACCGGCAGCACACGCGCGCATATAAATGAAACATATGAATGAATGAATGAAGGCGCGAATGCTGCTCAGTGTCATAATAATAAGCAGCACATGCAAGAGAGCACACACCCACACACACTCAGCACAGCACATCAAACAATCATGATGATCGAATATCGAATATCCAATCGGACTTAGCGCGACACGACGCGACGACAGCAGTAGTCCACACAATCCACTCGATCGCATTGCCAGGAAGGAGCGATCGATAGAGCGACACCGAGTGAGCGACAGATATTGACTGAGCACGAACCTCTCGGCGAATGGAGTCACTGTCAGGCTTGCGGGCCGCAGACGTCGTGGAGGAGCTGGCGCCGGTGCTGGACGACGACGACGCCGACGCCAACGACGAGGCCGAGAGCGTGGGCAGCGATCCCGTGGACTTGGCCGAGTGGTGGTGCTTCTTGGCGAACAGCTCGGCCGGCGAGAAGCGCCGCGGCTTGGTCGGCGAGCCGTGGCCTCGCTTGCGACGCAGCTCGATCTCAGCCTCGGTATCCTCGCTGCCGCTGGAGCTGGACGTGGCGCTGGTGGTGGCGCTGGTGGTGCTAGTTGTGCTCGGTGCCGCGCGAGCGATGTTCAATGTCGGTACGGGCGGCGGTGGCAGTGGCGGCGGCGCTGGAACGCCGGCGGTGGTAGCGGAGGGCGTCGAGGTGGCAGTGGCGGCGCTCTGAGGTCTCGGCGAGACGCTGGCACGTCGAGCGGCGGTCAGCTGGCGCGTCTCGTTGACCAGCGTCTCGAACAGATGGTTGTTGGAGCTCGAGCGAGGCGAGCTGGTCGCGATCGTCGCCGCGCGCTGCGTATCATTCGAGCCCGCGCTACTACTACCGCCGCCGCCGCCGCCAGGCCCCGTCGCTGTCGTGGTGGTATTGGTGGTGGTGTTGGTGGTGTTGTTGGCATTGGCGGCGTCGTGCTCGAAGCACAGCAGATTGAGCCGCAGGGCGCTCTTGATGCGTATGTTCTCGGCGAGCTGCTCGCTGAGGTAGTCTCGCTCGGCCGCCGTGCGACAGCTCGCCAGCAGCGCCTTGATCTTCTCGACCTTGTCGGCCTGGATCGCGATGCGCTCCTTCAACTCGGCCGTCACATCAGACGCATCCATAGATAGACCGTTTGGTTGTGTGTGTTGTTTGTGTTTGTGTATGGGAGTGTTGCCAGGTGGCTGGCGATGGTTGGGATGGAATGAGTCACGCGCAGAGGGGCGGCCCTCGCGTGAGTGAGAGGGATTCGACCGAAAGAGCGAGAGAGGGCTTCGCGAGGGTGTACGTTGGTAGGTCTGGTAGGTTAGAGATGCACGAGCGAGAGATACCGGCAGCGAGGGTCTAGCGTGATGAGGGGCCGGCGAGCGAGTGAGTGTGCTCGCGCTGTCCTTCTCTCTCTCGATGGCGCTGGTGCTTCATTGATTGGGTGCGTTATTTGAACGCGGCTATCTATCTCTCGCAGCCAACCATCCAACCAACCAACCAACCAAACCACCAACATCCAAGCTCGAGACTCACACTCACTCACTCACTCGCATACCCACTTCTCTCTCACTCACTCACTCGAGAAGCAGGCCTCCAACAGCTCTGCCGTTGCTCATTGGTTGATGCCGTGCACCAAGAGCGCGAGCACCTTGGCTCCTGCCACCATGTCCGACAACAAGCTGTACTCGTTGTCGGCGTGGTAGGCCGACGACAGACCGAAGCCCACCAGCTGAATGTCGAAGCCGGCCGCCTGCAACTGGTCCACCAGCGGCAGACTGCCGCAGATCGAGTACGGCTTCGCGTCGCCCTTGACCTTCTGGAGCGCGGCGCACAGGTAGTGGAAGCCAGGCGACTGTAGCGACCCCGAACGTTCGCGTCAGTGCGTGAGTGCGAGATTCCATCCACGCCACGGGCACTCTCGTTCACGTACGTCAAGCTTGCACGCGATGCCCGTCATGTCATGGCCGCCCCAGGTAAGCTCCAATGAGCCTGACAGCTCCTGCAACACCACCACGAGACCGTCAATCAATTCGGTTGCTAGCAAAACTCACCCTCCTCTCTGCTCTGCCTGGCTCGTACCTCAGCAGGCAGCGAGTACTTGGACACTGGGCCGCGCTTCGGCAGGCTCTCAATGTTCGCGTTGAGGTATGCCACGTAACGCTCCTAATGAACGTCTCGCAGGTGAGCGAGATTGCAGCGCACACCACTACCACTCTCGCCTGGCAGCAACACGTACCACGGCCGCCTTTACCGCAGCAACGTCGTAGAAGGGAGTGACGCGGATATCGCCCGAGATCGTGCACGAGCCAGGGATCTGGTTGAGACCGCCCTTGGGGCACGAGAGCTGCGTCGGCTTGAGCGACGACGGCGAGACGAAGTTCCACTTGGCCTCGTTCGGGTGAGCGGGGAACTCCTACGCAAGCGAAGAGAGATCAGAGAACGCTTCACTTCGCATCGATGAGAGAGTGAGAGAGGGAGCGTACCTTGTAGAACTCGTCCTGGATGTACTTGACGGCCTCGCTGGCGAGCTCGATGGCGTTGATGGCCTTGTGCGGCAGACCCGAGTGGAACAGCTTGCCGGTGGCCTTGAGATGCCACGAGATCGAGCCGGCGGTGCCGATGCACGGCTGCGAGTCGGCGCAATCGATCCACAACACGGGACCGCTCTTGAGTGCATCTGCCACATTTCGAGCAACGTCAGCAGGCCCTGCAGCAACTGCAGCACGAGTGCGAGCACGTACCAAGCTTGCCCTCGCGCATGAGACCGTCGATACCGACGCCGGGGCCATCGGCCTCCTCGCTGGCGATGAAGACGGCGTGGATCGTGGTGTCGATCGAGAGCTTGGCCTCGGCCAGCTGCGCCAACACGATCGTCACGAGCGCCACGTGGCCCAAGCAATCGGTCGTGCCGCGACCATACAAGCGATCGCCCTCGCGAATGAGAGCGAACGGGTTGCGCTCCCAGCTCTGTGCGACTCCCGCGAGTCAGCGTCGTTCGATGCGTGTCGTGTCGATCATATCGCTCGCATCGCGTCGTACCTCGGGATTGGCAGGAACGACGTCCATGTGCGAGCCGACGAACGAGATGACCTTGTCGCCCTTGCCCGGATACGTGATCAACAACTGCATTACGCACACAGTGGCCACCTTCGTTAGCTTCGTCTGGACGCCACGAGAAGTGCGACGGTGCGAGGAACAGCACGAGATATCGACAAGAGAAGAGAACAGAAGAGTGGCGTACGTTGCCTCGGCCCTCGACGTAGGTCGGGTGCTCGATCACCAACGGGCCGCCATTCTCAGTCGACAGGGGCTTGAGCACGTCTAGAACCTAGGAGCAGCTCATATGTCAGCGTACAACGAGCCACGAGCGCAAGAGAACGAGAGAGATAGCGACGTACGTGCTTGACGATGCGATCCTCCTGCGGCACGAGAGCCGGCGGGTTATTCTGCACGAACTCGGACTCACCGATCAACTTCTCGAGCAAGGCGACATATCGCTCTTGATCCAGCTCAAAGTTCTCGAGAATAGCAGCCATCCTCTGGTTCGATTGGAAGCAAGTAATATGGAGTGGTAGAGAGGGAGAGAGGAGAGGAGGTGGCAGCGGGAGCGAGGCACGAGCACAATGAAGCAGCGAAAGCGCGAAAGTGCGAAGATGAAGGAGCTCGCTGAGGAACTTTCCTACTCTTTTAGCTTTTTCGCATTGTCGCTCGATCGCTCTCTCGCTGCCGCCGCACCGTGACATCGACATCGCACGCTCGCTCGCAGGCTCAGGTCGCAGCTTCATCATGGGTCTCGGTGTCAAGCTCTCGGTCGTCGCGGTCGTTGGGTTGTTGGTGATCCACGCCGTGGTGGCGTTCGTTCCGTGTGATTTTTCGGTACGAACGACGCAATCGATCAAGCAATCGATCCTTCCGATTCGATTCGATTGCCGTTGGCACATCGACTCACTCGCCGTGATATCGCGCCCTTGGTCGACCAACAGGACCCCTCATCAGCGACTCAATGCATGCGTGATGTGTTACTCCCTCGTGATCCCATGGATTTCGATCTCTGGCCCGGTAACCGAGGCTTCTGTGTGCCGGTATACCTCACGCACGCCCACACTCACTCGCTCGCTCGATTCACTCACGCAATATCACGATTGAATATCACAGTGCCAGTTCATTGGAGGCTCGGTAGTCGGTGCCATCGAGACCTTGGCCGTGTTCCTCATGTGTCTGTATGGCCTCGACCAAGTGGCACCATTGTTCGCCACGCCCGCAGCTGCCACCTCGAAGGAGCAGCCTTCGACGTCGGCGGAGCAGAACCGCGGCTGCTGCTCGGGCGTCAAGCACACGCTGCAGACGCTCGGCAACCTGGTGGCCCTCTCGTTCTCGGGATTCGGATGGCTCTATTGGTTCATTCTCGTGAGCGTGTGGTACAACTTTATCGGTAAGTACCAATCAATCAATCAATCAATCAATCAATCAATCAATCAATCAATCAATCAATCAATCAATCAATCAATCAATCAATCAATCAATCAATCAATCAACCAATCAATCAATCAATCAATCAATCAATCAATCAACCAATCAATCAATCAATCAATCAACCAATCAATCAATCAATCAATCAATCAATCAATCAATCAATCAATCAATCAATCAATCAATCAATCAATCAATCAATCAATCAATCAATCAATCAAATCAATCAATGACTCACAATGGAACTTCAACTAGCGTACATGTTCATGATCGGCATCGTGTTGGTGGGCCCGTTGATCGGCTCGGCATTCGCGTACCCGAGCACGACGCCCGAGCAACGCCGTGAGAAGACCACGCAAGTAGAGCGCCGCGTCAAGGTCGCCGGCATTCTGCTGGGCGTCATCTGCCTCGCCATGTTCCCCAACGTGCAGTTGATGCCGTCTCAGATCTACCGCCACATCCGCATGACCGAGACCACGGTACGCGTCACTCGTTCCGTTCCGACCAACCAGCTGGCTCCTCCGATTTAATGAAGCCCCGTGAGTGATTGATCGATTGATTGATTGACGTTTCCTTTCGTTTCGGCGATAGATCACTCCCAACGACCCGGCAGTACTCGAGCTTCGTGCGCAGTTCTGGGGCAACGTCTCGGCCGAGCAGTTTGCTCGCATGGAGTTCAAGGACCAGATGCTGGCGGTCGACGAGTTCATCAAGGACACCATCATCTGGAAGTCCGACATGGAGCAGTACGGCATGGTGGGCTTGCTGACGACGCCGGCCGAGGTCATTGCGCGGCAGGCCGGCGATTGCCAAGGCCAAGCGGTCGTGACCGTGTCGCTGTTGATGTCGATCGGCTTCGAGGCGTGGGCGGTCGAGACGCCGTTCCATTGGTGGACGGCTGCGCGCAACAATCGCACCGGCCAGCAGCACTTTCTCAACTACCACGGCAGCGCCGGTCTCGACGGCACGGTGCTGCCGCAGCCGATCGACATGGTGTACACGCGCTGGCCGGCGCGCTGCACCAACTGCAGCCACGCCATGGCGCACAACCAGCAGCAGTTCCTGTACATTGCGCCGCCGTGGTACGCGCTGCCGCTCGCGTGGACCGGCGCACACATCTTTGTGCGCGAGTTCCTGCCGCAGCTCGAGGGCCAAGAGTACAAGCTCGTGCTGTACGGCCTGGCGTGGGGCGCCGTCGTCGCGATCTTTGCGTCCTACGTGCAGGCCGATCTGCTGGCCGGCATCCTGGAGCCGGCCGGCCGAGCGCGCTTGGTGCTGCGCCTGGCGTTCGCGTGCGTCGTCGGCGTCATCACCATGGTGCTCATGTTCGTGTGGATCGTCGTGCACTACCCGTTCACCGAGCTGCACCTCATCTTCCTCATGACCTTTGCGCTGAGCTACATCTCGTCGGACTCGTTCAACCAACGTATCGGCACACCTGCAACGCTGAGCCGAAAGCGCCTCTTCTACAACAATGCCTGTGCGTAAGCTACCTACGACACCACGCACACTCGGATGGGACATTCAACTCGGACTGCGCAACCTTGTCTTCAAGATCTAAATCGGGGTCTCGCGCCATATGGTAACTCGCCATCATCCGTCTATCTATCTCGCTATCTCGCTATCTAACTCGCTGCGTCCCTACCCTAGCGCACCGAATATTGCTACTATCCCTCTGTTGCCTTCCAAATACACACTTTTACCTCGTTATTCAATGTGGAGCATGAGATAGTAATGTATTTCAACGATTGATGGGACTACAATACGCTAACTCACCAGCGAGCGGATAGATAGATATTGAGATTGCTAACTGGATTGTTCGGTGGGTCGTTGGAAAGTTAGATGGATAGATAGATATTGCTATTGAACATGAAATGACGAGAGTATGCAAAGGAATATAGATTGCTGGAGCAAGAGAGGGAGAGTAAGGCACCCGAGCCAGCCGGCAGTGTGAAGACCGACCTCTTGAAGAAGGGCGTTAGAGCTTGCTGCTCATGCCCGAGGCGTCCATCTCGAGCTGCGGAATATCGCCGGTCGAGTTCGAACGACGAAGGCGCTTGCGCATCCACTTGTAGGCGTCTCCGATCTCGTCGCGCGCCGGCACCTTGCGCCCCGTGAGTCCCGGGATGAGCTTGTTGGGTATGTCGGCGATGGCGATCACCTCGTTGTGGAGGTAGAGGAAGTAGAGCGTGGCTCCGACCGTGGCTCCGGCGAGCCAGTTACCGAACAACACGGGCAGGAAGTTCTTGTAGATGACGTGGCCAAAGTTGGTGGTCGGCGAGCCGCACATGAGGCCCAGCATCAGCTGGTAGAAGTTGAGGATCAAGTGCTCGTAGGCACTGAAGGCCATGCCGCTGATGACGACGTAGATCACGAGCACCTTGCCGGGTATCTGCGGCCGAGTCATTACCAGGTCAGCTTCCGGAGGTGGAGGGTTCGGGAGGGTTCGGGAGGGTTCGGGAGGGTTCGGGAGGGAGGAGCGCGCTCGGTACGTACCTCATCAGCAGTCGAGGCACCCAGGATGGCGCCGCACACACACGTGTTGGCGCCGATGGCGCGTGTCCAAGTCTCGAGGAAGCTCAGGTGCGTCTTGGTGGTGACGAGGCTCTCGAGCACTCCGTACTGCGGGTGCGCAGTGAAGATGCCGCTCCAGTAGCTCAGCAGCGCGGCCGTGAAGCAGCAGCCGCCAAAGTTCCCGAGCATCGAGACGCCGAGGTTGAGGACGTAGCGATGCAGCGGCACGGTACGCGCGCACAGCCCGATCGTCATGGTCATGCAGTTGGAGGTGAAGAGCTCGCCGCCCATGAGCGCGATGATCAGCAGGCCGACCGGAAGGAAGACGCCGTACACGACGCGCCGCGCCGCCGCCGGCTGGATGATGCTCCACTGTCCGGCAGGCACGTCGCCCACCAAGGTCGAGGCCATGAGGGCCGCGTGGCAGCCCATGGCGACACACACGCCGGCCACGATGCCGAGCACGAACGTGCGCACGATCGTGTAAGAGGCCTTGTTCTCGGCCGCCACCAGCTGCGAGACCGTCGCCTCCTTGGGCGTGCGGTAGGTCTTTTGGTGGTGGTCCTTGGTGCGCGCCTTGAATCGCGACGGCGTCGGTGGTTCGGGATTGTACTCGGCCGGCATCTTTGTTGAGAGAGTGCGAGAGAGAGCGAGCGAGGGTACGAGCGGGAGTGAACCGGTGAGGGGAGCGAGAGGACTGCTGGACACACGAGCGAGCAGAACACGAAACTACTGTTGTACGGGACGAACGATCGATCCTCTCAGGTGCGCGTAGTGTGGGACTACACAGCTGAAAGCGAGGCAGAGAGACACAGCGATGCAGCAGATGATGGTGGGAGGCGCAGGGCTGCAAGCAAGCAAGAGATAGGGTGAGAAGAGGCGGCGCTGCCGAGCAGTTGGATTTGACAGCCGCTTCCACGCGAAATTCCGCCGACTGGTTGCTGTTCTTGTGTGCCTCCGCCACACAGAGCGGACGTTCTGGCGACTTCGGTGGTGTCTGCCGTGGTCTACGTGCCGAACCGCTCTCTGGCTGGAGATCCCCTCACTCTATCAGTCACGAGGCGGAGAGTGAGAGCGAGTCGTGAGGAGGCGGCGAGCCCAACCAACACCTTGAGATTCAAAGCGACTCATTCATTATGACATTACCTCCGCCGACTCGTAATCACGAATAATACACTCGCCGCACTCGCGCGATCTCGGCCTTACACATTGGACACTGACGCATGGCTGACGACGTGTGGAACCTCATGGCTATCTCGCGGGCGCACTGCTCGCACAAGCACAGGTGGTTGCACGGCTCGATCAGCACCGACGGCACCTCGTCCAGGCAGATTGCACACACGAGCGGGTTGGACGACGACGAGCGCGAGAGCGTCCCAGTCGTCGATGTCGATGAGGTCGACGTCGAGCTGCCTTGCTGCAAGCCATCGGCACCCAGCAGCTTCTTGCTACCAACGCGACGGTGCAGTCGGTGGATGGCGCGAATGGCAATCGCAGCTCGTCGGAAGGTCGCACGAGCGAGCAAGCGACCATTCTCATCGCTGGAAATATTCATGGCAGCAAGCACACACGCACGCAACTGGTGAGATTGATTCGCGCACAAGGAGACGACCACCCAACGTACCGCACTCCCGAGAACGGCGTCAGCGCGAGGAAGGGATTGATCTGGCCCTCTTGCTGCGTCGACGACGTCATCGAAAGGAGACTGGGCGACAGCATGAACAGCAGTAGCAGCGGAATGTACAGCAGCTTGGCTACCATGTAGGCCAGCAGAAAGTAGCGGCCGCGAAAGAACGAATGCCACGCGCTCATCAGCGACACCATCGGCAGGTTGTAGAGGAACTGGAAGTTGTACAGCAGGCCGCAGTCGGGGCAGTTGTACCACCACGACTGCAGGAACGGCAGGTCCGAGAAGAGCGACCACGCCGTGAAGACCGCCGTCACCCACACGTTCTTGGTCCATTGCTCGAGATAACCCAGTGTAATGCTCGACACCACGATGAACGCGTACACGATCACTGATGCCACCCAGCTCTAGCGTGAGCGCCCACGAACCAATCGCACGCGCACATGTCGAGAGCGCGATACGTACGTTGACCTGATGTGTGATAGTGGCTCGAATACAACAAGAGCAAGGCACTGCATGATGCACGCGTGATCGAGATCGATGGCAGTACACGCAGCAGCGTTCGATGCAGCAGCACGCGTGTCGTTACGGCCGTCACGATGATCAGCATCAGCTGTTGTGCCTGTTGCATTCGACTCGATCAGAGATATCACAATCGATCGAGAGAGAATGCATCAGTTGCTACCTTTTGCGATTGTATCGAATCGAGATTCGGCTCGACGTTGCACGACATTCGCACGCTGTACTCGCGCATGAACGATAGCAGCAGATACGCGAGATATGCAAAGAAGCTCGTCATCACGGCGTAGTATCCATGATACAGCACCCTCGCTGCCGTCGTCGTATCACGCCGTTGTGCCGTCGAACGCTTGCCATACACCGTATGCCACACGACCACCGCAGCCAGAACCAATGGCATGGCCGTCTGCAACAACCACGGTGCGGCAGCCTGCATTCGCAGCAACGGCATCGAGAGAGCGTAGTGGTAGACGGTGTCGGTGTCGTGGATGCCAGCTCCACCATTGAGCAGAAATGGTTCGATGCCCCAGTACGGCCACCAGCCATACTTGAGATTCAACACGCCATAGTCACCAGGAAGCAGTAGTTCGTTGATGGCGCACGATGCTGAAGACATGATATCTATCTCTCTCTCTCTCGTGTAGATATTGTATCGGATTGGGATCGAGATACAACCGATACTACCAATACCTCAACACCACAGAGTACTCGACCTCACCACCACCGCATAACTTACTCGTCGTTGTTGTTATCCTCCTTGCCGCCTCGAACTGCTGCAATCAAATCGAATCAACCAAGCAAATGAGAGCGAATGAGAGCGAAGTTGCTGTTCTGGCCTGAGGAAAGAGTACATCAACGCAATGATGAGCTCTAGAGCAACCATACAAAAAGACTTTGTCGTTCTTCGCTCGATCGCCCTACTCTCCCTCAGCACTCCGCTCCTCAGTCTCTCGTTCGCCTGCCGCTCGTCGCATCGCTCCCTCTCGCTCGCGTGCTGCGTCTATCTCGAGCCCCTGAACCATGTCGGCCATCATCACTAAGCTCCTCGCTCGCAGCAACCCGGCTTGCGGCTGCTCGACTCTCGCTTCGCAGGCGATCGGACAGCGTGTCTCGTGCCTCACGACGCGCCTGCAGAGCGCCTTGCCCGAGACCAAGGAGATCGTGCGTCGCACGCTGAACCGCGAGTTCACGGCCAAGCAGGTCGCCGTCGGCCTCGGCATCGGTGCCTTCAACTTCCTCTTCTACGCCGCCGTCGGTCGTCTGGTCGGCAACTCGCTCGCTGCCTTCCGCGCCTAAGAGAACCTCTCAATCGCACACACTCCCTCTCCCTCTCACTCCATCGAGCACCACCATCGAGCACCACTCGCGTGCCTCAGCGATTACCGGTAGTATCCGTATCGTATCGTGACTGTCACGCACTCCTCACTCGCCTCTCACCCCCGCAATACATTATCTGTACCGCAAGCTCTCTGATTCGCCGCTCGATGTATCCTATCGTTTATTCTGGCTCTGCCCTGTCGCGGTGCGTACGGCTTGCTTGTGCTTGCGCTTGTACTCGAACACCATGGCCTTTCGCTTCTCGCGCCAGCGTTTGCGAATCTCGTCGCTGCAGCAGGTGCCACCACTCGGTGGTTAGCAGCGCGATCTAACAACCAAGCAGCGGCAGCAGCGCATTCACGTACATTGGCTCGCGTCGCATGAACAACGCCGTGTGGTCCTTGTCAGTGCGACGGCGCTTGCGCGATGGGCCGCGCTCGCCTTCGGCTTCTTCATCCTCCTCCTCGACGGCAGGCCGCTTGGTACCAACGAGCGCAAACTCAAACAGTCGCTTCGGTGGCTTGGGCGCTGCGGGCGGCGGAGTGGGCGCTGCTGCTGCAGGTGCTGCTGGTTCGGCCTTGGGCGACTCGCCGAGGACCGCAGGCGGCGCCGTGCTGCTGGTGATGGTGCTTGTATCGGGAGGGGGAAGCTCGACGGCGTCGAATAGCGACCAGCCGGTGGCGCGCTTGGTGGTGACGGCGGTCCAGATCGATGCCATCTGCGACTTGAACGAGAACGTGCCAGCGTTCGTGTCGCCTTGCTCGCCGTCCTGCTGCGCGTCGCTTGACTCATCAGGTTGGATCTCATCTTCGTCATCATCGTCGCTTGAGTCGGCAGCTTGTTGGATCTCATCATCATCATCATCGTCGCTTGAGTCGGCAGCTTGTTGGATCTCGTCATCGTCATCATCGTCACTTGAGTCGGCAGCTTGTTGGATCTCATCATCCTCACTTGAGTCGGCAGCTTGTTGGATCTCATCATCATCACTTGAGTCGGCAGCTTGTTGGATCTCATCATCATCATCATCGTCGCTTGACTCATCAGGTTGGATATCATCATCATCATCACTTGAGTCGGCAGCTTGTTGGATCTCGTCATCATCATCATCGTCGCTTGACTCATCAGGTTGGATATCATCATCATCATCGCTTGAGTCGGCAGCTTGTTGGATCTCATCATCGTCATCATCGCTTGAGTCGGCAGCTTGTTGGATCTCTTCGTCGTCATCATCACTTGAGTCGGCAGCTTGTTGGATCTCTTCGTCGTCATCATCACTTGAGTCGGCAGCT
>Ga0209930_1004315_pt1 | contig 12842 bp, 13 predicted proteins | sample ThiBiot_500_biof_2_FD_183948 | JGI IMG/M metagenome (GOLD analysis project Ga0209930, IMG submission 183948) | Wastewater bioreactor microbial communities from Cape Town, South Africa - Thiocy_cont_500_biof (SPAdes) | ecosystem: Engineered > Bioreactor > Thiocyanate-remediating >... | reverse complement strand
AGCAGGTCACATGGAGGCGGGGAGGCGGGGAGCAGCAGGATCAGGATCGCGGCTCGCCTGCTTCTCCCCGCCTCCCCGCCTCCATGTGAACCTGACCTCCGCTAGAAGTGGAGGGCGCGGCCGTAGGCGTCAAGCACGGCTTCGTGCATCGTTTCGCTGATGGTGGGGTGCGGGAAGACGGTGGCCATCAGCTCGGCCTCGGTGGTCTCCAGCGTGCGGGCGATGGTGTAGCCCTGGATCAGCTCGGTCACCTCGGCACCAATCATGTGCGCGCCCAGCAATTCGCCGGTTTTGGCGTCGAACACCGTCTTCACCAGGCCCTCCGGCTCGCCCATGGCGATCGCCTTGCCGTTGCCGATGAAGGGGAACTTGCCGACCCGCACCTCGTGCCCCGCCTCCCTGGCCCGCGCCTCCGTCATGCCGACCGAGGCCACCTGCGGGCGGCAATAGGTGCAGCCGGGGATGTTCGACCAGTCCACCGGGTGCACGCCGGGGACGCCGGCGATCTTTTCCACGCAGACCACGCCCTCATGCATCGCCTTGTGCGCCAGCCAGGGCGGGCCGGCGAGGTCGCCGATGGCGTAGACGCCGGGCTCTCCGGTGCGGCACCATTCGTCGATCACCACATGGGTGCGGTCCACCTTCACGCCGGTGCCTTCCAGGCCGATATTCTCCACGTTGCCGACGATGCCGACGGCGGAGATGACCCGATCCACCGTGATGTCCTGGCTCTTGCCCCCGGCCTCGACGGTGACGGTGACGCTGTTGGCCGCCTTCTTCACGCCCTTCACCGCCGCCGAGGTGAGGATTTTCATGCCCTGCTTCTCGAACGCCGTGCGGGCGAAGGCGGAAATCTCCGCATCCTCCACCGGCAGCACGCGGTCCATCACCTCCACCACGGTCACCTCGGCGCCCATGTTGCGGTAGAAGCTGGCGAACTCGATGCCGATGGCGCCGGAACCGATGACCAGCAGCGATTTCGGCATGGCGTCGGGCACCATCGCCTCGCGGTACGACCAGATCAGCTTGCCGTCCGCCTCCATGCCCGGAAGCTGGCGGGCGCGCGCGCCGGTGGCCAGGATGATGTGCGGCGCCTTCAGCGTGGCGACCGGCTTGCCGTCCTTCTCCACCGCCAGCGTGCCCTTGCCGGCCAGCCGGCCGTGATCTTGTGCTTCTTCATCAGGTACGCGACGCCCAACGAGAGCTGCTTGGCCACCCCGCGCGAGCGCTTTACCACGGCGGCGAGGTCGAAGCGGATGTTGTCGGCGGCGAAGCCGTAATCCTTCAGGTTATGCAGCAGGTGGTTGATCTCGCTGCTGCGCAGCAGCGCCTTGGTGGGGATGCAGCCCCAGTTGAGGCAGATGCCGCCCAGGTTCTCGCGCTCGACGATGGCGGTCCTCATGCCGAGCTGGGAGGCGCGAATGGCCGCGACATAGCCGCCGGGACCGCTGCCCAACACGACGAGGTCGAAATTCTGGTCGGCCATGGCACACTCCTAAGTAAGCACGGGCGGGTAAGCAAACAGGGGCGGGGCGCTGCCCCCCGGCCCGCCAGGGGCCGCGCCCCTGGACCTCATGACGAAGACAGCGCGGCGAGGGCCTCGCCATCCAGGCGGTAGGTGGTCCAGTCTTCCTTCGGCTTGCCGCCCAGGCTGCGGTAGAAGGCGATCGCCGGGGCGTTCCAGTTCAGCACGCTCCAGTCCATCCGCGTGCAGCCCTCGGCCACTGCGCGGGCGGCCAGCTCGCGGAAGATCGCCCGGCCGATGCCGCGCCCGCGCACGCCCTCCTCCAGGAAGATATCCTCCAGGTACAGGCCGGGGCGGCCGGTGAAGGTGCTGAACACGAAATAGTACAGCGCCATGCCGACGGCCTCGCCGTCGAGCTCAATGATCATCGCCCAGGCGCGCTGCTTGGGCCCGAACAGGGCGCGGCGGAAATCCGCCTCGGTGGCGACTGCCAGGTGCGGCAGCTTCTCGTAGTCGGCCAGGCCGCGCACGAAGCGCGTCACGAGCACCTCGTCGCCGGGCACCGCATCGCGGAAGCCGACGATGTCCGCGTCCATTGGCTGCGACCCGGTCACAGCATCAGGCTCAGCGGATCTTCCACGATGCGCTTGAACTCGGCCATCCATTCCGCGCCCAGCGCCCCGTCCACCACCCGGTGATCCACGCTCAGCGTGCAGGTCATCACGGTGGCCACCGCAAGCTGCCCGTCCTTCACCACCGGCCGCTGCTGGCCGGCGGCGACCGCCAGGATGGCGGATTGCGGCGGGTTGATGATGGCGGAGAAGTTGGACACGCCATACATGCCCATGTTGGAGATAGAGAACCCGCCGCCCTGGAATTCCTCCGGCTTCAGCTTGCCCGATTTGGCGCGGGCGCCGAGGTCCTTCATCTCGTTGCTGATGGCGGCCAGCCCCTTGCGGTCGGCCTGGCGCACGATCGGGGTGATCAGCCCGTCGGGGATCGACACCGCCACCGAGATGTCCACATCGTCGTAGAGCGCGATGGCGTCCTCGGTCCACGAGGCGTTGACCTTGGGCACGCGCTTCAGGGTCAGCGCCGCCGCCTTGATGACGAAGTCGTTGACCGAGAGCTTGAACGCGGCCGGACCGTCCTTGGCGCTCCTGGCGTTCAGTTCGGCGCGCAGCTTCAGCAGCGCGTCGATCTCGATGTCCATGCTGACGTAGAAATGCGGGATGGTGGCCTTGGCCTCCACCAGCCGGCGGGCGATCACCCGGCGTATGCTGGTATGCGGCACCAGCGTGTGCGGCGCGGTGATGGCGGCCGCGGCCGGCTTCGGCGCGGGCGCGGCGGCCGGCGCGGCCCCGGGGGCGGCCGCCGGGGCAGCCTTCGGTGCGCCGCCGGCCAGCGCCGCCTCGACATCGGCGCGCACGATCCGCCCGCCGGGGCCGCTGCCTTTCATGGCCGCAAGGTCCACGCCCGACTGCCTGGCCATGCGCTTGGCCAGCGGCGAGGCGACCACCCTTCCGCCCGCCGGCGCGGCAGCCTGGGCCTGGAGCTCGGGCCGGGCCTGGGCCACCGGCGCGGGAGCGGGTGCCGCCTGGGCCGCCGCAGCGGCGGGGGCGGCAGGAGCAGGAGCAGGAGCAGGAGCAGGAGCCGCGGCCGGCGCCCCGGCGGCGGGCACGGCCTCGCCCGGCTCCACCAGCACGGCGATCGGCTCGTTAACCTTCACGCCCTCGGTGCCGTCCTGCACCAGGATGCGGCCCAGCACGCCCTCGTCCACCGCCTCGACCTCCATGGTGGCCTTGTCGGTCTCGATCTCGGCGATCACGTCTCCGGCGCGCACCGCCTCGCCTTCCTTCTTCAGCCAGCGCGCCAGCGTGCCCTCGGTCATGGTCGGGCTCAGCGCGGGCATCAGGATGTTGGTGGCCATGGCAGCAATCCCCTCGGCGTCCGGTTGTCAGACGATCTTGCGCACCGCGTCCGCCACCCATTCGGGCTGCGGCAGGGCCAGTTTTTCCAGATTGGCGGCATAGGGCAACGGCACATCCACCCCATGCACGCGCACCGGCGGCGCGTCCAGCCAGTCGAAGCAATGCTCGATGATCTGCATGTTCACCTCCGCGCCGATGCCGGCGAAGGGCCAGCCTTCCTCCACCGTCACCACCCGGCTGGTCTTCTTCACGCTGGCGGCGACCGTTTCGATGTCCAGCGGGCGCAGGCTGCGCAGGTTGATCACCTCGGCGCTGATGCCCTGCGCGGCCAGCAGTTCGGCCGCCTGCATCGCCACGCCGACCATGATCGAGAACGCCACGATGGTGACATGCTCGCCCACCCGCTCCACCTTGGCGCGGCCGATCGGCAGCACGAAATCCGGGTCGGTCGGGCACTCGAAGGTCTGGCCGTAGAGGATCTCGTTCTCCAGGAACACCACCGGGTTGGGGTCGCGGATGGCGGCGCGCAGCAGCCCCTTGGCATCCGCCGAGGACCAGGGCGCCAGCACCTTCAGCCCCGGCACATGCGCGTACCAGCTCGCGTAGCACTGGCTGTGCTGGGCCGCGACGCGGCTGGCCGCCCCGTTGGGGCCGCGGAAGACGATCGGGCAGCCCATCTGGCCGCCGGACATGTAGAGCGTCTTGGCCGCCGAGTTGATGATCTGGTCCATCGCCTGCATGGCGAAGTTGAAGGTCATGAACTCCACGATCGGCCGCAGCCCGTTCATCGCCGCACCCACGGCCATGCCGGTGAAGCCATGCTCGGTGATCGGCGTGTCGATCACCCGGCGCGCGCCGAATTCATCCAGCAGGCCCTGGCTGATCTTGTAGGCGCCCTGGTACTGCGCCACCTCCTCGCCGAGCAGGAACACGTTGGCATCGGCGCGCATCTCGGCCGCCATCGCGTCGCGCAGCGCCTCGCGCACGGTGAGCGGCGCGGTCGCGCCCCAGTCCTTCTCGGGCGCGGCGGCGGGCGTGGGCACGGCAACCGGCGCGGGGGCCGGGGCAGCAGCCGGTGCAGCGGCCGCTGCCGGGGCCGGTGCGGGTGCCGCTGCCGGAGCGGGTGCCGCCGCCATGCTCTCGCCTTCGGCCGACAGCACGGCGATCGGGGTGTTCACGGCCACACCCTCGGCGCCCTCGGGCACCAGAATCTGGGCCAGCTTGCCTTCGTCCACCGCCTCCACCTCCATGGTGGCCTTGTCGGTCTCGATCTCGGCGATCACGTCGCCGGCGCGGACATCGTCGCCCACCGCCTTCAGCCAGCGGGCGAGCTTGCCCTCGGTCATGGTGGGCGACAGCGCGGGCATCAGGATCTGGGTCGACATCGGCTCAGACCTCCAGCAATACGTCGGTGTAGAGTTCGGCGGCGTCCGGCTCGGGGCTGGCCTGGGCGAAATCGGCCGCCTCCTGCACGATGCGCTTCACCTCGTCGTCGATCTGCTTGATCGCGGCCTCCTCCACACCGAGGCCTTCCAGCTTGTGGCGCGCACCCTCGATGCAGTCGCGCTCGGTGCGCATCTTCTGCACCTCCTCGCGGGTGCGATAGCGCCCGGGATCGGACATCGAGTGGCCGCGATAGCGGTAGGTCTTCACTTCCAGCAGGTATGGCCCCTTCCCCGCCCGGCAATGCGCCACCGCCGCGGCGGCGGCCTCGTGCACCGCCTCGACATCCATGCCGTCCACCTGGGCGCTGGGAATATGCCAGGGCGTGCCGTTCTTCGACAGGTCGCGCGAGGCGGTGGCGCGGTCCACCGACGTTCCCATGCCGTATTTGTTGTTCTCGATCACGAAGACGCAGGGCAGCTTCAGCAGGGCGGCGAGGTTGAAGCTCTCGAACACCTGGCCCTGGTTGGCCGCGCCGTCGCCGAAATAAGTGACGCACACCCGGTCGGTCTGGCGGTACCAGTTGCTGAACGCCAGCCCGTTGCCCAGGCTGACCTGCGCGCCGACGATGCCGTGCCCGCCGAAAAAGTTCCGCTCCTTGCTGAACATGTGCATCGAGCCGCCCTTGCCGCGCGAATACCCGTCCTTGCGGCCGGTCAGCTCGGCCATCACGCCGCGCGCCTGCATGCCGGTGGCCAGCATGTGGCCGTGGTCGCGGTAGGAGGTGATCACCTGGTCACCCTCGCCCAGCGCCATCTGGATGCCCACCACCACGGCCTCCTGGCCGATATACAGGTGGCAGAACCCGCCGATCAGCCCCATCCCGTAGAGTTGGCCGGCCTTCTCCTCGAAACGGCGGATCAGCAGCATGTCGCGATAGCCGCGCAACAACTGCTCCTGGCTCAGCCCGCCCTCGGTCGAGCCCGGGCGGGCCTTGCCGCGTTTCTTCGCATCCGGTGCCTTCGCCATGAAGTCGCCCCCGCGCATAAATTCGACCACGATGCCCGAACAGGTAGCCGTCCTGCCGCGATCCGGCAAGCGCCACAGGGCAAAAGCGCTTATTGTGCAATGCAATAGGGATGGTTAACCGGATATCGGTTAACCGCTTGTCGCGCACCGCGCCGGCGGCATCCAGTTCATGACGGATTTCGCCGATCCGCCAGCCCGCGAACGAATCTTTCGCTGAGGCGGCCAATTTTGCATCGACATTGCCGGCGCCGCGACGCCCCCGCAGCCTAGAACAGGCGCTTGCCCTGACCGTACGGCACCACGATGTCGCTGGGGTCCGACAGGTTCAGCATCGCCCGCACCCGCTCGTCCAGCGCATCACGGTCGAGCTGGTTGGCCCGCAGCCCGGAGACCCGACGCTCCCAATGCGCCACCTCGCCGTCGGCGCGGGCCAGTTGCGCCTTGGCCGCCGCCAGGTCCTGCTCGCGCAGCACGAAGGCGTTCAGCCCGCGCGAGCCCTGGGTGGCGTTCCACATGAAATAGCCGGCCAGCGACAGGAACACCAGCGGCGCCACCGCCGCTGCCGCCCTGCGCTTCATTGCCCGTCCGAAGCCCATCGCCGATCACCCATCGCCCAGCCGAACCGATTGCTTAACATAGTCGCAAAACCGGCGGACGCATAAGCAAAATCTGTGGCGTTCAGGCCCTCAGTATGCCGCGCCCGGCATAGCGCGCCGCGGCACCAAGCTGTTCCTCGATACGCATCAGCTGGTTGTATTTCGCCGTCCGATCGCTGCGCGACAGGCTACCCGTCTTGATCTGCCCGCAATTGGTCGCCACCGCGAGGTCCGCGATGGTCGAATCCTCGGTCTCGCCCGAGCGATGGCTCATCACGCAGGCGAACCCGGCGCGGTGGGCGATCTCCATCGTCTCCAGCGTCTCGGACAGCGTGCCGATCTGGTTGACCTTGATCAGGATGGCGTTCGCGCTGCCCTCGGCGATGCCGCGCCGCAGCCGCTCCGGGTTGGTCACGAACAGGTCGTCGCCGACGATCCGCACCCGCTTGCCCAGCGTGTCGGTCAGCAGCTTCCAGCCCTCCCAATCGTCCTCGGCGCAGCCATCCTCGATGGAGACGATTGGGTAGCGCCCGCACAATTCGGCGAAATAGGCCACCAGCCCGGCGCTATCCAGCGTGCGCCCCTCGCCTTCCAGCACGTATTTGCCACCCTTGAAGAACTCGCTCGCGGCGGGGTCCAGCGCGAAGGTCACGTCCTCGCCCAGGCGATAGCCTGCCTTCTCGCAGGCACGCGCGATGAAGCCCAGCGCCTCGTCGGGGGATTTCAGGTTGGGCGCGAAGCCGCCCTCGTCGCCCACGTTGGTGTTGTGCCCAGCGTCGTGCAGCGCCTTCTTCAGCGCCTGGAAGATCTCCGAGCCGATCCGCACCGCCTCGGCCATGCTGCCGGCGCCGACCGGCTGGATCATGAATTCCTGGAAATCGATCGGGTTGTCGGCGTGCTTGCCGCCGTTCACGATGTTCATCATCGGCACCGGCAGGGTGCGGGCATACACGCCGCCGATATGACGATACAGCGGAATGCCCAGGTCCTCGGCCGCCGCCTTGGCCACCGCCAGCGACACCGCGAGCGTGGCATTGGCCCCCAGCCGCGCCTTGTTCGGCGTGCCGTCCAGCGACACCAGCGCCTCGTCGATGCGCACCTGCTCGGTGGGGTCGCTGCCGCCCAGCGTATCCAGTATCTCGCCGTGGATGCTGGCGATCGCCTGGCGCACGCCCTTGCCGCCATAGCGGCTGGCGTCGCCGTCGCGCAGTTCCACCGCCTCATGCGCGCCGGTGGAGGCGCCCGAGGGCACCGCGGCCCGGCCCATCGCCCCGCTGTCCAGCAGGACATCCACCTCGACGGTCGGGTTGCCCCGGCTGTCTAGGATTTCGCGGGCGGTAAAATCGACGATCACGCTCATGGCGGGCTCCGGTGCTGGAGGAAAGGCGCCGCGCTGGGTAACATCCCGCGCGCCGCCTTGCCACCCCTCCGCCCGGCCGGCAGCGCCTATACCGGCGCCTTGGCCCCGCCCGGCTTCACCTCGCCCGAGCGCAGCGGCAGGTCGCGCATCACCGCGCACACCGCCAGCGCCGCCAGGGACATCGCGGCGCACACTCCGAACGCCAGATGGAAGCTGCTGGCCAGCGCCGTATGCGCCGCCGCCGCCACCGCCGGCTCCAGCGCGACCGCCCCGCCGCCCTGCGCCCGCAGCGCCCCCAGGTCGATGCGCTGCGCCACCCCGGCGGCGGCCAGGCCCTGGGCGAAGCTGCTGGCCAGCAGCGCCCCCACCAGCGTGCTGCCGAACGCGCCGCCCATGGAGCGGAGCAGCAGCAGCGCCCCGGTGGCCGCCCCCACGTCGCGCCGCTCGGCGGCGTTCTGCACGATCACCATCGCGGTCGGCCCGCAGGTGCCCAGCCCGGCCCCCACCACCGCCATCGCCAGCAGCACCACCACCAGCGGCGTCTCTGCCCCGGCCGCGGCCAGCATCATGAAGCCGGCGGTGGCCACCACCAGCCCGCCGACGACGATGCCCTTCACCTTGCCGAACCGGCGGGCCAGCTGGCCGGCATTGAACGCCCCGGCGGCGCTGGCGGCCAGGAACGGCACGATCAGCGTGCCCGACGAGGACGCATCCGCCCCGCGCGTCAACTGAAAGAACAGCGGCAGCAGGAAGGTGCCGCCCAGCATGCCCCCAGTGGTCAGGAAGGCGATCGCCACCCCGCTGCTGATCGCGTTGTTGGCGAACAGCCGCGGCGGCAGCAGCGGGTCCGGCGCCAGCCGCTGCTGCACCACCAGCGCCGCCAGCAGCGCCACCGCCAGCCCGCCCATGCCCAGCACCTCCGGCGAGCCCCAGGCATACTCCACGCCGCCCCAGCTCATCACCAGCAGCGAGGCGGTGACGCAGCCGGTCATCAGCGCCGCCCCCAGATAGTCGATCCGCGCCGCCCGTCGCTGGTGGCGCAACAGCTTCAGCGCCCGCCCGCTCAGCAGGAAGGCGGCCACCCCCAGCGGCAGGTTCATCCAGAAGATCCAGCGCCACGAGAGCGAGTCGGTCATCCAGCCACCGACGATCGGCCCGGCCACGCTGGCCACCGCCCAGGCGCCGGCCATATAGCCCTGATAGCGGCCGCGCTCGCGGGGGGCCACCACGTCGGCGATGGTGGCCTGCGCCATCGCCATCAGCCCGGCGCCGCCCAGCCCCTGGATCGCCCGCGCCGCGATCAGCTGCGGCAGCGTCTGCGCCAGCGCGCACAGCGCCGAGGCCGCCATGAACAGCGCGATGGCGAACAGCAGCAGCGGCCGCCGCCCGTAGATGTCCGACATCTTGCCATAGATCGGCGCCGCCGAGGTGGAAGTCAGCAGATAGGCCGAGACGATCCAGGCCAGGTGCCCGAACCCGTTCAGGTCGGCGGCGATCGCCGGCACCGCCGGCACCACCACGGTCTGGTCCACGGCGGCCAGCAGGATACACAGCATGATGCCGGTCACCACCCGGGTGATCTGCCGGTGCGTGAAGGCCGGGGGCGCGTCCACCGGGGTGGTCGCGCCGTCGGGTTCCTGCATCGGTGGGGGTGCGTCCATGAGCCTGCCGTCTGCTGCTGCACCGCAGCATGTGACCGCTACCGGCCGTCACGCCAGTGCGAATATCATGCACCGGGCGCGCCCCAGGGTCACACCCCCGGAACCGGCGCCGATCAGGCGGCGCGGCGCGCCGTCAGCACCGCCAGCCCGGCCGCCACCCGCGCGCCCTGCGCCGGGTCGGCCGCACGCAGCGGCGTGCGCACCGCCCGCCACGCCGCATCCCCGGTCATCGTCGCCAGCGCCGCCTTCATCACCCCGATGAACGGCTGCTCGATCAGGTCGCAGGCCGCCTGCATCGCCTCCACCGCGGTGTCGCGCACGAACATGTCGCGCACCAGCGCCGGCACCAGGTTGACCATGCCGCAGATCGTCCCCACGCCGCCGGCATGCTGGGCGCGATGGATGAGCACCTCGGCGCCCACCATGCTGCCGATCTCCGGCGCCTCCCGCCGGAACGCCAGGAAGCTGTCGAAATCGCCGGTGCTGTCCTTCACCCCGGCCATCACCTTGCCGTAGCGCGCGCGCAGCCGCCCCAGCGCCGCCGCCGGCACGCCCACGCCGGAAACCTGCGGAATGTGGTAGGCGGTCAGCCGGAACCTGTCCGAGCCCACGCCGTCGATGATCGCCGCGAAGGCGTCCTCCAGCCCCTGCTCGGAGGCGTCGCGGAAGAAATACGGCGGCAGCACCAGCGCATGCGTCATGCCCAGCGCCATGGCGCCACGGGTCAGCGCCACCGTGTCCGGCACCGCCGGGCAGCCGGTGCCCAGCGCGATCCGCCCCGCCTCGATGCCGCCCTTCAGCAGCGCCTCCGCCGCCGCCAGCCGCTCGGCGCCGGAGAATGACGGCCCCTCGCCGGTGGTGCCGAACGGCACCAGCCCGTCGCAGCCCTGCTCCAGCAGCCATTTGCCGTGGCGCACCAGGGCGGCATGGTCCACCGCCCCGGTCGCGTCCAGCGGCGTGGCCATCGCAGCCCAAAGTCCGGTGATCATGTCGGCCATCGGTCGGTCTCCTCCGTTTCGATCAGCGTCGCACCACGGCGCGGCGGAGGAAAGGGTGTTCCCCCGCCGCCAGGGAGTCTAGGGTCGGAAAAAACCAATCGGATGCCAATCCGCCACGGAGGACCCATGCTGCTCGGCCTCGACCCCTTGCTCACGCCCGACCTGCTGCACGCCCTGGCGGCGATGGGCCATGGCGACCGCATCGTGCTGGTGGACGCCAACTACCCCGCCACGCGCGGCCGCCGGCTGCTGGCCCTGCCCGGCGCGGACGCCCCGCGCGTGCTGGGCGCCGTGCTGTCGCTGCTGCCGCTGGACAGCTTCGTCGCCAACCCCGCCGCGGTGATGCAGGTGGTCGACGCGCCGGCCAGCACGCCCCCGGTGGTCGCCGAACTCAACGCCGTGCTGCACGCCCACGGCGCCCGCCCCGCCGCCGGCCTGGAGCGCCATGCCTTCTACGCCGCCGCCGAGACCGCCTACGCCGTCGTGCAGACCGGCGAGCGCCGGTTCTACGGCAACATCCTGCTCACCAAGGGCGTCATTCCCCCGGAGGCACAGCCATGAGCTACATCCCGCATGGTCCGCTCGGCATGGGCGGCGCACCCCTCGGCAACCTGTTCGCCCCGGTGCCCGAGGCCGATGCCGAGGCCAGCCTGCGCGCCGCCTGGGACGGCGGCATCCGCCATTTCGACACCGCGCCGCATTACGGCGCCGGCCTGTCCGAACACCGCATGGGCCATTTCCTGCGTGCTCGCCCGCGCGACGCCTTCACCCTCTCCACCAAGGTCGGCCGCCTGCTGGCGCCGGCGCAGGACGTGCCCGAACACGACGAGGGCTTCGTCGCCGCCCTGCCCTTCCGCCGCCGCTTCGACTACTCGGCCGCCGGCGCCCGGCGCTCCATCGAGGACAGCCTGCAACGCCTGGGCCTGGCGCGCATCGACGTGGTCTATATCCACGACTGCTCCGAGGACTGGCACGGCCCCGCCTGGCGCGAGCGCATGGCCGAGGCGATGGCCGGCGCCGCCCGCGAGCTGACCGAATTGCGCCGCCAGGGGGTCATTCGCGCCTGGGGCCTGGGCGTGAACCTCGTCGAGCCCTGCCTGGTGGCGCTGGAGCAGTCCGAGCCGGACCTGTTCCTGATCGCCGGCCGCTACACCCTGCTGGACCACACGGCGCTGACCCGCCTGTTCCCCGCCTGCGCCGCGCGCGGGGTGAAATGCGTGCTCGGCGGGCCGTACAACTCCGGCCTGCTGGCCGGCGGCACCACCTTCAACTACGAGGCCGCCTCGCCCGAGATGGTCGTCCGCGCCCGCGCCATCGCCGGCATCTGCGCCCGCCACGGCGTGGACCTGAAGGCCGCCGCGCTGCAATTCTGCGCCGCCCACCCGCAGGTCGCAGCCGTCATCCCCGGCGCCCGCACCGCCGCCGAGGCGGCCGAGAACGCGATGCTGATGCAGGCCGATATCCCGCCCTCCCTCTGGGTGGACCTGCGCCAGGCCGGCCTGCTGCCGGACGCTGCCCCCACCCCCGAGGATTGAACACATGCGCGTGGACGCCCACCACCATGTCTGGCAGATCGCCCGCGGCGACTATGACTGGCTGACCACCGACCTGCCGATCCATCGCGATTACGGGCTGGACCACCTGCGCCCGCTGCTGGGCGACATCACCGCCACCGTGCTGGTGCAGGCCGCCGAGACGGCGGCGGAGACGGCGTTCATGCTGGAAACCGCCCGCGCCTCCGGCGGGCTGGTGCGCGCGGTGGTCGGCTGGACCGACCTCGCCGCCGCCTACGCCCCCCGCCACATCGCCGAGCTGGCCGCCGAGCCGCTGCTGCGCGGCCTGCGCCCGATGCTGCAGGACATGCCCGACCCGGCCTGGATCCTCCGCCCGGACATCCAGCCCGCCCTGGCCGCCATGGCCACCGCCGGCCTGCGGCTGGACGCGCTGGTGAAGCCCCGCCACCTGCCCTTCCTGCCTGAGCTGGCCGCCCGCCACCCCGGCCTGCGGGTGGTGATCGACCATGCCGCCAAGCCGGAGATCGCGGCCGGACATTTCCAGCCCTGGGCCGACGCCATCGCCGTGCTGGCGCGCGAGAGCACCTGGTGCTGCAAGCTGTCCGGCCTGGTCACCGAGGCCGGGCCAGGCTGGACCACCGCCGACCTGCGCCCCTATGTCGAGCACCTGCTGGCCTGCTTCGGCCCGGAACGCCTGATGTGGGGCAGCGACTGGCCGGTGGTGGAACTGGCCGGCGGCTACGCGCGCTGGCGCGCCGCCACCCTGGACCTCCTGCCCGAATCCGGCCGCGACGCCATCCTGGGCAACACGGCGGCGGCGTTCTACGGGCTGTAGCCGGCTCCCCGCCTCCATGTGAACCTTGCCTGCTTCCCCCGTCCGAACCGGCAAAACACGCCGCTAGATG
>Ga0209930_1004309_pt1 | contig 12860 bp, 7 predicted proteins | sample ThiBiot_500_biof_2_FD_183948 | JGI IMG/M metagenome (GOLD analysis project Ga0209930, IMG submission 183948) | Wastewater bioreactor microbial communities from Cape Town, South Africa - Thiocy_cont_500_biof (SPAdes) | ecosystem: Engineered > Bioreactor > Thiocyanate-remediating >... | reverse complement strand
CTCCATCTTTGAACAGGCCACACTGTTGTATCGCCATTGCCAGCGTATGGAAGCAACCTGTGTGCGGCGGAGCACTGAGTGAGGAGACTGCCAGAGCGGCAGTGCCGCAGCGTGGCCGTACCGTCGTTGTGCGCAGCCGAGATCGGCACCTGCGTCGGAAAGCCGAGCCGTCTGAACTCGGCCACGTGCTCGGCGCGCTTCTCGTTGTCGACCTTGTTGACGACCAACACCGTGCGCTCCAACAGCGGCTTCGAGTGCGGCTTGGCGATCTCGACCAGCGTGCCGAACATGTCGCGCTTCTCGGCCTGATTGGCGCTCGAGCGAGAGCGATCGAGCTTGCGCAGCCATGCCACGATCTCGCGATCCTTGTCGGTCACACCTGCGTGCACGCACACGCGTATCGGATAAGCGCTCATGCTCACTCACACGCAGACGTGATCGTACCAGCAACGACGTCGGTCAAGAACAGTACGGCGTCGGCTTCACGGACCGCGAGCTCGGTCTGCTTCTGGATACGAGACGACAGTGGCGCTCCGCTGGCGACGTGCGTGTCGCCCTTGCTGGCCACGCTCTGCGTCTCCTCTTGGACCGACGCTGCAATGCCGCCAGTATCGACCAACTACACGTCAGCCGCCAAAACATCGATCGCGATCAGCAGGCACCACAACCGAATGCGTTGATGCTGCCTGCCTGCTGCCTGCCTGCCTCGTACGAGAACGGGGATCGTGCAGGTCTTGAGAGGAAAGTACGTCATGCCGTAGACGCGGTCGCGCGTCGTGCCTGGAGTCGGGGTCACGAGCGACTGCACGACCTTGGTGCCGCGTCGTCGATTGGTGCCGCGCATGCGAGTGCCATCGCGCGTCAGCTGGTTGAACAGCGTCGACTTGCCGACGTTCGGGCGGCCGATGATGGCGACCACCGGCACGATGGTCGACATCGACTCGACCGGCGGTGGCGGTTTGGGCTTGCGGGTCGGTTTCGGAGCCTCGACGGCGGCCTTGGCGCCCGATCGAGGAGCTCGTGCCCTCGACGGCGAAGGCGACTGCTGCTTGGTGCTCGCGCGAGAGCGAGCGCCGTCGGCGTGGGCGCTGCTGTTCTTTGTGGCGACGCGACCCGGACGGACCCTCGAGCCGACCGATACCGACGAGGTGCTCATTGAGGCAACATTCGAAGGCAGGATCGGAGCTCGAGGAGCGAGAAGTAGCCATCGAGCGAGGGGCGCGACACGAGCGGTGCGCGCGAGAGGCGCAGCCATCGCGTACGCACTCGCCAGTCGCCACATGGCTCACACACACACAGTTCCACGATGCGACCACGAAAGTTCCCAACCTGTTTATCGCGGCAGCGAGTGTTGTATCGAGCTCTCTTGGATGTGTGTGGATGTGTGGATGTGTATTGATTGATAGAGAGCGAGCGATTGAGACGCGCAGGCAGCGGTAGTAGCAACAACAGTAGCGCGCGATCAATCGATCGATCGACCTTGTTGCTTGGTGCTCTCGTGGCTCGCGCACGCCGTCACTCACATACAACACAACAACTCCAGCCAGCTAGCTAGCTATCTCAACACCAACTCAACCCAACCTACCTATCCAGCCTATCGTGTTCTGAGTCTATTTATCGCGAACGTGTTGAGTTCCATATCGAACCGCGAGCGACCGCGGTGGTCGATATGGAGCGACAAGCGAACACCGCCAACTACGCCGCGCACGCTCATGTAGGCAGCACGACGACCGCTGCCGCCAATGCCGCTGCTGTCGCAGGTGGCGGTATTGGTGCTGGTGGTGCTGGTGGTGCTGGCGCTGTTGGTGCGGCCAGCACCAACGAGGTGCTGCAGTGGATCGATGCAGCGCTGCGGCGGCGCGACGTCACGAGCATCGACTCGGCCACGCCGCTGACGCGCCTCTCGACCATCTCGCGAGCGACGCGCAAGAAGCAAGGCGACGACATGTCGTTCTACGAGGCCGTTGCGCTGCGCGTCAAGGGCGACGGCAGCGAGCGCTACGCACTGCTCGTTCGGACGCAGCTGGCCGAGTTCTTTGCGAGCAACCTGCTGGGCGTGCCGCTGCGCGAGCTCCTGGGCTCGTCGAATGCCCAGTCGTTCCGCGACATTGCCGTTGTCGCTGGCGGCAGCGGAGGCAGCAGTACTGGCGCTACCAATGGCACTACGCACACCGGTGCTTCCAAGCGACCCTCGACTCTATCGCCGAGTGCCAGTATCGCTCAGGGATCGGGTTCCTCGATGCCGACGACAACAACGACGACAGTGACGACAGTGACGACAACGACAACAACAACGACACTGGCAGCGGCATCGGGCTCGAACGCGAGCTCGAGCATCTCTGCACTCTCGGCGCCCATCTCATCGAGCAGCTCGACGAGTGCGCTGCTCCTGGGTTCTGGCACTGCATCGGCGCTTCTGTCCGCCAGCGCCAAGTCCACCAGCGCACTGCCCAGCAGCAGCAGTGGCGGCAGCGGACTCATCCCGAGCGTCTCGGCGTCAGCGGCAGTCGCGGCCGCCGCCACCATGTTGCGATCGAGCCAACGAGCGCTGGAACAGAGGCTGCTCGCTGCCGAGCTCCCTCGCAACGCTCTCTCGCGTGAATGGCTCAAGATCTACTCGTCGGTCGCGTGCTCGGCCAAGCGCGACCAGGTGCTGCAGCGACTCGACTTTGTGCAACGCTGCATGGACCACACGCTGCCGAACCCGCCGAACCATCGGCTGGCGCTCTTTGGTGCCGCATACTTGTACAAGATTCGCATCGTCGACATTCGATTGACCGACACACGCGAGCTCGAGTGCCGAGGCATCTTCTCGCCCCTTCAGGTGCCCAGCCTACCGCCGCCGCATCTCGGCTTCTCGACGACATCGCTCTCGTCCTCGGGCAGCTCATTGATCACCAGCTCCGGAGCACCATCGGCAACCTCATCACTTCGAGAGTTCCGCTCCATGACCACGATCGGCAGTGGTGGAAGCTCGAACGTAGCGGTGCTGTCGCCGATCCACTCGCCGCAGCACGACTTGGAGATCCACCATCCGTCAGGCGGCGGCTTCGTCGAAGGCGATGAAGAGATCATCAATCAGTTTGTGGACATTGGCTCGAGTATCGCAGCACGCAACCCCGAGCCGCTCTACCTGATCAAGCATCAGAACAGTTACACGATCGTAATGCCCGATGCATTTGCCAACTCTCGTCGTGAATGTATGTGCGATTGCTCGTGCTCTTGCTCTTGCTCACTCACTCAACTTCTTTACTTACTTACGGGGACATGTCGCTTTCTCTCTCGGTCTCTTTCTAGCATATTCATTCGAAGACGAACAAGGTCAGCTCTCACGTGATACATCACAATCCTCGAGTGACTCTCCGACACTGGCCGAGATCATGACATGGGGTGTGAGTTCGGTATCGTTGGGTGTCGCGGAACAAGCATGGTGTGTGACGACACTGGAAGCTCTCGGCGTGCGGACGGCCGAGGCACTGGTGGAGCTCGATCTGAACAGCGAGGCAGTGCGCACGGCGTTTGCGCGCCGCTTCAAGGAGCGCAAGTTCCTCAAGGAGGTGATTGCTCCGGTGCGCAATCGGTTGTCGGCACTGCAAGCGAACGACGAAAACCTGCTGCACTTCTTGTCGCAGATTCCGCGCATCGACCGCAACAAGGTGGCACACTTTCAGCGCAAGCTGAATGAGATTGGCATCGATTCATGGAAGGTGCTGAACCACGAGGACGAGGACGAGCTCGAGGAGATCGGACACTGTATCGGCGACATGGATGCGGCGCGGCTCATCTATGCCGAGGTGCGCGAGATGCGCAACTTCTCGGTCTCGAGTCTGGCGAGTGAGCTCAAGGACTGTCGACCAACATCATTGAGCGCAAGATCCAAAAGATCGGTGTCTTGTACGATCGTATGCAGCGTGCACACGAACGACTGAGTGACACGTTCTCGAGCACGGCGCGACAGCAACGCGACCTGCTGGCGATCGAGGCGTTGATCGAGGACACGGAGAACTACTTGAACCAACTCAACGAGTTGCAGCAGCACCTGGTGGCGACGACGTCACCGCGCTCGCCGCCCGAGATCACGCGTCTGCTGCAGGTGCTGATGGTCAACACGCGCTTCCGCATCAACGAGGCGTTGCTGAGCAAGACGCGTGCCATGTTCTCCGACGGCCTGTCGCTCACGGTGTCGTTCGTCGGGCCGACGCACGCCGGCAAGTCGACCACCATCTGCCATCTGTTGGTGCCGGCGAGCTCGCCGTTGCCGCTCATCTCGCAGGGCGGCTTCGACTCGACCACCGACGGCGTGCACGTGTTCGACGCCTCGATCGTCATCAAGCACAGCGGCGGCGCCACGAGCACCGAGGCCATTCGGTTTCTCGATGTCGAGGGCCTGTTTGCAGCTCGCGCTCCGACCGGCTCGGTCGATCGGCTGGTGCTGAACCGCGAGGCCGATGCGCAGCGACGCAAGCTCGTACACCAGCTGCCGCGCGTGTGCTACATGCTCTCGAACGTCGTCGTGTACGTCGACGACGCCAATCCTGCCGTGCATCTCAGCTACATGAACATTGTCAAGTTTGCGCAAAAGGCCGTGCGACACGTACGCAGCGCGTGTCCGCCGTCGCTCGTCATCGTCTTCAACAAGTGCGACAGCGACAGCTACTACGACGTCGACGAGGCGACGCAGCGATACCTGGCGCAGCACGACGCCGACAACCTGTTGGTCAACATGTTCCACCAGGTGCGCTGCGTGTGCATTCCGACCAACCACAAGGAGCCCGACTACGTGCGCTACCTCGAGCAGCTCGAGAAGCTCAAGCAAGAGATCCACACGCTGCTCGAACACCAGCTGAGCCTGCGCGCGCAGTACAACACGCTCTACTCGCGCCGCAAGTGGTGTGACATTGCACGCCTCGTGATCGAGAACCTCGACAACCCCGACTTTGTGCTGACGCAACACGAGGTCGGGCAATTCAGTTCGCTGCACGACAGCACGGGCCTCGTGCACAAGGCACTCGGTTTCTTCAACATGATCTACAATCCCAATCCGCCCGCGAACGCCAAGGGTGTCGTGCCGCGCAACAAGCACTTTAATCAGTGTCTGCTGGCGGCCACCTACTTGCTGGCGGCGCTGGTCGTGATCGACGACTACAACTGGTTGCTCAAGAGTGCCGAGCGTGCTCGCAAGGTGGCTGCCACCGGCACCGGCACTGGCACGCTGATGAGTGCCGCCGCCGCCGGTGCCGCCGGCGTGCGCACCAGCGGCTCGTATGCGTTTCCTCCGGTCGCCTCGTCCGGTTCGGTGGCTGCCGCTGCCGCCGCCAACAACGCCATCACGACCGGCAACAACGGCTCGATCATGCACAGCTTCAGTCGCTTCGGCAGCTTGATTCTCACTGGACCACTCGGCAACGGTGGCGGCGGCATCGGTGGCGGCGGCGGCATCGGTGGTAGCCACATGAGCGCCAGTGTCGGTGGCTTGGCAGCCAGCGCCAGCGATCCATCGCCGACCGACGACGACGGCCTGCTGACCAACCCGATCAACGCCTACACGACCGAGGACGAGCTCACCAACGACCCTCTCGCCAACTACATGTCACAGTTGCCGACGAGCTACACGAGCTCGTCGTCGCTCGTCGACTCTCGTGCGACACTCACCATGTCGTCGCGTGATCTACAACGAGCGGCACTCGTGAACCGCGGCGCCTCGGGCTTCGGCTCGCCGCAAGTGGCGCCCGGCATGCCGGTCACAGCCGCGAGGCAAGCAGTGAGCGTACGGCCGACGATGGCGGCGCAGATTCGGCAACAGCAACAATTGAAGCATGCACGACTCGTGACCATGTTGTACGAGTCGATCATGAACATGTGTCCGTGCGACACGCCACCGGTGGCACGCGATCTCGAGAATCGACCCATCTACTGTACGCAACAACGCAGTGGCCACATTGGCTTCCATCGCAGCGGAGTCGACATGTGGCTTCCGGGTGTCGAGACTGCCTCACCGACGCCCGAGCAGCAGCAACGAGACGCTACTGCCGGCGGTGGCGGTGGCGGCAACCCTGTGTCAGAGGCTCGGCGGCGCTTGGCGGCCCATGCCGAGATCATGTTGGCCAAGGTGCGCCGACGACTCGAGAGCCTGTTCTCGAAGGAGGTGCCATTCCATACGTGGCCCGGTGAGTTCGAACCGCCGAGTGGTATCTGTGAGTTGGACGACGTGCTGAAGCACTTTGAAGAGCAGCGCACGGCGCTCGAGAGCTCGCGCCACGACGCGACCTTGTTCTTTCAGATGCTGCTGCAGACCGGTCGCATGGTGCCGAAGGCGTCGCCGGTCTTCACCGACACGTGCTACGTGTGTCACACGAACTTGTGCAGTCGTCGATTGCTGTGGTGTGGCCATCCGTTTTGTGCCTTCTGTGTCTCGCAGCTGGCAACGTGCAACATTCACGACTGCCCGATTTGCGGTCGCGCCTTCGAGCACGTGGTCGAGTTCGAGATCCTGTCGCTCGACGAGAGCCAGCTCGTGAGCAGCAGCCGTGTCAAGAAGCTGCTGCAGAACGCCTACTACCGCGAGCAACTGCAACCCGGCGCTCCGTCGCATGCCATTCGCGTAATCTCGGTGCTGGGTCGCGTGCCGAAGCGGCTGCAAGAGTTTGTACAGCGTCAGGCGACGCGCACCGACGGCGTGCGTGAACGATTGCTGGTGTACCATCCGCTGGCGCCGTTCTTGGCGGCGACGTGTCTCGGCAACGGTGCGTTCTTTGCCAACGGCGGCTCGTACGATAGCCGCAACCAAATGTTCCAAATGTTCGAGCCGTGGCGACGATCGATCGTGTACTCGCACGCACACTCGAACTTTATCATCGTGCACTACAACGTCGACGCCGAGGGCTTCGAGACCATGAACCGCATCAACAACAACACGCTGCTCGAGCCGCAGATCGTGGCCGCATGCTCGTCGCATGCGATCGTCATACTCGACGAGTCGCTAGTGCGACCGGCGCTCATCAACAAGGCCTACTGTTGCTTCGCCGACAATGCGCTGCTCGAGAACCTGCACCAGCACGTCGGTGACCAGGACAAGGCCTTGGTGCAGTACCTGCTGCAGCTCGGCGAGCGTCTCGAGCGCTCGATCCAGGAGCCGACGACGCATCTCTCGTGGACCGTGCTCATGTCGCGCATCACCGAGGTGCACATTGATCCGGCCGTACCACTGAACGCACTCGGCACCATTCGTTCGATGCTGCGCTTGCTGAGCGCCACGACGATCGCCATGCCCAAGAACTACCGCATGCCGGTGTTGAACTTTACGACGCGCCAGATGCTCGTCATACTCTACAACGACATGTGCGTGCGCACCGTGACCGGCATTCGGTCGTTCCGCAGCGGCTCGACCGGTGCCTACATTGAGCCGGGCTACATTCAGAACATGCTCTCGAGCCTCTTCACGCTCGTGTGCCACAAGGCCGTCGAGGCTCTCGATGCGCGGCCGATCTACCTGCCGGCCGAGTTCGAGGACGCGTGGAAGAAGTACACGAGCGAGTGGGTCGGCTGGATGGACCGCCACTTTCCGGTCTTCCAACACGTGTGGGCCGACGAGCTGCACGCCCACTACCTGCCGAACCTGGCGTTCCTCAGCAATCTGCTGATGCTACGCCACGAGCTGCCGACCAACTACCACCATGCGCTGTTCAACGAGCTCCTCGGACACGAGCCATCGAACCGCTGCTCGGTGTGCATGGCGGCCGGTCGAGGTCTCGACGTGTCGCCCATGTGCCGGCACGCCATTTGCATGGACTGCTCGAGTGCGATCGCCGAGGCCGAGGCGAGCATCGAGCGCAACACTGAGGTGCGACAGACGCTGCCACCGAGCGAGATCGACCGACAGGGCATCCTCGCGTGCAAGCTCTTCTTTTGCTGCCCAGTGTGCGACCGGCTCGATCCGACGCGAGTCAGCCGCTACCTCAAGAACAACTTTGTGCAGGAGCGTCCGGTGCCGTCGCGCATCATCGAGCCCATCATGCGTCTGATCCAACTCGGCCAAGAGGACATTCACACGTCGATCGCGCCCTCGGACCTCAGCATCGACCGCAGTTGCACCGACGACTCGGGCACCATGCCCTCCAAGTGGAGCGTCAAGGGCGAGCTGCACGGCGAGGACGTGACGCTCAAGCGTGTCAACATCACGTCGGCCGACGAGTTGGTGGCCTTCCGTCGCGAGGTCGCCATTTTGTCGCTGATCGATCACGAGAAGATCGTACCGATCAAGGGCGTGTGCATGCTCGAGTCCACGATACCGTTCGCCAACTCGGGCTTCAACAACATGGCACCCAACAATCCGCACCAGCCGCACCTCGTGCACTACCTCGCTGCTACTGCGGCTTCCGACTCGGTCTCGACCTATCCCATGAGCGACTCGGCACTCGATGTGCATCGAGAGCAGCAGCACCACCACTTTGGCAGCGAATCTGAACTACGCACCACGGTGCACGCCGATGTGCCGGTCGCCAAGGTCGCCTACGTCGTGACGCCCTTCTTTCCCAAGACGCTCTTTCACGTCATCTTCAACAACGACATGTTGCTCTCGTGGCAGCAGGCTCTGCGGTACCTGCGTGACGTTGCAGAGGGCCTGCACTTTCTGCACAACTCGTACATTGCACATCGCAACATCAAGCCATCGAACATTGTCATTCGCGAGCGTGGCTCCTCGTCGTTCGCCATGTTGACCGACATGAGCATTGCTCGTCCGGTGGCACAACAATTCAACAAGACGATTGTTCGACGAACGTCCTTCTATGCTGCGCCTGGTATGTACTTTGCGTCGCCTTCCTTCTTCTTCGTCTAGTGTAACGCATACGAAGGGTGTATTGATGGTTATCGATCGGCGTCGGCATCAATTCAGAATTGAGCAGTAGTGTCAAACATGGAGCTCCGTGTGATATCTATTCGTTCGGTGTCGTGACCAAGGTCTTGATGCTCAAGGTCTTTAATGATTGCTTCGTGGCGTTGGATCCGAACCCACTCGAGACTCGCCTGCCCGAGAGCTGTCCCAGCACGATCGACACGTTCGTGCGCTGCTGCACCGACCGCGATCCCAGCAAGCGCCTCTCGATACGTGACGTGATCAAGTTCCTCAACAGCTGCCTCAAGCGTGCCGAGACGGACGAGTTGCAATCGCGTGAGCCGCTCATAATCCAGGTCGATCTCGAGCCCGACTACCTGGCGGCGATCTTGGCACGCGCCGACGATGAAGACTTTGTGCGCTCGGAGCTGCTTCGTCGGCTGCAGGCGCGCGGCGACTCACTCGGCGAGACGACGCGCTTCTTTATCAGCGAGTTTCGCTCCAAGTACGCCGAGCCCTCTCGCTCGAGCGAGATCGTGCCGCTGCTGCTGCAGGACGTCAACGGCTTCCTGGATCAAGTGCGCAAGGTGCTGAAGCGCAAGCGTGCGCTGCGCGAGTTGAGCTTCTGGCTGCGCGAGACCTTTGAGAACTATGTGTTCGAATCGATCCACGACGTGCTGTTCCCGTGCCTCGTGGCGGCGCAGGTCAGCATCAACACGCCGCTGCGCACGCAGGTGCAGGCGCTGCAGTCGATCTCGCTCGCCGATCTCAATCCCAAGCCCGAGGCGCTGGCACCCGGCGAGCAGGCGTACGAGCCGGCGATCCAGACGCTGCAGGAGATTACGACGTCGACCACGCCACGGCGCAAGGTGCAGGCGCTGCAACGAGCCTTCGAGCAGGTGTCGAGCGTGATACTCGAGCACTCGACCGGCGACATTGGCGCCGACGAGCTCAAGACCGTCTACCGCTACATTCTCATCAAGGCGCAGATTCCCAACCTCCACTCGCAGCTCTTCTACATGGAGGAGTTCACCAAGGGCGGTGACACCGACGACGAGCTCAAGTACAAGTCGAGCCTCTGCGACCTCGAGGCCTTTACGCAGTACGCACGAGACCACCTCGTGACCGACTCGCGCCTCGTGCCAGCCGGCAACATTGAGCGCGAGCTCATCGAACACATGCGCGAGCAGTCGAAGGCGAACGTCGCGCAGTTGTGCTCGATCCTCAAGCATCTCACGAGCCATCTGACGCAGCACCCCGATTCACGAACGACCGAGCTGCCGGCCGACATGCAACCGCGTGAACCCGACCTCAAGTGGCTCCTACCGGCCTTGGAGGTCTTGGGCCTGCATCTCGAGCAACGCCTCTTGGCGGTAGTCGAGGTCTATCCACGCTTCTTGTACAATCGCGTCTTGGTATGTATGCAGGAGACCTTGATGCAATCATCGAGACGCTAGCCAGCCAGCCAGCGCAATGTCACATCATCCTCTCCTGCCCTCTTGTTGTACTGATAAATTCGAGTCATCCAATTGCGAGACATGTATAACACGAATGCCATACGGTATGGTAACGGAACTCGTTACTTACAAGGATTGTAGCAACTGAATCAATCGGTCCGGAAGACCTGGATGTAGTTGATGGCCTCCCGAGAATGCCATGAACTCGACACTGTATCCAGCCATCCAGTAGCGAGCGTGTCAGTCTAGTGTCAGTCAGTCACGGAGAGCGAATGAGGCCAACCGTGGACGTACTCTAAGCCACAATCGCTCAGTATCTGGCGAACGTGCTCACCGACTTGGAACGGCAGCACGGGGTCGCTACGACCATGCGAGATGATGGCCTTCAAACCAGCGCGGTCTTTGAGCGCACACACGCACAGTTCGCATCCCGATCGGTCAGTGGCTGGCGCATATGCATCTCGAGCTTGCGAGAGAGTGTGCTCAATGTCACACGTACTGGTACCAACGGTGCGCCACTGTGGCTCACATACGGGAGCCGGCGAGATGGCCACCAAGGCCGCTGGCGACACTGGTGCGTGGAGCGCCACGTCGACCGCCAACATGCCGCCCTGCGAGAAGCCAGCAATCACCACGTGCTCGAGCGACAGGCCGGCCTCGGCCGCCACGGCAGCGGTCCACTCCAAGATCCGTGTGCGAGCCTCGACCAATCCGGCTGGCGTCTCGCCAAAGAGCTCGGCGATGCGGCCCGAGTGTGCGAGCGAGATCACGCGCATGAGATCCAGCGGCCACCAGGCGTAGCTGTTGCCACCCAAGCTCGTGGGCGCGTTGGGGAACACGAACCGCACCTGCTCGCACACGCACGCACACAAGGAGTCGGCGATCGTTCCACATGGGGGCGTTCGATGGCAGTGACCAGACGAACCTTGAGGTCGTCGCCCACTCGTCGAAGGATGGCATCGGCCAGCGGAGCGAGGTCGTCGCGATTGGCGCCGTAGCCGTGGAAGACCACGACGATCTTACTCGGCTGCTCGTCGTTATCGACCTGCACGCATTCGAGTCCATGGAGCGTGGCTCGCTTACTCTGGATGCCTCGGCTTCTGGCACGACTCTGCGTTTGTGCCTTTGATCGAGTTTTGACGAGTGAGCGAGCGCAGCCATCGATGGCGGAGTGCACGAGCGAGCCCGTACCGACGCCTCGATGACGCGACGCACAAGGTCGTCCTTCTCGATACAACCGGCAGCCGACGCGCCTGCTTGCACGATGAGCTCCTTGAGCTCGCGCACCGACATACGAGACAGCTCTGCGATTCGATCCTCCATCGTCTCGCTCGCACACGACCAATCGCCTTGAACCTGGACAACACGGCCGAACGCCAACCCCAACACCGACACCAAGACCAGCGACCACGCGATCCAATCGATCCAATACGAGCACTGCCGATTCCGAAGCCCAACTACCATCCACTGGGCGGCTGCCTGCAGAGCTCAGTATACTCAGTACTCACGGTTCTCCTGCGTGTCGTGCGTGCTGCGCGAGGCGACGAATCGAATGCTCGATCATTCGCTCGCTTGCTGGCCGGAACAGTGCTCGCAAGTCGCTGAGAGCTATCGGGATGCCTCGATGGCTGCATTGGTGGCTTCGAGAATGCGGGATGGTTTATTTGGCTCGCCCTTGAGTCAAAGGGGATAAGATACACAACAATCGAACTCTTCGATGGATGGTATGTTGGATAGATAGATAGATAGAAATACAAACGAGTGGTTACTGTTGCTGTTGTTGTGCAGCTTGAGCACGGGGAACGCCAAGGAACGAGTGGCTGCGCCTCCTTGGCTGCTGCTGCTGCTGCTGTAGCTGTTGCTGTTCTTGTTGTTCTTGTTGTTCCTGTTGGAGTTGTTGCAGCAGCTCAAGCGTTCGACCGGTGGCAATGTCGAGACAGCACACGTTGGCTTTGGAGCGACGAGTCGGATCGGCGCCGTGCCGCAGCAAGCATGACATCACGGTCGCGAGTGCACGCTCGGCAGACGCCGAGATCCCGATGCGCTGGGCCGGCAGCTCGAACGGCAACGGTGCTGCGTCCATAGCGCGCTCGGCCTCGGCTTCGACCACGACCTGCAGCGGCGTACGGCCTGCATTGTCGGGTGCGTTGCAGTCGGCGCCCTTCGAGATGAGGTACTCGAGTGTGTAGAGGCTGTTGCTGGCGGCCGAGAGATGCAGCGGCGTCGAGCCGTCCGAGTCGCGTGTATGCACGTCGGCGTGGCCGCACACGACCAGCACTTGGACCATTTGCAGGTCGTTCATGTCAACCGCGATCATGAGCGCGTCGCCAAAGAGCGTCGGTATGTGCGGCAACGCCCGTGACTCGAGCAGCAGATCCACGATCGTACCGTGCCGATTCCTGCCGTGTGACGAACGAGAGAGAGAGAAAGAGAGAGAGAGAGAGAGAGAGAGAGAGAGACGATCAATACACTGAAGCGACGCAAGATGGTAGGAGAGCAGCACGCACTTGGTAGCGAGCGAGAGCGCCGTCCAGCCGCTGATATCGACGGCGTCGAGTTCGTTGAAGCCG
>Ga0209930_1004307_pt1 | contig 12868 bp, 30 predicted proteins | sample ThiBiot_500_biof_2_FD_183948 | JGI IMG/M metagenome (GOLD analysis project Ga0209930, IMG submission 183948) | Wastewater bioreactor microbial communities from Cape Town, South Africa - Thiocy_cont_500_biof (SPAdes) | ecosystem: Engineered > Bioreactor > Thiocyanate-remediating >... | reverse complement strand
TGATGATTGAGCTTGAATATCTTGACGTTCATCGAGATGTTCAGTTGGAGTAGCGATACTTGATGATTGAGGTTGAATATCTTGATGTTGATCGAGATGTTCAGTTGGAGTAGCGATACTTGATGATTGAGCTTGATGCTGGTTTGAGAGCGCTACTCGGTTACGCAGTGGTGGCGATGCAAAGTAGTCGGTGTACCGATACACAAAGTGCGGCCCGAACGCCATGATCGGCCAGTAGCAAGTACCTGATCAAGAGCAAGGCGAGAGACAACAACAACTCGGCGAGTGAGAGAGAGAGAGGAGACGAGGAGCGTTAAGCAGTTGGTCAAGTGGTTGGTGCAACAAGAGGAGAGTCTGTATATCATCGGCGAAGGAGGCGCAGAAAGAAACAAACACGAGGAGCAGGATGAAAATATCTCGAAATATCTGCTGCGCTTGCGATCGCTCTATCGGTCGCTCTCTCTCTCAATCTCGTTACGTGCTCGGCTGTTGGGCTCATGCCCCACGCCGACCAAAGGTTCTATCGTACTCGGTTTACGAGGTCGTCGTTGTCGTTGACGAGGTCGTGGTTGTAGAAGTGGCGGCGGATGTGGTGGGCGTTTCGCTGGAGGAGGAGGAGCTCGACGGGGCGCCATCGGGTCGTGCACCCATGGCTGCGGGGTTCATGCTCGGATACAGCTGTTGCATACTTGCAGGCGACATCAGGAAGCCTGGAGGCGGCGGAGCCGGTGGCAGTGCAAAGAATCCGGCCGGCGGCACTGCGCCGATGGCAGGCATGTGATACGCTGGTGTCGCTGGCGCGCCGCCGCCTGAACCAAAGACCGAGTGAGTAAGCCAGTGCGTGATTGGGTGAGTAAGTGAGTGAAGGAGTCAATGGCTCGTGACGTACGCGAGGTACGCGAGTGTTGTGACGAGTGGCCCCAGGCGACTTTGAGCGGTACTCCGCGCACGGTGCACGAGCCGGCCAAGGCGCTCATGGCTGCCTCGGCGCCGTCTCTTGTGGTATACGATACAAACGCACACTTGGACTGATGTACAACGTGGATCGACTTGACTTCCCCGTAAGCGTAGAATACATCTCTGCGCCGGAGCGGCGGCATCGGCGCCAGTATCAGTATCGGCAGCGCGCGCTCCTGCTGCTGCTGCTACTACGGCGCTCCTCGTACCTGAGATCGTTGTCGGTCATGAACGGAGCAACGCCACCAATGTACAGCGTCGTAATGTCGGTGTCCTCGGGCGGATGCAAGGTGCCCTCCTTGGCGCGAGCCAAGATGCGCTTCGCCACCGGATCGTTGACGCCGTAGTAGCGATCCTTGATGTTCTGGTGTGAGAGGTCCGACTCTTCGGGCGGCTTCTCGTGGCGATACGGACACTCGCTACCACGCGTGCAGGTGCCCTTGGCGAAGAACGAGCACACGTGTGGCAGGTTTCGCTTGAAGTACGGCTCGTGGCGTGCCAGCTTGGCAAGCGCATGGCTCGGTGGCGCCTTGCCCCACTCGATCTCGCCGGCAGCGATCTACATCCAGTGGGTGAACCAACCAGAGGGAGAGGTAGGGAGTCAGTGAGTCGATCACGATCAAGCGCGAGGCTATCTTGATCCATCTCGCGACGTAGCAGGGCTGCTGGCGTACCTTCTTTTGCGCCTGGTCGGCAAAGTACTCGCGATGGACGTCCGACTGTGGTATGGGATCGATCGTTGGCAGCACACTGTCGCGCACCTGAGTCGGGAGACCTGCGCCACCGCCACGCCACCACCACACACTCGTGTCAGGCAACGAGACTAGAGCGATTATCGATGCTCGTGGCGGCGCTGGTGGGTGTTGGCGCTCGCTCCGTACCGAACTGAAGGTCCAGCAGGCAGGTCTGACACACGTTCTTGACCTTGGCGCACGTCTGGCACACCTCGGTCTTCTTGTATCGCGCCTTGGGTCCCGGACGCCAGCGGAACACTGTGAATGGCCTCGAGCACACCTTGCACTCCTTTCCGAATGGCTCCTTGGTCTGCAGAGCAAGAGTTCAGCAGCGTACACGCGACACGACCAGCGCGAGATATCGCTCGCTCACACGCACCATTCGGACGTAGGGGTTCTCGCCGAGGCACGTCTCGCACACGACCGGGAAGTCGCTCGACTCGGCACCGGCCTTGGAGGCCTCTGATTTAGGACGCAGGCCCTTGGTAGACATGACGATGATGGATGATTCCCCAACGTCGAGCAACAACCAACGCGAGAGCGAGAGCGAGAGCGAGGGTGTGTTGTGTGCGCGAGCAGCAGCCGAGTGACGAGCAGCGATGCCTGACGACTGGGTTTCTTACCACCTCCTCCACCCTCCTCGCATCTCGCGCGCACCACTGAATCGTGCGTCACTTACCGGCCAGGTGCAGCTGTCTCGGACCTCACCGAGTGCGTGAGTGAGTGTGAGTGGGTGAGTGGGTGAGAGTGTGATGTTGAGGTTGAGTCAGCGGCTCTCGATATGGAGCCGCACACTGGTTAGCAGTTCGCGAGCTGCACCAACATCGCCGAAGGTCGCCATATCTTCGTTGCTTCCTGCGCCGAGGCTGCTGCTCTCGACTGCCATCGCTCGAGCACGCAAGACACCACCGCCAGCAGCACTGCCAACACCATTCCAGCAGCATGCTTGTCGATCGGTGTTGCTGCCAGCCTCTCGTCTGTGGTTGCGTGGCGCCGCGAGCTACTCGACATCGCTGGTCGACACCAGCGAGCGTGCGACGTTGCTCGACGAGCGTCTTTGGGAGTTCTTCCAGAGCGACTTGTGCACCGAGGCCTTCGCGGCACGGTACGGCTCGCGTGCGATCCTCCCCGAGTTTGTGAGGTTCTCGCGCCATCTCTCGTCGATCGTTCCGCCCGAGATACGCGAGCTGCTCTTGCGCTCGAGCACGACGGTACTCGAGAGCAACGAGCTGCTGCTGCCTCTCTTCCTCGAATACGCCGCCACGCACGAGGCCGTACCGACTCCCACGCAGCCCAAGGTATTCAGGAGCAGTACCCTCGACTTGTTCGACATCCATCCATTCATCAAATGGATTCGATTGATTCGTTTGCAGCGCCGTGAATGGAGGCTCGAGGATCTCCAGAACAAGGAGCTGTCGGATCTGCGCTTTCCCGAGAGCTGGTACCCGGAAGCTCGAGCCTTGAAGCGCAAGGTTGCGAGCGAGCGAGCGATCGATCGATCGACCTTGATGGTCGTATAATGGCCGAGTCGCTCACCAACCAATCGCGCTGTCGGTGCCTTGCAGATTACCTTGCACGTCGGACCGACCAACAGCGGCAAGACCCACACGGCTCTGCAGCGATTGGCCAGTGCGTCGTCGGGCGTCTACTGCGGACCGTTGCGCTTGCTGGCTCACGAGGTGTACGAGCGAATGAATGCTCTCGGCTGCCCGACCTCGCTCATCACTGGTCAGCAGCAGCTGATGGAGGCCGATGCTCGACACATCTCGTGCACGATCGAGATGCTCGATACCGCGAATGCAGTCGACGTGGCCATCATCGACGAGGTGCAGATGCTGGCCGACGACGAACGCGGCTGGGCGTGGACGCGGGCGCTCCTCGGCGTACCGGCGCGAGAAGTGCACCTGTGTGGCAATGAGAGCGCCAACGCGCTCATCGAGCGCCTCTGTCAGACGACCGGAGACGAGCTTAGCATCATTCGCTACGAGCGATTGTCGCCGTTGCGATGCCAGAGCACGGTCGTGAGCAGCCTGCGAGACCTCACAAAGGGCGATTGCGTCGTGGCCTTCTCACGACGAAAGATCTACGACTTGAAGCAAGCGATCGAGAGGAACACCAAGCACAAGTGTTGCATCATGTACGCACACCTGTCGTGCGCGCACCTGTCGTGCCAGCGATAATGATTCTGACAGAGTGTGGCCACAACGTCTGTGAATTCACAGCTACGGCTCACTTCCACCCGAGATACGATCACAACAAGCGAGCATCTTCAACCAGGGAGACGAACGAACGATACTCGTCGCGTCGAATGCCATTGGCATGGGCTTGAATCTGTACGTTTGTTGTCTCTCTCGTTCTCTCTCAGCGTACTGACTCGTTGCACAACAGCAACATTCGACGAGTGGTGTTTTCCGATATCTCCAAGTACGACGGCTACGCGCAACGACACCTCAGCGAGAGTGAGGTCAAGCAGATCGCCGGCAGGGCTGGCCGATTCAATGGCGCATATCCCAAGGGCCTGGTGAGTTGCTTCCAGCCGAGTCATCTCGACTTTGTACAGAATGCGCTCTTGGCCCCGCTCGAAGAGACTCCGGTACTGCCCTCCGTTCCTGCACTCGCACTCCACTCGCGTGCATGCAATAACAGCATCACCATACTCTGACACGCTGGTTCGATCGTTATTAGAGCGCGGGCCTTCGGCCGCAGTTCGAGCAACTTGGTACGTGTGCGATCGTGCGAACTCACTGATAGAACCCTCGACTGACGTGTTGGCTCTCGCGCACAGAGCTATTCACTCGCCATGTGCATGCGACGTACGGGTCGCACGTCAAGTTCTCGGGCGTCTTGAGACTGTTTGCGCGCTTTGCCACGGTGTCGAGCAACTACTTCTTGTGTCGCTTCGAAGATGTCCTGGTACGCGTGCGATCGACGATGCAGTGGCTCGCAAAGGCGTGTTCCAACCGCGGCCTCTCGTGAACAGGAAGCTGCCGAGGTCGTTGACGATGTGGAGCTGGAGTTGCGCGAACGCTACTTGTTCTGCTGCGCTCCGTCCTCCAAGAACGACACCTCATCCTTGTACTATCTACGCCAGTATGCCCTTGCCTATGCAGCGAGTATGCGAAGCTTCCGGAAATCGGGCGAGCGCCTCGAGGTTGGCACCGGCCAGAAGAACCTTCTGCAGCGCCTACAGTCACAGAAGCACTATACGAAGGAGATTCTCTCGGACCTCGAATCGGTGCATCACATTCTCGAGCTGTATCTCTGGCTCTCACTACGGTTCCCGCTCGTATTTACCAAAGCAGCGACTGCCGAACGGTAGGTGCTGCACGAGCACGCTCGATTGCCTGCTCCGTATGCTAACCACCTCCTCTCGCCGTGCAGGGAGCGTGCTGTGTGTCATCGCTTGATTGAGGCCGCGTTGCTCGAGCTGGCGCAACCAGTCATGGATGATGTTGCCCGTCACAGCAAGAGCAAGCATCAGCACAAGCGGAAGGAGAAGAGCAAGAGCGAGAGCAACGCCACGAGTCGGAGCAAGCACTCGACGAGGCGCGATTATGTGTAAGTAGGTACACGCATTCTGGCTAGATGTCAAATATCATTATCAGGATCGCTTGTCCATTGAATTGAGAGAATGCGTATATTTGTACGAGAGAGAGAGAGAGAGCCAGCGAGGTCAGAGTCACCTAGTGCCACAAGCCGGCCTCGGTCAGCTTGGCGCGATACTCGGTCAGCACTTCGAACTCCTCGTCAAGCGCAAAGTCAAGATGCTCATCTCCATCGCGGTAGCCAACGTCCTCGAGCACCTCGTCTTGCTGCTGGAGACGCGCCTCCTCCTGTTGCAGCCGAGCAATCATCTCCGCCTCGGTCTCGGTCTCGGTCCCGGTCTCGGGCTCTGCATCTTGTTCTCCTGTACTGGATGAGACCAAGTCGCCAGTGGAGGTATCGCCGCTGGCCGGCGCGTCTGCTGCCGGCGCCTCTGATTGTTGAGCAAGAAGACGCTCGAGCGCCAGCTCGGAATCGCCGTCGCACTGTGTCAGCATGTCGCGCACCGCCTCCTCCAAGAAGCCCATCGCTACGATGGTTTGGATCTGTCAATTGTACGAGCCAGGCAACAAGCAGTGAGCTAACTACACTCGTGAGGCTCTCACGCCACCGCGCAGCGCCGTACAGCAGCATCGTTCGACTCGCTGTCCGAGCGCAACAGCTGCGCATTGGTCGAGAGAACGTTGATGGCGGCCTCTTGGTTGTTATCGACCTTGACGGGAGTGCAAATCAATGCCACAATGGCACCAACGAACTATGAGCTACAACGACCCTGAGATGGCATTAGTGTTCGCGTTAGCGTACTTGTTTGAGAGCCTCGGCAGCTAGGTTCTCGTCAAAGCCCATCTCGACCAGTGCTGCACACATCGGCACCGTCAGTGTCTCACACTGCCACACACGGCACTCACTCACACTCGCTCACGCGTACAATCCAATGTCGTGAGGTCGACGTAGTTGCCTTGACTCGTCTTGCCAAAGCGTCGCTTGCGCTGGTTGAAGCTGCGCTGCTCCTGCAGCCGCGAACGGCGCTCGTAGAGAAAGTCGACTGTTCGCTCGAGCTCTCGGTTGCAGTAGCGCAGGCCGATTCGGCTCTCGGTGGCGGAGAAGCCGAGAGACAGCAGCGGCACGAGTTCATCGTCGGTGATACGGAGGCCTGTGCCCACACACGCACACACCAGCTCATCAGCGATGGATACGAGCGAGAGGATCGCACAGCTTCCAACGCCAGCGACACACACGAACGAGCGACGTACGGTGGATCTCTTGCTCGACGCGTTTCAGCCATTGTACCGAGCCACTCGTGTCTCCCGTGTGATAGGCAAAGATGGCATTCAACAGGTGCAGCCGAACGAACATCACCAGCTCGGGGCAGAGTTCGTCGTTCTGTATCATTCGCTCCATGTTGTCGCCGCGCAATCGCTTGAACGACTCGGAGGCCTTGGTCAAGCGCGCGTACGCCTCGGTGAGGAACGCCGGGTCCTTGAGTTTGAAGTAGTTCCACGCCAGGTCGAGGCAGAGCAAGCCATAGTTGTCGATCGTCTCCAGGAACTCGGGCTTGCTGTACCGAGCGTGCCGTGTCAGATATCGTGTACTGCAACGGCGGGGCCGTGGATCTCGTGTACCATTGCAGAAAGCCCTCTCGCTCCGCAACCAACATCAACTCCAAGGCCAGTCGATAATCGCCCTGCTTCATGAATCCGATCGCTGCAGTGCGTAGGGATCAGTCAGGGCTCTCGCGCGACATACTGCAGAGTGTTGCAATGTAATGTGGCCACGGTACCCTTCTGATGCAAGCACATGCCGAACGTGATCCCGTCTCGTGTAGCCTTGTCGAGAGCCACCAGGTTGCCGGCTCGGTCTTCCACTGCACCGAGCGAAGCAACGCGATTTGAGGCAGTGATCGACGATGCCGCTCACATACGTCATACACATACCCTCAAAGTAGTACTCCGAGCGAGACACGTCGTTCTTCATCACATCGGCAACGACGCGGCGAACAGTCTCGACCATGGCGGCCTTGGCCTTGGTGTCCTCGACGACCTGCTGCGTTTGAGCGACTTGCGCCGCCGACGCCTCGATCTTGACCATCAGCTTGCTCTTGGCCGTGATCTTTTGGTCGGCGAGCTTGACGTCGTCCACCAGCCATCTGCGCGACGACCCAGGATCAGAGCCGACTCGGCCGCTACTTGTGCGCAGAAGGGAGCGATAGCCACGCACCTGCCAGCCGCGAGGAGCCGCATACCGTCGGGCGCCACCGACGCCAACGGCGCGATGAGCGCCTTGAGCTCGCCCGCCGTGCTCTGCAGCGACACCGGCACCACGCCGCTCCAGCCATCCTTGCCCTGCACCTTAACGCTCAACTCCACGAGATCCGAGCTCGAACTCGTCGACACATCCATCATCTCTCCCGCAAGCAAACAAGCAAACAAACAAACGAGCGAGTGAACGAGAGGCGCGCAGAACAGCACAGGAATGCCGTGCCCCGGTGTGCCCCGGTGTGCCCCGGTGTGCCCCGGTACCTCTCGCTCGTCTCTCTGACGCGCTGCTTCGTTCGTCTGTTTGGTTACTCGCTTGCTGCTCGATGGATAGCGTCGCGGGCGTGCTGGCGAAGCTCGCGAGCTTCGATGCGGCGGCTGAGGAGGCGTCGATGCGTGTGAAGGGCGAGGCACGGCGAGTGGTGGATGGCGTGTCGGTGATGGGCGTCGGTGCGTGCGGCAGGGCGGTGGTGAGCGTCGGAGTGCAGCCGAGTGCGTCGTCGCTGCGCGCCTCGCATCTCGCTGGCTCGCTGCCGGTCAGCAACGCCGTGATCGAGGGAGGCATCGAGGCCGTGGCAGCGGCGACATCGCGCCTCGAACCGAGTAGCTTGATCGACGAGTTCCTGGCCGTAGCGCCGCACGAGCCACTGTCGTCGTCGTCGTCGTGTGCTGGCGAGTCTCGTCGACCGACGCTGCCGCCGCTCGGCGACTCGTCGCTGCTGTGGCGCGCTCCGTTCGACGCCTCACGCCTCCTGACCATCGCGGCATCGTCCAGCCGCACGGCACTTGCGCTGCCTCCATTGTGCGCGCAGCCCCGACTCGATACGCACTTTACTGAGGTTCGCTGGCGTGCGGCCACACGGTGCTTCATCCCACTGACGCCTCGTCGTCGGCTTTGCAGGTGCGCGTGGCGTCCGACACCGAGGGCCAAGCCACGAACTCCATGTCGCTGCTACGTCGCCCGGGAGCCATCGAGGACTTTCACCGAGGCTCGTCGTCTCACGTGCCGTTCTTTCCGGGTGGCGCCGAGCTGCCCAAGGAGCAGGCGTCGCGTCGCGCGCTCGACCGCTCGACCGTCGTGCTCGACTTCGACCTCGAGAGCCTGAAGAGATGTACGACCTCTCGTTCCAACGGAACGCACACGACCACTTCCTCTCTCTCTCTCTGATTCATGCCATGCACGCGTGTGACCCGTAGCCAACAAGCTCAAGACGCGCGCTCCTGGCTTCGCGAGCGCATGCGTGTTTGGCGAGGACGACGAGGCAGCAGCTGCAGTCGCTGCTCCTGCTGCCGAACCAACGGAACACGTTGCGACAGTGACGACGAGCTCGGTCGCGTCGTCGCGTCGATCCAACCTCTCGTTCAAGTTCGTCGATGTGTTCAAGGACGATGACGGCGACGCCGACTTGTTCGCGACGCAGGTCGATGAAGACGAGCTCGATACCGAGCCGGATCGCGCCGCAGCCGAGCTCGACGCTCCGGCTGCTGCCTCGGCGAGCCAGCCGAAACAGTCCGCGAGTGTCCTGAACGCAGGAGAAGGCGCTGCGGTACGTCAGCGTGAGAGAGATGCACATCCATCGATCGATTGATGTTGACCTCCGCAACCGAGCGCAGATCGATGCCCTGGACGCCGAACTCGACGCGCTGCTGCTTCAGAGCGATGTACGGAACCACACCCGAAGCAACCATCTCTGCAGAATGGCACGCACTCGATTCGCTTGCATTCGATTAACTGTGGCGTGGTCTTGGTGTTCTGGCAGAACTGGCTGCTACAAGCGCGAGCGCAGGCCGAGAAGGACCGCAAGACCAAGGAGTGGGCCGTGCAGCTCGACATGGACATGAGCGAGTTCAACGACCTCGTGCCCAACATGGCGCTCCGCTTCCCGTTCGACCTCGACCCCTTCCAGAAGGAGGCCATCTACCACGTCGAGAACGGCGAGAGCGTGTTCGTCGCTGCGCACACGAGCGCCGGCAAGACCGTGGTTGCCGAGTACGCGATCGCTCTCGCTGCCAAGCACATGACTCGCGCCATCTACACGTCGCCGATCAAGGCGCTCTCGAACCAAAAGTTTCGCGACTTTTCTCGTACCTTCCCTGAGGTCGGCCTGATCACCGGCGATGTCAGCATCAATCCCGAGGCGTCGTGCTTGATCGTCACGACCGAGATCCTGCGGTATGCTCGCTCGAAACTCACTCACGATATCTCACTCACGATAACTCACGATATCTCACTCATTCACCCACTCGGTCATTCACTCATTGGATGATGTAGATCGATGCTGTACAAAGGTGCCGACTTGATACGCGATGTCGAATGGGTCATCTTTGACGAGGTGCACTACATCAATGATCTCGAACGAGGTGTCGTGTGGGAGGAGGTGATCATCATGCTGCCCGCACACGTGAACGTCATTCTACTCTCGGCCACCGTGCCAAACACCATGGAGTTTGCCGATTGGGTTGGGTACGACAACAACAACAGCAGCAGCAGCAGTGCCACGAGCTGCCTGCCGCCTCCCTCTCTTCGTATGCTGAAGGATGCCTTTGCTTGCCACCAGACGAACCAAGAAGAAGAGAATCTTCGTGATGGCGACGCCAAAGCGACCCACGCCGCTCGAGCACTACCTTCTCGCCAACAACGAGATGTTCAAGATCGTCGATAGCAAGCGCACCTTCTTGAACATTGGCTACAAGTCGGCCGCTGCGAGCTTGAAGGAGAAACAGGCCAAGAGCAAGAAGCCGGTCAACAACTCGACGCACGCCAAGCTGCTTGCCGTACGTCACACACCCTGGCACTGCGACGCTCTCCATCCGACGACTGACACGTGTCGCGCACACACACGGTGGCACGAATGCAGGAGCGGTCACAATGGCCCAAGACTGTGGAGCTGCTTCGCAAGCGTGAGATGTTGCCCGTGGTCGTGTTCTGCTTCAGGTTCGCTCGCCAGCGCCATCCACATCCTCCTCCTCCTGCCGCTACTGCTTACGCGTTGTTCGTCTCGCGGCTCGCGTTGCAGCAAGATGAAATGCGAAGAGCTGGCATACAGTCTGAGCACCACGGACTTGACGTCCAACACCGAGAAGAGCGAGATTCACGTGTTCATCGAGAACTCGTTGTCGCAACTCAAAGGTGGCGACAGGCAATTGCCGCAGGTGTTGCGCATCAAGGACCTGCTGAAGCGTGGCCTTGGTGTACACCACGGTGGATTGTTGCCCATCATCAAAGAGGTCGGTATCAATCTCTCTTTCTCTTCATACGGCATCGATTGATTGACGTGCGAGAGAACGAACTCGCTTGTAGATGGTCGAGATGCTATTCGCCCGAGGACTGTGCAAGATCTTGTTCGCCACCGAGACCTTTGCGATGGGTGTCAATATGCCCGCGAGAACCGTGATCTTCAGCTCGATTCGCAAGCATGACGGCCAGGGCTTCCGTGAGCTCCTTTCTGGTACGCAATGTCGTCGTGCGCATGATACAGACTTGTGCCAACTCGCCACTCACTGCCTCGAGCTGTAGGTGAGTACACGCAAATGAGTGGTCGAGCTGGACGTCGTGGATTGGATGCAGTCGGTACTGTGCTAATCGCTTGTTGGACCGAGGTTCCCGATGTGCGTACACTAACGGGCTCGCCCGCCCGCCCGCCTGCTCGCTCGTGTGTGTGCTCTCACTCACGATCCAGAGATTCCTCACAGGCGAGCGTCATTCACAAGATGATTCTCGGCACCGTGGCGATGCTCGAGTCCAAGTTCCGCCTCACCTACAACATGATTCTCAACCTCTTGCGTGTCGAGGACTTTAAGGTCGAGGACATGATCAAGCGAAGCTTCAGTGAGGTTCAGACGCAGCGAGTGGAGCCCAAGCACCGCGCGCTGCTCAACAAGGTTCGTCGTGTGCTGCACGATACAGCGAGACACATACACACGCATATGTGTGTGTCACCTTCGCGAGAGGTACCGACTCGACACGATCCACGCAACGACTCGTAGGGAGAGGCGATGCTGCACGATCTGGAGGAGATTGTGTGCATCTATGGCGAGCCGGATATCGACAGCCACTACGACCTCAGTCGCGAGGTGAAGCAGCTCAATCTCGACCTGCAGGACTTCTTCTGGTCGTCCAAGGCGGCGGTGGCGGCACTGGCACCGGGGCGCGTGTTGCAGATTTGTGCCAAGGTACGTGATGGTCGCCGGCATTCGTGGTGCTAGCATTGGTTGCTGAAATGTCGGCGCTCCAACAGCGATACCGCAATGCACTCGCCGTGATCGTGCCCACCAGCAGCTCCAAGCCAGCGACCGCTGCTCCGGCTCGATCGAAGGACCTCTTCGACATGGAGGAGCTCCGGCCCAAGCAGCCGATGCGCTCGCAGCGTGATTCGAACCGCTCGTCGCAACGCGAGTCGCAAGGCCAGCAGCACCAGCAGCAGCAGCAGCAAGAAAAGACCATCAAGGTGCTGGTGCCGACGTGGATGAGCGAGGAGATTCGCATCGACGACGAGCAATCGCGACCTCTGTGGGAGATTCTGTCGATCCACGTGACCGACATTAGCGCCATCCTCAAGGAGAAGATACCGTTCGATGGCAACGACTCGCGCCAGAGCCAAGAGACCATCTACGCGAAGGCCGCGCAAAAGCTACGCGCTCTGCAGGCAACCGCCGAGTCGGCGTTCCCGACTGTCGATCCAGTCAAGTATGTACAACGCGCAACGCACGTACGAATGCTGCCATTCTCTACCGACAGCACGTTGATGGCGTTGGTGGCCACTCCAGAGACTTGAAGATGAACAACATCGACTTTGTGGAAAAGTACGTGCTGAAAGGTAAGCTCCTTGCCGAGATGGCCAAAAGCAAGTGCCACAACTGCCCCAAGTTGAACGAGCACGTACGTCTCCTATAAAGCGCGTGTGGTGGTGGTGCTGTGGCGGCGGCTGAGGAGACGAGTATACCAAAGTCGTTACCGCCCTCTCACGCGTGCACTCGATCGGACGACAGCACTCAGCCATGCATAAGCGCAAGAAGCTGCAGCATAGCATCGATCAATTGCGCTTCATGCTCTCGACCGAGCACCTCCAGCTGATGCCCGAGTTCCATATGCGCCTCGAGGTGTTGCGACGCCTAAACTATATCGATAGCAGCAATGCCGTTCAACTCAAAGGCCGCGTTGCTCGTGAGGTGTGTTGGTGAGACGTTGCTCGCCACGATGTGCGCGTATGTTGCATTGACCGCTGGAGGTGTGGTCGGTCGGTATCGGCAGATGAACACCGTCACCGAGGAGCTGATCGCCACCGAGATGATCTTTGATAATCTCCTGACGAACCTCCCGCCCGAGGAGGCAGTGGCCCTGCTGTCGTGTATGCTCTTTGAGGAGAAGACCGAGAACGA
>Ga0209930_1004306_pt1 | contig 12869 bp, 12 predicted proteins | sample ThiBiot_500_biof_2_FD_183948 | JGI IMG/M metagenome (GOLD analysis project Ga0209930, IMG submission 183948) | Wastewater bioreactor microbial communities from Cape Town, South Africa - Thiocy_cont_500_biof (SPAdes) | ecosystem: Engineered > Bioreactor > Thiocyanate-remediating >... | reverse complement strand
CGCCGCGATCGCGACGGCGTTCTGTCTGGCAGGCCCGGCTTCGGCCGCTGTCACTGTTGTTGCTGCTATTCCTGGTTATCAGGGTGGCGGAGCTGGCTTCGAAGGCGCCGCGGTTGGCGCTCTCACCTCGGGATATTCCGAAGCAGGCATCACGTTCACGACCGTTTCACCTTCGGTTCAGGTGAAGCAGATGCCGTCCGATGGCGATGGCGCTTTTCCATTCGGTGATACGTCGACGAAGTACGTGTCGGTGCTCGGCGGCGCCACTTTGGAAATGAGCTTCGGTAGCGCCATGAGCAAGCTTGGCTTCTACTGGGGTTCGATCGACGGCTACAACTCGATCAGCTTCTACAAGGGTGGCTCTCTTGTTGAGACGGTTTCGGGCAGCGTCGTTCTTCCCAGCCTCGTGGACAATGGCGGCCAGGCCTCCTTCTCGTCCAATCGCTATGTGACGCTTGTGATGGCGTCGGGCGTGTCGTTTGACACTGTCCGTTTCTCATCCTCGTCCAACTCCTTCGAGTTCGACAACATCGCGGCCGGCGTGCCGGAGCCGTCGACCTGGGCCATGATGCTGCTCGGCTTCGCGGGTCTGAGCTTCGCGAGCTATCGCCGGTCCAAGAAGGCTGTCGCGGCTCCGATCGCAGCGTAACGCTCGCTCATCTCCGGGAGGATGGGGCGGTCCATCCCGGAATTCGCAGCGATGCAATGGAAAGGGTCTCCGAACTTCGGGGGCCCTTTTCATTTGCGGGCGCGATGTCTCAGTCCGCTGCAAAAGGCGTCGTTTGAAGCGCGCTGCGCCACAAACAGACGCGCCGAACATAACGCTCACTCCGCGCAAGCGCCGCGCGACCGTCGCGCGCTCACTCACGATAAGCTCCGCTCGCGTCATGGACCGACGGCCGCGCGCGACCGTCGAGGTCGAAGCGCAGCACCGGCCGCCCGAGTCGTCCCGCCGCCGGGGAGCCCGTCTGCAGTCGATAGTCGCCGCCGCCGGTTCCCGCCGCGGCGAGCGTTCCCGATCCGCTCCAGACTGCGGCCTTCGGATCCACGAATTTCGGATCGAGCGGGGCCGTCGTCGAGGAGCCGCAGACGGCGTCGAGTCCGGCGAAAGCCTGACTGAAGCTTGATCCTGTTCCGTTGGGCTGGCTCGTCGCATCGGCGTATTGCACGCATTCGCCGGCGCAGCCCACACCGTACATGTAGGCCCAGCCGCCAACGCGCGCGCTGGCCGTGCCGTCAGGATCGCCGCTGTTAACAGCGAAGAAGATATCATGTTTCGTGTTGAGCGAGACGTGGATATTGCCCTTCGACGAAACCAGGTCGTGCGTTCGAAGCGTTCCGTTGGTCTCGTTATAGAAGATGTTGGCGCGGCCATAATTCCAGTAGCCCGCGAACGTGTTATGATGGACGACGACATGGGACAGTGACAGCGCCCCCGCGTCCGCAGAGAGTCGAAGCGCCGGGTTGTTGCCGGTTCCCGACCATTCGACGACATTCTGGATGATTGCGACGTTCGACGCCAACGGTCCGCCGCCAGCGAGCGAGATGACGCCTCCGGACCCTGTGTAGTTCATCAAACGATTGAAGCCGATGAAGGCGCCGGAGTCGCTGAAACTCGATGCGGTGGCGACGGACGGGTTGCCGAGGTTGCAGCCGACGACGCAGAAATTGTCGACGCCCGCGCCGTTCGCGGTCAGACCGCGGATCAATCGCCATTGTTGCGCTGTCGTCGCTGAAAAGGGGATCGAGAGCGTCCCCGTGGACGAAAACGCCATCCCTTCGATGCGGCCGATCGCCTGTGCTGCAAGGATCGAACCGTTCAGACCGCCATTTGCGTAAGCGACGTTCTCGAAAGTGATCCCCGCGCCGCTTTTCCCCGCCAGCTGCCAGGCCGTTCCCGAGCGCGAAAGCCCGACGTCTTTCAGGCGAAGCCATGCCTGCTGCATGTTGATGTTGGTGGTCAGCGCGAGCAACGCCGATCCCGGCGCCGCGACAGGGTCGGCCTCGATGACCAGTTCACAGGCTGCCGAATAAGTCTGGTTTGACGTGGAGCCGGGCGCGTTCGATCCGGCCATCAGCCGGATGCGGCATCCGTCGGTGAAGCCGCCGGTGACGTTTGACGCCGCCTTCAGCGCCTGAATCGCGGATCCGACCGTCGCGAAAGGCTGCGCCGAGGCGACGGCCGGGTCGGTCGAGACTTTGGTCGCGCCCGACGCGACGCCGTTCGCGTCGACGGACGCATCGACGCCGGATACGGAAACATAGGCGAGCGGCGGGCTGGCGACCTTCGCCGGATTCTTGACGAAGACCTGCGGACAGAAGGCGCGGCTGCCTGCGGCGTTCGCGGCGCTGTCCGCCACCGAGCTTGCGTCGCCGAGCCAAGGATAGACCTTGGCGTTGGCCGTCACCACGCCGTCGGCCAGCGATGAAATGTCGAGATCGGCCGCATATCCGACGACGGCGTTCTGATCGGCGGGATGCGCCAGGATGGACGAGGAGCTAACCAGCATCGAGACGCTCGCGGAGCCGTCGGTGACGGTGAAGACGACGCAGGCGACCTGCTCCCCGTCGCGCGCGTCGCGGTGCGCCGCCACGAGCTCGAGCCGCAATGTCCCGCCGACCATCCGCCGGTCCGCCAGGACCCAGGCCGCGACCGGCTTGGGGCAGGCGACTGCGCTGCCGTTCGTCGCGCCGCCGAGGACCGTGTCCGTCGCATAGACATAGTCGGACAGCGCGACGCGGCTGGCGTCCAGCGACGCCTGATTGGGATAGGGCCGCCGCACCCGCTGGGTGAGGATCAGGCTCTCGCTGATCATCGCGGGCGCCGCCGCGCTGGTGAAGCCCTGCCGGCTCAGACCGACGTAACGCGGCGCGCCGGCGGGATTCATCGTCGGCGGCGATGTGAACTCAACCGACCAGCCGTCGGAACGGATGGCGGTCACGCCCGGATCGGTGACGACTGGCGGAGTGAAGACCGGACGCCTGCGCCGGCCGAGTCCGATGCGAACGCCGACCATCACACATATCCGCGCAAGCCGGCGGCGGTGGTGCCCGTCGCCTTGACCCGCCTGATGCGCCAGTCCAGCGTTTCTCCGGCGACCACCGGCTCGACGGTCTCCCCGCCGTCCGCCCAGACGACGGCGAGATTGCCGCCTGAGCCCGTGATCCTGATTTGCCGCGTTACGGCGGGCAGATCGTTGGAATCGTGCGGCGTGATCGGAAATCCGCTTGTGATGGGACCCATGAGCCCCGTGCTGAAGGAGGAGAAAGCGTCGGCCATTCTTAAGTCCCATTATAAGGTATTTAATCCTATCATTGGATCGTTGGTCCGTCAACCTCAGTCCGAACCGCTGCTTGCGCCTGCGCCGCGCTTTTGAGACAGCGATGGGCGAGACATCACCCGCCGGCCGGCCCGGCTTCCGATCGAGCGTTTGAGGATTTCAGTGAACCCGGTGCAGCTTGTTCCCTTGAAACGGCATGGCGACGATCGCGGCTGGTTCGCCGAGACCTACAGCCAGCGCGCCTTCGCGGCGCGGGGCCTGAGCGAGACCTACGTGCAGGACAATCATTCGCTGTCGCGCCAGGCGGGCGTCGTGAGAGGCCTCCATTTCCAGACTCCGCCGCACGGGCAGGCCAAGCTCGTTCGATGCGTCAGAGGTTCGATCTTCGATGTCGCGGTGGATGTGCGGCGCGGTTCGCCGACCTATGGCCGCTGGGTCGGCGCGGTTCTCTCGGCGGACAATGGCGACCAGCTCGCCATCCCGGTCGGCTTCGCGCATGGCTTCATGACGCTCGAGCCCGACACCGAGGTGATTTACAAGGTGACGGATTTCTACGCCCCCGCCCATGACGGCGGCCTGATCTGGAACGATCCCGCCATCGGCGTCGAATGGCCTGCGCCCGCCGCGCAGCCGATCCTGTCGCCGAAGGATCTCGCCCTCGGCCGCCTCGCCGACTTCGACAGTCCCTTTCCCTATGACGGCCGCCCGCTCGCGCCGCTCGTCAACCAATCCTCCGGCTGATCATGACCCTTCGCGTTCTCGTCACCGGCGGCGCCGGCTTTATCGGCTCCGCTCTCGTCCGCCATCTGATCGCCGACAGCGACGCGCATGTCCTGACGCTCGACAAGCTGACCTATGCGGGCTCGCTGTCCTCGCTGGCGCCGGTCTCGAACAATCCGCGCCATCAATTCGTGAAGGCCGACATCTGCGACGGACAGGCGGTGTCCGAGGCGATCCGGTCGTTCCGGCCGGACGTGATCGCCAATCTCGCGGCGGAAAGCCATGTCGATCGTTCGATCGACGGTCCGGCCGACTTCATCCAGACCAATCTCGTCGGCTCCTTCACCATGCTGCAGGCCGCCCTCGCCTATTGGCGCGGCCTTAACCCCGACGAGGCGGCGCGATTCCGCTTCCATCACATCTCGACCGACGAGGTGTTCGGATCGCTAGGCCCCGAAGGCCATTTCACCGAGGACACCTCCTACGATCCCCGCTCGCCCTACTCGGCGTCCAAGGCGGGCTCCGATCATCTCGTGCGCGCCTGGGGCCACACCTACGGCCTGCCGGTGCTCGTCACGAACTGCTCGAACAATTACGGCCCCTATCACTTCCCGGAAAAGCTGATCCCGCTGATGATCATCAAATGCCTCGCCGGGGAAACGCTCCCCGTCTACGGCAAGGGCGACAATGTCCGCGACTGGCTGTTCGTCGAGGACCATGTCCGCGCGCTGCGCGCCGTGTTCGAGCGCGGCAAACCCGGCGAGACCTATGCGATCGGCGGGCGCAACGAAGTGACCAATCTGAAGGTCGTCGAATCGATCTGCGACCTTCTCGACCAGATGGCGCCGCGACAGGACGGCGCGAGCTATCGCCGCCAGATCGGCTTCGTCGCGGACCGGCCGGGCCATGATCAGCGCTACGCCATCGACGCCGGCAAGATCGAACGCGAACTGGGATGGCGCCCGCTCGCCGATTTCGAGAGCGGCCTCGCGAAAACCGTGCGCTGGTATCTCGACAACCGCGAATGGTGGGAGGACATCCTGCGGCGGCGCTACGCTGGCGAGCGGCTCGGCGTTAGCAAATGAGCGACATTCTCGTCACGGGCGGATCGGGGCAGCTCGGAACCGAGCTGCGCGCGCTGTCATGGCCGGACGGGATTCGCGTTCTCGCGCCGGCGCGCGACGCGCTCGATCTTTCGGACCCATCGAGCGTCGAACGCTGGCTGGCGGCCAACACGGTCGCCGCGATCGTCAATGCGGGCGCCTACACCGCCGTCGACAAGGCCGAGAGCGACGCGAAGACCGCATGGCTCGTCAACGCCGTCGCGCCGGCGATTCTCGCCGCGCATGCGCGCAGCGCCGGCGTCCCGATCATCCATGTCTCGACCGACTATGTTTTTGGCGGCGACAAGTCGACGCCTTATGTCGAAGACGATCCGGTCGCTCCGCTCGGCGTCTATGGCGCATCCAAGGAAGGCGGCGAGCAGGCGGTCCGAACCTCCGGCGCGCGTCACGCCATTGTGCGGACGTCCTGGGTCGTCAGTCCGCATGGCGCGAATTTCATCAAGACGATGCTGCGCCTCGGCCGCGAGCGGCCCGCCTTGCGCGTCGTCGACGACCAGCGCGGCGCGCCGACGGCCGCGTTCGATCTCGCGCGCGCTGCGCAGACCATTCTGATGCGCCTCATCGCCGATCCGTCGGCGCCGGGCGGAACCTATCATTTCAGCAACAGCGGCGAGACGAGCTGGTTCGGCTTCGCGCAGCACATCTTCGACAGCGCGGCGCAAGCGGGAGGTCCGAACCCGTCGCTGTCGCCGATCACGACGGCGGATTATCCGACGCCGGCGCGGCGCCCCGCGAATTCGCGTCTCGATCTGTCGAAGATCAGGCGCGACTTCGGCATCGCGCCGCCGGACTGGCGTCCAGCGACCGAGGCGATCGTCCGCCGGCTGCTCGGCGCGGAGTAGGTCCGCGCTTTATCGGCCGCGGAACATCATCACCGCGTAGCCGGCGCCCGCCGCGATCACCAGAACGGCGAAGAGATCCAGGCCGCGATTGCCGAGCTGGTTGGCGATGGCGAAAGCCACCGCCGACACCATCAGATGCATCAGCAGCTTCTGGTCGCCGCGTCCCCACGCCATATAGGCGGCGACGAGCGCCAGAAAGGCGGCGACCGTCACAAAGTCAAAGATGGTCGACATGGACGCGCTATTGCTTAGCCGGAGCGGGCGTGGTTGGCGCGGCTTCGCCCCCAGCGGGCGTCGACGCCGCCGATCCCGCGGGCGGCGCGGCCGAGGCGTTCTCCATCAGCTTGGCATAGTCGCCGAGATAGGTGACGTCGGTGTCGCTTCCCTTCTTGGTGAGCTCCGTCTGCGCGGTCTCGTTCCGCATGAGAACCTGCGCGCGGCGCTGGGCCTCGTCGCCTTCGAGCGGCTCCGGCGCCTCGGCGCGCACCTTGAAGAAGGTGCCGGAATTGCCGGCGCGGATGAAGAAGATGTCCGAATCCTTGCGCGCTCGCAAACGCTCCAGAAGCTGCGGCGGCAGATCGCCGCTGAACAGCGAGCCCGCGCCGCGCGAATAGGGCACGTTCTGTTCGGTGGCCTTTTCCTCGATCGCATCGATCGACGCGGCGTCCTTGACCGAGTCGAGGAAAGTCTGTCGCAGATTGCCGCCTGCGATGCTGAGCTGATCGACGTCGAACCGGACGCGCTTCGAGAAACGATCCGGATTGGCGTTGATGTAGCGGTCGATCTCGGCCTTACCGATGCTGCTCACCTTCGCCTGGATGTCGCGCTGCAGCAGAGCGGTCGCCAGCACCTGCTCGCGGCTGCGCAGCACGTCGAGCAGAACGGTCGGTTCGCGGTCGAGGCCCGCCGCCTTGGCGCGCTGCGCCAGACCCTTGCGCCGGACGAGCTCGGCCAGGATCGCGCGGGTCACAGTCTCGTTGACCTTGTCAGGCGTAATGCCCGCATGGCGATATTCGTTCTGCAATTCGTGAATGGTGACGTCCTCGCCGCCGACCTTGGCGATGACCTGTCCGGCCTGCTGTTCGGCCGGAGGCGCTTCGGCGGTGCGGGAGTTGCACGCCGCCAGCGCCAGAAGACCCACGGAAACGGCGGCCGCGCGCAGCGGGAAAGCGAAACTCAAAAAATACGACATAAGTCCTAGTCCGATTGCGGGCCGAGGCGCGAAACTATCGGGCGATATTGATCAACCGATGACCAACAGCGGCGCTTCCGAGCCCATGTAACCGCGAAGCGCGGATGCGACCGTACTGACTTTCGCGTTGACCCGCGATTCTTCGAGCGAATTATCATTAAAAACAGCGCAAACCGGGCAGTGCGGTCCGTAAAACGGGGTCAGCGCGTTGACGATCTGCTCCACCGAATGAAGCGAGGGGCGAAAAACCAGCGGCGGCCTCGATGCGCTCTGCGACCGGCCATCTGATGGAAATTCGAGAACCGACGCGCTCATCTCCAGCCCTGTACAATCCGGATCCGCCGCGCCGCCCGGCGAAGTCTTCCGAAAGCCCCTTTTTTACCTACCGCAACCCGCTGACGGGAGCAATAGAGGCCGCCCGTTCAACCCAGCCCCGCCGCCCGCGACGGCGATTCATGCTGAATGCCGGCGGCCGCTCCGCTTGTCGCCCGTGCGGCTTTCAATATTGGTTGAAAACCGTTCCGATGACGTTGCAGCGAATGCTTTCAAGCTTCTTCGCGAGCTTCGAAACATCATTGTAAGAGGTGCGGTGACGCCGCCCGACGATGATTGCGGCGTTCACGCGCGAGCCGATCACCAGCGCGTCGGAATAGCGCGAAATATCCGCGGTGTCGTAGATGACAACGCCGAAGCGCTCATGGAACATGTCCGTCAGCGCAAGAAATTCCGGCGATGACAGCAATTCCTGCGGATTGGGCGGAACCGCGCCGGCCGGCAGGATGGACAGGTTGGGAATCACGTCGGCCTTGATCGGCGACAGGCCGAGATTCTTGCGACGCAGAAGCTCCGACAGACCTTCGGTTCCGCGCGGCAGGCCGAACAGTTCGCCAGCCCGCGGGCGGCGCAGGTTGGCGTCGACCAGAAGGGTCGGGATCGCCATCTGGGCGAAACCGACGGCGAGATTGCAGGCGAGATAGGTGGCCCCGGCCTTGCCGTGCGGCGCCATGATCGCGAAGGAGCGCGTGCCCTCCGCCAGCGCGGTCGCGGCGATGGCGCTGCGGATGGAGCGGATCGCTTCCGCCGCCTCGCCGAACGGATCATGCCCGGTGACGAGTTCGCGCGAAAAGCGCCGGTTCTCGGGAATGTCTTCGAGGATCGGATAGGAATAGCGCTGGGAGAGCGCCTTGAGCATGTCCTCGCGATTGACGAGTCGCATCTGCTCGACGGCTTCCTGCTCGCCGACGCCGCGACGCCGCTGCCATTTGAGCGCGCGCGAGGCCTGGCGAAGCGTAAGCTTGCCCCGCCGCACGAGTTCCGACAGCAGAACGTCGTTCTGCTCGTCGGCCCTTGCCGGCTCTTCGCCGGCTTCCTTAGGGACCGTATAATCCCGTTCTACGGGCTGGTGCGACATCACCTGCTCTGCCCTTCGCATTCAAACGCCATGACACTCACGAAACACCACACATGGCGCGCGAAGCGCAATCGCCCTTTCCGCTTTCGCGACACTGTTCTCGATTTAAGCCTAACCGTTCATCATGCTAGGCTGCAGCCTTGAGCGCCGCGACACGATGCTGACGGTGCAGGCGTCGGCTGATCGGCGCCGACACCATGACGCCGAGGCTGGGAGCCTGCACCGCATATTCGAGATCGCGGGGAACGCGAACGCGACGGTCCAGAGCCTCCATGATCAGCGCGAAAATCACGCCAAGACCGAGGCCCGCGGCGATCGCCGCCGGAATGACCAGCATCGGCTTGGGAAACGCCGGGGACACCGGCGTCGCCGCCTTGTCGAGGATCGAGATGTTGGAGAAGGAAAGCTGCCCTTGAAGGCGGGCGACCGCGGACGCCTTCGAGGCGCCAAGATAACGATCCTGCTTCACCTCGAAATCACGCATCAGCATCGCCAGCTGATCGCGCTGCTGCTGGATGCCGATGACGTTCGACAACTGGTCGGCGCGGGCCTTTTCCAGCGCCGCGATCTGCGTCCCCAACGATTTCAACCGCAGTTCGAGATTGCTGCGCATCGCCTTCCGCTCCGACGCGATCTGAGCCAGCAGCGACTTCTGCGTGGCGTTCAGCGCGACCAGCTTCGGGTTGTTGGCGCCGACCTGGCTCTGCATGCGGCCGATCTCGGAGATCGTCGAGGCGAGATTCGACTTCAGCGACTGCATGAGCTGCGAGTCGAAGGGCTGCTGCGAGGTGTCGGCTTCGGCGTTCGGATTGGAGTCCCATTGCGCGAGCGTGCTCTGCACCCGGACGACATCCGCCTTGGCGGTGCTCAGATCATTGGTGATCTGCTGCAGGATGCCCATGTCGGTGTCGACATTGCCGGACGGCGCGAGCTTCGCCGAGGTCTGGAACTGGCTCATCTTCATGCGGGCTTCTTCCGCCTCGGCGCGGAGCTTCTCCGTCTGCGGCTCGAACCACTGCGCGGTCTGCTGTGCGCCGGCGATCTTCGATTCGATCGCGGCGTCGGTGAAGGCGGCAAGGAAGGTGTTCGCAACCTGCGCCGCGAGAATCGGGTTCGACGATTTGTACGTCACAACCATGACGTTGGTGCCTTCGTTGAAGCGCGCGTCGAGGCCTCTCAGCAGGTCGGCGGCGATCCAGTCGCTCGCATCGACGCGCCCGAACGAATCGGAACCGCGATATTGCGCCATCAAAGCGGGATTGTTGGTCAGGTTGAGCCGCTTGACCACATCGACGGCGACGCGCTGACTTTTTGCGAGGGCGACGAGATTGCCCTGGAGCACGCGCAACCCGGAGATGCCCACGGATTGGCCGGTGACCGGGTCCGCCTGCGCCGGATCGATCGTCGCGGTCGCCTGCGCGTCATAGCGCGACGGAACCAGGAAGAGCAGCACGCCCGCGCCGGTCAGCGTCGTCACGAACATCAGCAGGATCACCCAGGACCGGCGGACGAGGATAATAAACAGCTGACGAGGCGACATGCGGCAATCCTATTAAGCAACGCGGATGGCTTGAACGGCGAACATCTTAAAAGAAACGTTCCTTCACGACGATCGTGTCGTTGGGCATCACCGGCTCATCCAGCCCGGCCGATATGACCTCAGTCCGCCCATGACGCGACCTTTTTATGTCAATGCGCCATTCCGAGCCGAGCTCCGAAAGGCCGCCGCCGCTCGCCAGCGCCTGCTGGACCGTGAGCGGCCGCACAAGCGGATAGGCTCCCGGGCGATTGACGTAGCCATAGAGGTAGAAGATCGGCGCTTCCTCGACATAGATCTGGTCGCCGTTGGCGACGGGCGGATTGGCGCGGGGGCCGCGGCCGGTCAGCACCACGCTCTGGTCGTAACGCGTGACCTGCATGCCCTTGGACGTCTGACGGCGGACAATGATCGTTCCGGCCGGCTGAGTCGCGCCGCCGGCCCGCGAGATCGCCTCGGCGAGCGTCGTCGGGCGATCGATCACCTGGGCGCCGGGCGTGCGCACCGATCCCAGCACGGTCACCTGCGCCCCATAGCCGAGGGTTGAAACGATGACCTGCGCATCCTTCACCAGATCGCGCTGCTGCAACGCATTGCGGAAGCGGGCGGCGACGTCGTCCTCGCTCAGCCCGGCGGCGCGCATGCGGCCGACATAGGGCAGCGAGATCGTGCCGTCCGGCGCGACCCGGACCTGGGTGTCGAACTCCGGCTGGTTGATGACCCGAATCTGGAGCGTGTCGGAGGCCTGCAGGCGCCGGCCGGCGGCCGAGGCCACGGACGCAAAGCCGGCGATGACCGCAATCGCAACAGCAAGGCCGCGCAGAAATCTCGTCATTCCCTTTGTCTCTCCGGAGGCGCGCCAGCGCCGCTTGCAGCGGCGTCAGCGCCGGTAATTCAGACTGACCGTGTAAAGATTCGATTTTGACGTCAGTCCTGACAATTTATCAGTTCGCTCAGAGAAGCGATAGCCTAGCCCGCCCGACAGGAAGGGCGTCATCCGGTAATTGGCGTCGAGCGAGGCGGTGTTCGTGCGGGTTTCCAGATCGAGCGCCGCCCCGAGAATCGGCGAGAACACCGAACTGGAGGTCCTGCTGTGGACGTATGCGCCGGAGAAGGATAGCTTGCGCGAAAAAGCATAGGCGATGCTGGCCGAAGTTACGCTCGATCGCTGATAGTCCGCAAGAACGCCTTGCGGCGGACCTGCGCTGTATTGGGTCGCGAAAGTGAAAAGTATTTTGGGAGTCGCGCGCCAATTTATACTCGCCGAATAAGTCGGCACAGAGACGGAATTGTCTCCCAAGGCGGATGTATTCTTGAATTTTGAGATTCCGGCGCTCAGATTGACCGTCGTCTTTGGCGAGACGATATAGGTGTAGTAGGCGCGATACTGCTCCTGCGCGAGATCGGTCGCGAGCGGATTGAAGACCGACGAGACGCGATTGATAAAATTGTTCTTAAGGTAAACCGCCTCGACGCCCAACGTATGAAGCTTCGGCACCGCATATTCGAGGCCGGCGCGCGCCGACCATTGCCGATAGTCGTTGAGCGGCGTGGACGACACCGAATAGCGGGACAGACCGGCGCCATAGGTGGCGTAGAATCGGTTGAAGATATGACAGCGGCCCTGGAAATCCGCGCGATCGGTCTTAGTCAACGAATTGGACGCGCCAAAGCCGATATCCTGCAGCTCGAGTTCGCTCTGGTTCGTCGAGAAGACCAGCGAGCCCGAGCAGGGCGAGCCCAGCCGCCAGTTGACGCCGGCCGAAAGCGAATATCGATCGCTGTTGAGATCGAAATTCCGGCGATAGCGGGTCAGCCCGTAATAACCCGTGACGAAAAAGGTCTGCAGCCCGAGCTGCGTGGAGGCTGTGCCGCCGACATTGGTCACTGAATAAAGATCGCCCTTCGAACGGTTCGACGGGGCCACGACGCCGTTCGGCAGATTGCGAGCGTTGTCGTTGTAGCGGACCGTTTCGTCGATATTGAAATGCAATCCGCGGGGAATCGCCGACACGCCGAGAAAGGATGGCACGCCCGACGGCGTGTTCAAGGATTGGACCAGGAACGACTGATCCACGGGCGTCAGAATATCCGGCGCGAAGATATAGGGATTGCCTGTCGCCGGCACCGCATCGGCCGGAAAAGCGGCATCGCCGCCGCCCGCTCCGCCCGCATCACCCTCCTGGGCATGGACGGCCGACAGACAAGCGGCGGCGGCCCAAAAGCCGCCCCCCAGAATCCATGTCGCGAAGCGAGCCGCGGTTCTTGCGCGGCCGATGACGATCCTCATCCGATTGTCTTCGTCACGCCACGCGCCGCAGAAAGCCGGCACAATCCGGCGGTATGACCTTCGGGTATCATCAATCGCCAATTGAGACAACGCGCCGGGGTCGATTGCGGCCTGCTGTGGCGGGGGCGCATCACCGCTTCGAGGCGACGCCCTTCAGCATCGCGATCGCCGATCGATGCGCTTCCAAAAACCGAAAAATACGCAAGCGTGTCAGTATGTTAATGGCTCCGATCCGGTCTCGCCAGCGATGCAGGCTCTCCGACCGCAAAATCTTAACGGCGTGAGGGGGAATCGAGAGGAGAACCGCCCAGCTGCGCAGCAGGAATTTCACCGCGCCGCCGGGTTTCGTCCGGGCCAGAGAGAAGCCCTCGCTGTTCATCCTCACCCATTTCTTCGCCAGCTCGTCCCAGGTCCGCCTGGCGGGATGGCCCACTTCCGCCCGGGGCTCAAAGCCAAGCGTGAAGCCCCCGGC
>Ga0209930_1004305_pt1 | contig 12871 bp, 5 predicted proteins | sample ThiBiot_500_biof_2_FD_183948 | JGI IMG/M metagenome (GOLD analysis project Ga0209930, IMG submission 183948) | Wastewater bioreactor microbial communities from Cape Town, South Africa - Thiocy_cont_500_biof (SPAdes) | ecosystem: Engineered > Bioreactor > Thiocyanate-remediating >... | reverse complement strand
AGCGGCCCCGCGGTGTCGGCGCGAGGCGCGAGGATGAAAGAACGGCCTTGCAGAACCCTAGCACGGCGAACCTTCATAATTCCTGAAATCGAGTCCGTTTTTGGGAATTCGCGGCCTCGAAAGATGCAAAAAGTCCCCGGAGGCGTTCCGGGGGCTGTTTTTGCCCGTGAGCGGTTCACTTGTTGCGGGCGAGCAGTTCCTTGACCAGCCGGTCGGAGACCTTGCCGTCCGCTTCCATGCCGACCGACTTCTGGAAGGCCTTGATGGCGTTGACCGTCTTCTTGCCCATGTCGCCGTCCGGCGGGCCGGCGTCGAAACCGTTGTTGTTGAGGATGGCCTGGATGTTGCGCACGGCCTTCTTCATGTCGACGGAGGCGGTCGTATGGGCCTTGCCGACCCAGGCGTCCGGCAGGTCGACCGAATTGGCGTTCTGGTCGAGCGGCTGCGGCTTCCACAGATCCACCTTGGCGCGGGCGCTTTCCAGCTGCTCGGGGCGCATGGCGTTGGCCACCTCGTCGCGCTTCTGGGCGGCGTCCTTGTCGCCGTCCTTGGCGGCGATGGCGAACCACTTGTAGGATTCTTCCAGATCCTGCTTCACGCCGTTGCCGCGCGCATAGAGGATGGCGAGGTTGAACTGGCTGTCGGCGACGCCGAGATCGGCGGCCTTGGTGAACCAGCCGACGGCGGTGTCGAAATCCGGCTTGCCTTCGGCGCCGGTGGCGAGCAGCACGGCGAGATTGTGCATGGCGCTGGCATTGCCCTGCGCGGCTGCGGCTTCGTAGTAGTGCCGCGCCTTGGCGAGATCGCGCTCGACGCCGGTGCCCTTCTCGAACAGGTTGGCGATGCGATATTGCGCCGGGGCAAACCCCTTGTCGGCGGCCTGGGTGTACCACTTGGCGGCAGCGGCAAGGTCGGACTTGACGCCGCGTCCCTCGGTGTAGCGCGCGCCGATCTCGAACAGCGCCAGCGCGTCGCCATTGCGGGCGGCATCGGCCAGCGCCTTGGGCGTGATCGTGTCCGGCACTTCGAGGGCGGCCGGTGCAGTCTCGGCCGGCGCCAGCTTGGCCTCGGCTAGCATGGGGGTGGTCGTTTCGGCCGGAACGGCCGGTGTCTCGGCTGCGGGTGCGGCGGCGCCATCCGCGTCGATTGCGCCATCGGTGGCGGGCTCGGCCGGCGGCGTGGCCTGCGTCGGTGCGGCCAGGGCTGCGGCCTGCTTCGGCTCGCTTGTGTCGGCGGCTGCCGGTTCGCTGGCGGCCGGCTCCTTGGCGGCGGGCGCGATACTGGCTTCGACGGCGGCAGGCGCCTTCTTCGGCGCGATGAAATTCTTGGCGAGCGGCAGCGCCATGACCGCGAGCAGGATGGCGCCGACTGCCATCAGGATCGGCCGGCGATGGCGCTTGATCGTCGAGCCCAGCGCCGAGCCGCCCTTGGCGGGCGCGGATTTCTGGGCCTGGTCGATTTCCTGCGCGGCGGCCTGGGCGGCGCGGCGGGCGGCGGCGATATAGTCGGCGCGGTCGCCATCGCTGCTGCCTGCCCCGCCGGCGGCCTGGGCGTTCTGCATGGCGCGGACACGTTCGAGAATGCGCTTGATGTCAGGCGCGCCGGAGCCGGGCTCCAGCAGCTCGTTGGCCTCGGGGGAGGCGACCATTTCTTCCGGCGCCAGCGGCGGCGTCGGCTCGATGGTGGCGCGCTGGCCGGCCGGCTGCTCGGCCTTGCGGCCGGAGCGAAACTTGCGGCCGAGATTGGCGAACAGGCCGGGCCGGGCCTCTTCCGTCACCGGCGTCTCGACCGGCAGGCGGGCGGTATCTGCTTCGCCTTCCACCGCGTCGAGGGTGGGCGCGTCGAGCATCGGCGCCAGCGGCGGCGCATTGAAGCGGGCGGCGTCGCGGGCCGGTTCGCGCGCGTCGGCCGTCTCGGCATAGGCGTAGGCCTCGGCCTCGAAGGCCTCTTCGGCGAAGACCGGCTGGGTTGCCTTCGGCATTACCGGCTGCGGCCGGCGCTCGTAACGGTCTTCCTCGAAGTGGCGAAATCGGCCATCCATGTCCTCCAGCCGGCCGGCGATCTGCACGAGCGTGTCGTGCAGGGCCTCAAAAGTCTGCTGGGTGCGTTCCTCCGAGCCACGGCTCAGGTCTTCCAGATGGCGCAGGTCGTCGGCAAGCGCCGCGAGCGCCGAGACATCGGCGACCGGCGCACCGGCGGAGGCGCTGATTCCGCCGCGCGAATAGGCCTCGACCACCGCTTCGGCCGCATGGCGGGCCGCCTCGATGATGTATTCGTCATTGGTCGCCATATAGTCTTCGATGGCCGAGAGACGGCTTTCGAAGACGGCGGGCAGCTCGACGGCATGCTCGGCGCGCGGCTCGCTGATCAGCTGCGACAGATGGGCGATCTGGTCTTCCAGCGCCCGCAGCGCCGAGTGGTCGCCGGCGGGTGCTGCGGTCGTCTCGTCCAGCCGGGCGGCGATGTCGTTGAGCTGGCCTTCGATGCGGCGCATGGCCGCGTCGTCATGCGGGCTAGCGACGGCATGCTGCGGCTGGAATTCGAATTCCTCGATGCGGCGGGCGAGGTAATCCAGCCGTTCGGCCAGCACGTCGTTGACCGAGCCCTGTTCGAGCGCGTCGATCTTGCGGGAGATATCGGCGAGGTAATCGGTCAGTTCCGGCGCGGCCGGGGCTTTTTGCGAGCGTTCCATCAGCAGCGAAAGCTGCTCCAGCCGTTCGTCGAGCCGCATGGCGGCTTCCTGATGCGCCATGTCCTCGACGCGGGCGGTCAGCGCCTCGATGCGGGCGCCAAGCTGGGCGGCCGGGTCGGGCCGGTTCATGGTCTCGCGGCCGATGGTATCGATCTGTTCGGCCAGCGCCGACAGGCGGTTTTCCAGCCGCTGCATGGCGTTATTGTCGGCCGGGGCCGCGGCCCGACTGGTGGCGGCGATGGCGCGGCTGATCTCGTCAAGACGCAGGTCGAGGCCGGCGAACTGCTCGCTGATCCCGTGATCGTTGGCGGGCATACGCTCGCCAAGCGTCTCGACGGCATGGGCGACGCGCATCAGCTTGTCTTCCAGCGCATGGATTGCCGGGCTATCGCGCATCGAGCCGAGCTGCATCTTGATGTCGTCAAGCCGATAGGCCAGCGACACCAGCTCTTCCTGCAGCGGTCCGGTTTCCAGCGCGTGCAGCTTGTCCTCGACGCCATTCCAGCGCATGTGCATGTGGCGGATGGAATCCTCGCGGGCAAGCCCGTCCATCATCGCCCGCAATTCCTCGAATTCGGCGCGCAGGCTGTCAGCCTCGCGCTGGGCGGAGGACTGGTGGCCGAGCTGGTCAATGCCGGCGGCAAGCCTTGCGAGGTCGTCACGCATGTCGAGCGCGACCGGATGGTTTTCGGCAGACGTGCGGATCGAGCGCATTTCCTCGCGCAGCATGGCCGCCTCGCGGGCGAGGCCTTGCGAAATGTCCTGCTTCAATTCGTGGCGCAGGTTCACCAGCGCCTGCGCGATGTCGTTCATCCCCGGATCGGGCATGGCCGGCGCTGCTACGGGCGCGCGCATGGCGGCATGCGGCTGGGCCTGCGGCGCGCGCGGCGCCGGGCGGGGCTCTTCACGCAGGGCATGACGCGGCGGCTGGGGACGCTGCGGGGCGGGGGCGGGCTGGCGCTCGCGGCTGGCATCGAGCATGCGCTGGCGCTGGCGGATTTCGGCCAGCGGATCGAAGCGCTCGCCCTGGGGCTCGCGTTCACGAAAGCTGTCGCGCCGGGCTGGGCGCTCAGTGGGTTCGGGTTGTGGGCGTGTGCGATAATCGCCGCGCGCCGTCGATCCCATCAGCCCCTCGATGCGTGCCTCCAGGCCCTCGATGGTGCGGCTCAGCGCGTCGAGCGATGATCTGTCACCGGGGCGGAATGGTGTTTGGCGCGATCCGTTCATGCTCTTGCTCGTTTCAGCGTTGGTGCCTGGGGCCTTGGGTCGTCTGGGGTCATGCGGGACGAAGGAACGATTGCGGCGCGCCTTCATGCAAAGAATGCCGGCAGTCCACGAAACGCATCACGGAAGAAGATTGCGGAGCCACCACACCCTGGTCCGCACAATCGGCGAAATATGGTAAACAGTCGGTTAACGTCGCTCCAAAATCTTAATCATTTCCGCCGCCGGGCGCCGTATGCGACCTCGCGGGCGGTACCGTGGCCGGAAATGGAGCAACCGATTAACTCTCTGCCAATATACTGGGCTTGTATGCTGGACGACGGATTGCAAGCCCGCCGAACAGACCAACTCTTAAGCGGTCAGCCTGCTTCGAAGCTTGCGTCGCGCGCGTTGCTCAAGGGAGGAAAGACGATGCCGATCTACAAGGCCCCGGTGGAAGACACGCTTTTCGTGCTCGACGAGGTTCTGCAGCTTGCCCGCTACAACAACCTGCCCGGTTTTTCCGAGGCGACGCCCGACATGGTCGAGGCGATCCTCACCGAGGCCGGCCGGGTTTCCGAGGAGGTGCTGCTGCCGGCCAATGCGACAGGCGATGCCGAAGGCTGCATCCGTCATGAGGACGGCTCGGTGACGACGCCGAACGGTTTTCGGCAGGCCTATGCCGCCTATCGCGACGGCGGCTGGATTGGGCTCGCCATTCCCGAGGAATTCGGCGGGCAGGGCCTGCCCTATACGCTGCATTGCGCCGTCGGCGCCTTCACCTCCGCCGCCAACATGGCGCTGATGATGTATCCCGGCCTGACGCAAGGGGCGATCGCCGCGCTCGTCGTTCATGGCAGCGAGGAGCAGAAGGCGACATGGCTGCCCAACATGGTCTCCGGCCTTTGGTCCGGCACCATGAACCTGACCGAACCCCATTGCGGCACCGATCTCGGCCTGTTGCGCACCAAGGCCGTGCCGCAAGGTGATGGCAGCTATAAAATCACCGGCCAGAAGATCTTCATCTCCGCTGGCGAGCACGACCTGACGGAAAATATCGTGCATCTGGTGCTCGCCCGCATCGAGGGCGCGCCCGAGGGAACCAAGGGCCTGTCGCTGTTCCTCGTGCCGAAATTCCTGCTGAACGCGGACGGCACGCCGGGCGCACGCAATGCCGTTTCCTGCGGCGCCATCGAGCACAAGATGGGCATCCACGGCAACGCGACCTGCGTCATCAACCATGACGGCGCCACCGGCTATCTGGTGGGCGAAGCCAATCGCGGCCTCAACGCCATGTTCGTGATGATGAACGAGGCGCGCCTGTCGGTCGGTTTGCAGGGCGTGGCGATTGCCGACATCGCCTATCAGAATGCCGCCCACTATGCCCGCGAGCGCCTGCAGGGCCGTTCGCTCACCGGCGTCAAGGCGGCCGACAAGCCGGCCGATCCGATCATCGTCCATCCCGACGTGCGCCGCACGCTGATGACCATCCGCGCCTTCACCGAGGCCGGCCGTGCCTTCCTGCTGTGGACCGCGCTGAAATCCGACATCGCCCATCGCTCGCCGGATGCCGCCGAGCGGCAGGCGGCGGATGACGTTTTGGGCCTCGTCACCCCGATCCTCAAGGGTGTGATGACCGACAAGGGTTTCGACCACGCCGTGATGGCGCAGCAGATCTTCGGCGGCCATGGCTATATCGAGGAAAACGGCATGAGCCAGTTCGTGCGCGATGCCCGCATCGCCATGATCTACGAGGGCGCCAACGGCATCCAGGCGCTCGATCTCGTCGGCCGCAAGCTGGGCCAGAACGGCGGCCGGGCGATCATGGCGCTGTTCAGGGAGATCGGCGATTTCTGCGAGGCGCACCGCGCCGACGAGGCGATGAGCTTCTACACCAAGAGCCTCAAGAAGGGCCTGAACGACGCGCAGGCCGCGACCATGTGGTTCATGCAGCATGCCATCGCCAAGCCCGACAATGCCGGCGCAGGCTCCACCGATTACATGCACCTGCTCGGCCTCGTCGCGCTTGGCTATATGTGGGGGCAGATGGCGAAGGCCGCGTTCGACGGGCTCGCCAAGGGCGGCGGCGACCAGGATTTCTACCGCAACAAGCTCGTCACCGCCCGGTTCTTCATGGAGCGCATCCTGCCGGAAACGGCGCTACGCAAGGCGCGCATCGAAACCGGCGCGGAAACCATGATGGCGCTGGACGCGGGAGCTTTTTAAGGGCTATCCCTTCTATATATATTTTAGGAGGAAAGAATGATTTCAAAAAGATCTAGCAGATTGGGTGGTGGAAGCTCTCAAGGCGAACAAGGGCACTGCTTCGATCCTATATGTCGCTCAGCACATATGGGAGCATCACCAGAAGGAATTGGAAGACAGTGATATTTTTTATTCATGGCAATATGACATGCGTTGGGCAGCGACTGAACTTAGAAAAAGTGGACGCTTGGTTGCCGCCGGTGATGATCGCCGTGGTAAGTGGACTTTAAAAAATTGAGTACTGCTTTTAGCTTTAAATGCGCCCGAGGAGACGACAGACCATGACCGACGTTTTCATCTACGATCACGTGCGAACCCCGCGCGGTCGCGGCAAGAAGGACGGCGCGCTGCACGAAGTGCCCACGCCGCGCCTTGCCGCCCGGGCGCTGGAAGCCCTGCGCGACCGCAATGGCCTCGACACGGCGCGCCTCGACGACATCATCTTCGGCTGCGTCGATCCGGTCTATGAAGCGGGCGCGGTCATTCCGCGCGCGGCCGCCTTCGAGGCCGGCTATTCATTCCGCGCGCCCGGCATGCAGATCTCGCGTTTCTGCGCTTCCGGCCTCGATGCCGTGAACATCGGCGCGGCCAAGATCGCGCAAGGGGCCGACGACCTGATCATCGCCGGCGGCGTCGAATCCATGTCGCGCATCGGGCTGGGGGCGGCCGGCGGCGCCTGGTTCATGGATCCCTCGGTCAGCTTCCCGTCCTATTTCATGCCGCAGGGCGTCTCCGCCGACCTGATCGCCACCAAATACGGCTTCTCCCGCGAGGATGTCGACGCCTATGCGGTGGAAAGCCAGAAGCGCGCGGCGCATGCCTGGGACAACGGCTATTTCGACCGTTCGGTCATTCCGGTGAAGGATCAGAACGGCCTGGTGCTGCTGGCGCGCGACGAGCATATGCGCCCTGAAACCGACATGCAGGCGCTCGCCGCCCTCAATCCTTCCTTCCAGGTGCCGGGCGAGATGGGCGGCTTCGAGGCCGTTGCCATCGACGCTCATCCCGATATCGAGCGGCTCAACTACGTCCACCATGCCGGCAATTCCTCCGGCATCGTCGATGGTTCCGGCGCCGTTCTCATCGGCTCCAAGGCCGGCGGCGACATTTTGGGCATGAAACCGCGTGCAAAAATCCGGGCGTTTGCCAATATCGGCTCCGATCCGGCGCTGATGCTGACCGGCCCGGTCGACGTCACCGAAAAGCTCTTGAAGCGCTCCGGCTTCAAGCTTTCGGATATCGATCTCTTCGAACTCAACGAGGCCTTCGCCGCCGTCGTGCTGCGCTATATGCAGGCCTTCGACATCGCCGCCGACAGGATCAACGTCAATGGCGGCGCCATTGCTATGGGCCATCCGCTCGGCGCCACCGGCGCGATGATCCTCGGCACGGTGCTGGACGAGTTGGAGCGGCGCGATCTCAAGACCGCGCTGGTGTCGCTGTGCATCGGCGCCGGCATGGGCACCGCCACGATCATCGAACGCGTCTGAGGGGAGGGACGATCATGACCTACAAGAATTTCACGATCGAAACCGATGCCGACGGCATCGCCCTCGTCACCTGGGACATGCCCGGCAAATCGATGAACGTCGTCACCGAGGAGGTGATGGACGAGATCGACGCCATTGTCGACCAGGTGGTCGGAGATAGCGCGATCAAGGGCGCGGTCATCACCTCGGGCAAGAACTCCTTCTCCGGCGGCGCCGACCTGTCGATGATCAAGAGCATCTTCACGCTCGCCGAGGAGGAAAAGGCCCGCGATCCCGAAAACGCCATGCAGCGCATCTTCGACGTCGCCGGGCGCATGACCTGGCTGTGGCGCAAGCTGGAAACCTGCGGCAAGCCCTGGGTTTCGGCGATCAACGGCACCTGCATGGGCGGCGCGTTCGAACTGTCGCTCGCCTGCCATGCCCGCGTCGTCTCGAATGCGAAATCGGTCAAGCTCGCTTTGCCCGAGGTCAAGGTCGGCGTCTTCCCGGGTGCCGGTGGCACCCAGCGCGTGCCGCGCCTGACCAATGCGCAGGACGCCCTGCAGATGATGACCACCGGCCAGACGCTGACGCCGGCGCGCGCCAAGGCCATGGGCCTCGTGCATCAGGTGGTCGAGCCGGCCGAGCTGGTTCCGGCGGCGAAACAGATGATCAGGGACGGGCTGAAGCCCGTCGCCCCCTGGGACGAGAAGGGCTTCAAGCTGCCGGGTGGCGGCATCTGGACGCCGCAATCGGCCCAGCTCTGGCCGGCCGCCGCCGGCATCCTGCGCCGCGAGACCCATGGCAATTATCCGGCCGCGCTCGCCATCCTGAAATGCGTCTATGAAGGGCTGCAATTGCCCTTCGACGCCGGCCTGCGGGTCGAGCAGCGATATTTCACCGAAATCCTGCAGACCACCGAAGCCTTCTCGATGATCCGCTCGCTGTTCATCTCCATGCAGGAGCTGGGCAAGGGCGCCCGCCGCCCGGCCGGCATCGAAAAGACGGTGCTGAAGAAGGTCGGCATCGTCGGCGCCGGCTTCATGGGCGCCTCCATCGGCTATGTCTCCGCCGCCGCCGGCATCGAGGTGGTGCTGATCGACCGCGATATCGAAGCGGCCAACAAGGGCAAGGGCGTTTCGGAAAAGCTGGTGGCGGATGCCATCGGTAAGGGCCGGATGACCAAGGACGACGGCGACAAGCTGCTGGCGCGCATTACGCCTGCCGCCGATTACGAGGGCCTGCGCGATGTCGGCCTCGTCATCGAGGCGGTGTTCGAGGACCGCGCGGTGAAGAAGGCGGTGATCGAGGCGGTGGAAGCCGTGCTGCCGCCGGATGCCATCCTCGCCTCCAACACCTCCACCCTGCCGATCAGCGGCCTCGCCACCTATGCCAAGCGCCCGAAACAGTTCATCGGCGTGCATTTCTTCTCGCCCGTCGACAAGATGATGCTGACCGAGGTCATCCTCGGCGAGGAAACCGGCGATAAGGCGCTGGCCGCCGCGCTCGATTTCGTCGCCGCGATCCGGAAGACGCCGATCGTCGTCAACGACACGCGCGGCTTCTATGTCAACCGCTGCGTCTTCCGCTACATCAACGAAGGCTACGACATGCTGATCGACGGCGTGCCGGCGGCGATGATCGAGAATGTCGCAAAAATGATCGGCATGCCGGTCGGGCCGCTGTCGCTCAACGACGAGATCGCCATCGACCTCAGCCAGAAGATCATGAAGGCCCAGCTTGCCGATCTCGGCGCGGGCTCCGTCGATCCGCGCCATATGGAGCTGAACGATCGCATGGTCGACGCCCTCGACCGGCGCGGCCGCAAGAACGGCAAGGGTTTTTACGACTATCCGCCGAAGCCGGCGAAAAAGTCGCTCTGGCCGGGCCTGAAGGATTTTTATCCGCAGAAGCAGGCCGACGACGTCGATATCGAGGAAATGAAGCAGCGTTTCCTCGTCACCATCGCGCTGGAAGCGGCGCGCACGGTGGATGAAGGCATCGTCATCGATCCGCGTGAGGCCGATGTCGGCGCCATCCTCGGCTTCGGCTTCGCGCCCTATACCGGCGGCACGCTGTCCTACATCGACGGCATGGGGGCCGCGACATTCGTCGCGCTCTGCGACCGGCTGGCGGCGAAGTTCGGCGAACGTTTTGCCGTGCCGCCGCTGTTGCGCGAAATGGCCGAAAAGGGCGAGACCTTTTATGGCCGTTTCGACCCCTATGCGAAGAAGGCGGCGGCCTGATCGACTGACATCGCACATGCGGGCGGTCGCCCGCATGTGCCCCTCGCATGGCTGCCCGGCGTGGCCGCCATGGCTATGAGCGCATTGATCGCTCGACATTTTCACCGTTTCGCGTTATGAGCCGCGCCAAAGAGGGCCCGCGACCATCGTTGGCCGCGGCGATCCTGCGCCTCATCGGGCCATCGAGGCCCTTGGCGTGGACGAACCGAAATCCGAAAGACGAGACTTATGACAGATATCGAGGGCATCGTTCCTGCGATCGCACGGGCGTTGGAAAAACGCGGCTACACGGAATTGACGCCGGTCCAGAAGGCGATCGTATCAAGCGAACTCGGCGAGCAGGACGCGCTCGTTTCCGCCCAGACCGGCTCCGGCAAGACCGTGGCCTTCGGCCTGGCGCTGGCGCCGACGCTGCTGCGCGGCGAGGAACGCTTCGGCCCGGCCGCCACGCCGCTCGCCATGGTCATCGCGCCGACGCGCGAACTGGCGCTGCAGGTCAAGCGCGAGCTGGAATGGCTCTATGAATTCGCCGGCGCCACCGTCGTTTCCTGCGTCGGCGGCATGAACATGTCGACCGAGCGCCGCGCGCTGGATCGCGGCGCCCATATCGTCGTCGGCACGCCGGGACGCCTGTGCGACCATATCCGTCGCGGCTCGCTCGACATGGACGACCTGCGCGCCGTCGTGCTCGACGAGGCCGACGAGATGCTCGACCTCGGTTTCCGCGAGGATCTGGAATTCATCCTCGAAGCCGCGCCGGAAGATCGCCGCACCCTGATGTTCTCGGCCACCGTGCCGAAGGCGATCGCCAAGCTGGCCGAAAGCTACCAGCGCAACGCCGTGCGCGTCGAAACCACGGCCGCCAAGGAACAGCATGTCGATATCGAATATCGCGCCCTGGTCATGGCCCCGTCCGACCGGGAAAACGCCATCATCAACGTGCTGCGCTTCTATGAAGCCAAGAACGCCATCGTCTTCTGCTCGACGCGCGCCGCCGTCAATCACCTGACGGCGCGGCTCGGCAATCGCGGCTTCTCGGTCGTGGCGCTGTCGGGCGAACTCAGCCAGAACGAGCGCACCCATGCGCTGCAGGCGATGCGCGACGGCCGCGCCCGGGTCTGCATCGCCACCGACGTCGCCGCGCGCGGCATCGACCTGCCCAATCTCGAACTGGTCATCCATGCCGACCTGCCGACCAATCCGGACACCCTGCTGCACCGGTCTGGCCGTACCGGCCGCGCCGGCCGCAAGGGTGTCAGCGCGCTCATCGTGCCGATGCCGGCGCGCCGCCGCGCCGAGCGCCTGCTGCAGACCGCCAACATCGCCGCCGCCTGGGATCGCCCGCCGTCCGCCGACGAGGTGACCACGCGCGACGGTGAACGGCTGCTGGCCGATCCGTCGCTGTCGGAAACCGTGGGCGAGGACGAAAAGGCCTTCGTCGCCAAGCTTCTGGAACAGTGCAGCGCCGAGCAGGTGGCCGCCGCTTTCGTGCGGCTGTATCTCGCCGGCCGCTCCGCCCCGGAAGAGCTGATCGAGATCAGCCTCGATGCCAAGCGCGCCCCGCGCGCCGACCGCGACAACCCCAATGCCGGCTTCAAGGGCTCCGACGAGCCGCTTCGCGGCCGTGAGGATTTCGGCGCCAGCGTCTGGTTCTCGCTGTCGATCGGCCGCAAGCAGAATGCCGAGCCGCGCTGGCTGATCCCGATGCTGTGCCGCTCCGGCAACCTCACCAAGCGCGACATCGGCGCGATCCGCATCCAGCCGCAGGAGACTCATGTGGAACTGTCGGCCGACAGCGCCGAGGCGTTCCTGGGCTCGATCGGCCCGAACCGCACCATCGAAAAGGGCATCCGCGTCGCCCAGCTCGACGGCGCCCCGGAAGCCGACAATCGCGGCGAGCGCAAGCCCTATGGCAAGCCGGCCGGCGGCAACTGGGACGGCGATCGCAAGCCTCCCTTCAAGGGCAAGGGCAAACCCGCCTTCGGCAATCGCGACGAGCGTCGTGGCGAGAAGAACTGGGCCGAGAAAAGCTGGGGCGACAAGCCGAAGTTCGACAAGCCTAAATTCGATAAGCCCAAGTTTGACAAGCCGAAGTCGGACAAGCCCTGGGCCGGCAAGCCGAAGCCGGACGACGCCGCCCCCGGCGTGAAAAAGGCGAAGAAAAAGAACGCCAAGAACCGCGAGGAATAGGGCTCAGAGCATTTCCAGGAAAAGTGTGAAACGGTTTTCCGTCCGGAAATGCGAAGAAACAGGGAAAGAGCATTTCCAGGAAAAGTGTAAAACGGTTTTCCGTCCGGAAATGCTTGAGCGTGAAAATCAGTGCCCGGCGGCATCGTCGGGCATCAGCTTTCCCGTGAGGTGATAGGCGATGCCGTCGGGTTCGTAGGCGCAGCTTGCGGAGCCGGAAAAATAGCCGGCGACGATCTGCTCGGAAAGCCGGCTGCCGAAGCCGCGCCGGGTGGGGCTGGCAAGCCCGGGCACGCCGGTTTCCTTCCAGGCGAAGGAAAAATCATCGCCGTTCACACGCCATGAGATTGCCACCCGTCCATCGGGGTGATGCAGCGCGCCATATTTCGTGGCATTGGTCGCCAGTTCGTGCAGCGCCAGCGACAGGCCGAGGGATTGCTGGGCATTGAGCGCGACTTCCGGCCCGTCGAGATCGAAACGCTCGGCGGTCCGATAAGGCGACAGCGCCGCGTCGATCAGTTGCCGCAGCCGGGCATGGGAGCCGCCTTCGCTGGTCAGCAGATCCTGCGCCCGGCCGAAGGCGGAAAGCCGCGCCGAGACGCTTTCCAGTGCGGCTTCCGTGGAGGTCGCACCGCGAATGCTCTGCGAAACGATGGCCTGGACGATGGCCAGCAAATTCTTGATGCGGTGGACCAGTTCGTGGCGCAGGACCTTCTGCTCGGCCTCCGCCGCCTTTTGCGCGGCAAGCGCGATGCGGGCGTTCTCGACCTCGCTCTCCAGCGAGCGGTTGGCCTCGTCCATGCGCCGGC
>Ga0209930_1004302_pt1 | contig 12878 bp, 11 predicted proteins | sample ThiBiot_500_biof_2_FD_183948 | JGI IMG/M metagenome (GOLD analysis project Ga0209930, IMG submission 183948) | Wastewater bioreactor microbial communities from Cape Town, South Africa - Thiocy_cont_500_biof (SPAdes) | ecosystem: Engineered > Bioreactor > Thiocyanate-remediating >... | reverse complement strand
CTGCGTCCCGCAGATGCGTCGGCTGATCGAGGGGATGATGTGCTGAGGGTGCGCGCTGCGATGCGCCCCCTCCACAATGCTACGCATGGTCCCCCTCCCCCGCTTCGCAGGGGAGGAGCCGCTGCCGGGGCTACGCCGCCGGCAGGTCGACCTTCGGCAGCGGCGTGCGGCCGCGGATGAGATCGGAGGCCTTCTCGCCGACCATGAAGGTCGGGGCATTGGTGTTGGATGACGGGATCAGCGGCATGATCGAGGAATCGCAGACGCGCAATCCCTCGAGGCCGCGGACCTTGAGGTCGGGCGCCACGACGGCCTCGTCGTCGACGCCCATCTTGCAGGCGCCGACCGGGTGGTGGTCGACCTTGCAGGTCCGGTAGACATATTCCCTGATCGCCGCCTCGTCCGTGACGTCGGGGCCGGGCAGGCGCTCGGCGAGGATGAAGGGCTTCAGCGCCGGCTGGCGCAGGATCTCGCGGGTCGTCGCGAGCCCGCCCAGCGAAATCCGGCGGTCATAGGGATCGGCCCAGTAATTGGGGTCGAGGAGCGGCGCCACCGCCGGGTCGGCGCTGGCGAGCCGCACGGTGCCGCGCGAGCGCGGCCGCACGAAGCAGCTGTTCAGCGTCAGGCCACCGTTCCTAAGGCTCGGCACGCCCGCCTCGATGCCGGAGCCGAGGCCGAAATGCATCTGCACGTCGGGCGAGCGGGCGCTCTTGTCGACGTAGAAGAAGCCGCCCGTCTCGAAGAGCGTCGAGGCGACCGGCCCCTTCCTGAAGAGGAGGTACTGGAGCCCGGCCCAGAGCGTGTGGTGGGGCCGGGCGACATGGTCATAGGTGTGGCGATCGGTGCACTCGGCCATGCAATAGAGGTCGATATGGTCCTGCAGGTTGCCGCCGACGCCCTTCAGGTCATGGACGACCGGCACGCCGACCGATTTCAGGTGGTCGGCCGGCCCGATGCCGGAAAGGAGGAGGAGGCGGGGCGAACCCATGCCGCCGGAGGTCACCAGCACTTCGCGCTCGGCGCGGACGAGCGCCGCGGCGCCGCCCTTCTCGCTCACCTCGACGCCGATGGCGCGGCCCTTCTCGACGACGACGCGGGTGACGAAGGCATTCGTCCTGATCGTCAGGTTCCTGCGGTCGCGGATGGGATGGAGGTAGCCGCGCGGGCCGGACGAGCGGCGGGCGTCCTTGACGGTCACCTGGTAGTGGCCGACGCCTTCCTGCCGGGCGCCGTTGAAATCCGGATTGTAGGGAAGGCCGTATTCCTGCGCGGCGCGGATGAAGGCCTCGCCGATCGGCAGGGGATTGACCGGAGCGGAGACGCCGATCGGTCCGCCATAGCCGTGATAGGCGTTGACGTAGCGCTGGTTGTCCTCGGAGCGCTTGAAGTAGGGGAGGATCTCGCGGAAGCTCCAGCCGGCGCAGCCGGTGGCCGCCCAGTCGTCGTAGTCCATCGGATTGCCGCGGGTGAAGACCTGGGCGTTGATGGTCGAGCCGCCGCCGAGCACCTTGCCCTGGGTGTACCAGAGGACGCGGCCGTTCAGGTGCTTCTGCGGCACCGTCGACCAGCCCCAGCTGGCAATGCCCTTGGTCATCTTGGCGAAGCCCGCCGGCATGGCGAAATAGGGATGGGAGTCGCGGCCGCCGGCCTCCAGCAGCAGGACCTGGACGGTCGGGTCCTCGCTCAGGCGATTGGCGAGCACGCAGCCTGCCGGGCCCGATCCGACGATGATGTAGTCATAGGCCATTTTCGTGCTCCTCCCGATCGTCCTGCCGGTTCCGGTCTCTCTCAAAGGTCCGGGATGGCGAGCCCGCCGTCGACGTTGATCACGCTGCCGGTCGAGAAATGGAAGCGGCCGCCGGCGAGCGCCGCGACCACGCCGCCTATGTCGGAGGGCTCGCCCCAGCGCATGGCGGGAACGAGGCCCTCGGCGATGCGCTTGTCGTACATGGGCGCGGCCTGCGCCGACATGTTGGAATGGATGATGCCGGGCCGGATGTCGAAGACCGCGATGCTCTCCGCGGCGAGGCGGAGCGCAAGGCCCTTCACCCACATGGCGAGGCCGGCCTTGGTGATGCAGTAGTCGACGCGCGGCACGGAGACCATCTCGGCGCTGACCGAGGTGATGACCGAGATGGAGCGCGTGGCTTGAGGGTCGGGATGGGCGAGCATCCACCGCGCCACGGCCTGGGTGAAGAAGACGCCGCTCTTCAGGTTGACGCCGAGGAGGAGGTCGAAATTCTCGGGCTTCAGGTCGAGCGGATCGCCGCGCACCACGGCGCCGCGTCCGGCATTGGAGACGAGACAGTCGATGCGGCCGAAGTCGCCGGCAATGCGCTCGGTCAGCACGGCGTGGTCCTCCACCTTCGCCATGTCGGCCGCATAGAAGCGGGCGATGCCGCCGGCCGGCATGGGAAGCGGCTTCTCCTCCGACAGGTCGGCGACGGCGATGTCGAAGCCGGCGGCGGCGAGCGCCTCGGCGCAGCCGCGGCCGATGCCGCGCGCGCCTCCCGTGACGATGGCGACGGGACGTTGGGTCATGCGTGGAACTCCGTGCGGATCATGTGGTCGGCGACGCGGAGCGCCTGGGCCGCGATGGTGAGCGCCGGATTGACCGCCGCCGAGGTCGGCAGGAACGAGGCGTCGACGACGAAGAGGTTTTCATGATCATGCGCCCGGCACCAGATGTCGAGCGGCGCATTGGCGGCGTCCGCTCCCATGCGCACGGTGCCGCACTGGTGCGAGGGCGTGCGCTGGTCCCAGGCGCGCGACAGGACGAGCGGGAAGCCGGCGGCGCGGAAGCGCTCCTTCATCTTCGCGATGAGGCGCTGGTGGGCGGCGAGGTTGGTCTTCCGCCAGTCCGAGATGATGGTGCGGCCGTTGACGCGGACGCGGCTCTCGGGATCGGGCAGGCGCCCCAGGTCACGCTGTGGCTCGCCAGCCAGTCGAGGGCGAAGCCCGGGACGTAGGGAAGGGCGGCCTTGAAGACCGGGCCGCTGACCTTGCCGACGAGCTGGACGTTGCCGAGCGGCGGCCCGCCCTCGCCGTCGTCGAAATAATAGTCGTGGAGGGCGAGGGTCTTCTGGTAGACGGAATCGTTCCGCCAGCGCGGGTCGATGGCGACGAGGGCGGTCGAATTGTGCTGCATGAAATAGCGGCCGACCGCGTCGGAGCGATTGGCGATGCCGTTCGGGCAGGGGCCGCCGGCGGAGCGGAGCAGGATCGCGGCGGAGTTGACCGCGCCGGCGGCAAGCACCACGATCGCTGGCGTGACGCGGCGAAGCTCGCCGCCCTTCACGTATTCGATCGCGGCGATGCGCCGGCCGTCGGGCGCCGGGATGAGCCGCTCGACCATGGCATTGGTGACGAGGCTGACATTCTCGAATTTCAGCGCGACGGCGAGCGCGGCGCTCTCGGCGTCGAGCTTGCCGCGGCCGGTATTCGGATAGGCGTCCCAGGGCGTCGCGCCACCCTCCAGCCAGCGGTCGAGATCGACGGCGAGCGGCAGCGAGAAGGGCTTCAGCCCGATGCCGCGCAGGCGCTCGCGTAGCGCCGCGATGGCCGGCTCGTCGGGGACCGGCGGATGGGGATAGGGCGTCGAGCGCGGCGGCTCGAGCGGGTCCTCGCCGGCCTCGCCGCGGACGCGGAAGAGCTCCTCGGCGCGGGCATACCAGGGCTCGAGTTCGCCATAGCGGAAGGGCCAGGCGGGGGCCTGCCCGCCGGCATGCTCGATACCGTCGAAGTCGCGCTCGCGGTAGCGGATGAGGACGGCGCCGTAGAATTTCGAGTTGCCGCCGACATAGTAGTAGTTGCCGGGATTGAAGGGCTTGCCCTGGCGGTCGAGCCACATTTCCTTCGGGCGGAAATAGCCGTCGACGAAGATGGCGCGAGCGTCGCGCGTCTCCGGCACGTCGGGCAGGCGGTCGCCGCGCTCGAGGATGGCGATGCGGGCGCCGCTCCGGGCAAGGCCGGCGGCGAGCGTCGCGCCGCCCATGCCGGAGCCGATGATGACGATGTCGGGTGTGGCGCTCATGCGCGCCCCTTCAGGGCGAGGCCGATGGGTTCGGGCGGGAAGCCGGCGGCGGCGAGCACGTCGCGCTGAAGGTCGATGCCCGGTGCGATCTCGGTGACGGTCACGCCGTTCGGCGTCAGCCGCATGACGCAGCGCTCGGTGACATAGGTTATGTCCTGCCCCTGCATCATGGCGCGCGGGCCGGAGAAGGTGACGTGCTCGACCTCGGGCACCAGCTTCCTCGCCTTGCCCTCGCGGCGGATCCTCAGCCGTCCGCCCTCGACGGCGAGCTCGGCACCGGCGGAGAAGAAGCCGGAGAAGACGATACGCTTCGCCCGCGCGGTGATGTCGACGAAGCCGCCGGCGCCGGCGGTGACGTGGGGGCGTAGGCCGAGCCGCGAGACGTTGACCGAACCGTCGGCGCCGATCTGCAGAAAGGAGAGGAGCGAGGCGTCGAAGCCGCCGCCCTGGAAATAGGTGAACTGGTAGGGCGAGGGGACGATGGCCTCGGCATTGGCCGAACAGCCGAACTGGAAATCGAGGAGCGGCACGCCGCCGACGGCGCCCTGCTCGATGACCCAGGTGACCTCGCCATGGCGGCCTTCCTCGAGGAGGATGCGCGGTACGTTCGCCGATATGCCGAAGCCGAGGTTCACCGCGTCGCCGCCACGAAGCTCCTGCGCCACCCGGCGCGCGATGACCTTGCCGATGCCCCATTCGGCGAAGGAGAAGCTGTCGATCGGGCGCGCGATCTCGCCGGATATTGCGGGGTCATAGGCGGTCTGCGTCGTCTGCATCTGGTCGGGCGCGACGACGATGGCGTCGACGAGGATGCCGGGGACGAGGACGGCCTGCGGCTTCAGCGAGCCGGCCTTTGCCAGCCGCTTCACCTGCGCGATGACGATGCCGCCATTGTTGCGGGCGGCGAGCGCCTGGTCGAGCGGGCCGAGATAGGCGCCCTCATGCTCGTAGGAGAGATTGCCGCGCTCGTCGGCGGTAGTGGCGCGGATGATCGCGACCTGCGGGATGATCGCCGGGAAGAAGAGCCAGCGGTCGCCGGCGAAGTCGATCTTCTTCACGACCGGCTCGGACGCGGCGAGCGCGTTCATGGCGCAGCCCTCACGATCGGGATCGACGAAGGTGTCCATGCCGACCTTGGTGATCACCCCCGGGCGCTTCGCGGCCGCCTCGCGCAGCATGTCGAAGAGGATGCCGGAGGGAATGTTGTAGGCCGGGATGCGGTCGCCGGTCACCATCTGCCAGATCAGCGGCGGCTCCGACGATGAGGGTCCCGACGGGTACGAGCCGGCGAGCACGCGGGCGAGCAGCCCGTCCCTCGCGATATGGTCGATCCCCTTGATGCCGTACATGTCGCCGGCGGCGATCGGGTGGATGGTGGTGATGCCGCGCGGATGGCCTTCCGTCTCGAAGCGCCGGCCGATGGCGGCGAGCACCGCATCCGGGCAGCCGAGGCCGGAGGAGGACGAGATGGTGACCGTCGCTCCATCGGGAACGAGCTCAGCCGCCTCGTCCGCCGTCATGACGCGCGGAAACGCCATGGCTCCCCATTCCTCCCGTGACGCGCGCCCCGCGCACATCCGTCGCCTGGCCGCGACCTGTGACGGAGGAGAGCATGCCTTCGCGTCCTGCCGCAAGCCGGCACGGTTGCGCGCGGGCGACGGGTCACTATGGTGGCCACGTCCCGCCCGTCAGGCCTCCGAGTCCGCCGTCTTGCTCCAGCCAGCCGATCCGCGCTCCTTCCTCCGCGCCCTCTTCGATGCCGCCATCGGCGCGGCCGACCCGGCCCGGATCGTGCCGGTGCATCTGCCGGCGGCGCCCAAGGGGCGGACCATCGTGCTCGGTGCCGGCAAGGCCTCCGCCGCCATGGCGAAGGCGACGGAGGATCACTGGCGGGGGCCGCTGGAAGGGCTGGTCGTCACCCGCTACGGCCATGGCGTGCCGTGCCGGCACATCGAGATCGTGGAAGCATCCCATCCGGTGCCGGACGAGCGCGGCTTCGATGCGGCGCGGCGCATCCTCGAGCTCGCGAAGAGCGCCGGGCCAGACGATCTCGTGCTCTGCCTGATCTCGGGCGGCGGCTCGGCGCTGCTGACGCTGCCCGCCGAGGATATTTCGCTCGCCGACAAGCAGGCGGTGAACCGCGCACTCCTCGCCTCCGGCGCCGATATCGGCGAGATGAACACGGTGCGGAAGCACCTCTCCGCGATCAAGGGCGGCCGGCTCGCTGCGGCGGCCCATCCGGCGCGAGTGGTCAGCCTCATCATCTCCGATGTCGCCGGCGACGACCTTTCGACCATCGGCTCGGGACCGACGGTCGCCGACCCGACCACCTTCGCCGATGCGGCGGCGGTGCTCGCCCGCCGGGGCATCGAGCCACCCGCTTCGATCGCCGCGCATCTTGCCGCCGCCGTCGAGGAGACGCCGAAGCCCGGCGACGCGCGCCTCGCCAATGTCACGAATATCCTGATCGCCTCCGCCGCCGGCAGCCTCGACGCCGCCGCGACCATCGCCCGCGATGCGGGCGTCACGCCGCTCGTCCTCGGCGACGCCATCGAGGGCGAGGCACGCGAGGTCGGCAAGGTCATGGCCGGCATCGCCCATTCGGTGCGGTCGCACGGCCAGCCGCTCGCCGCGCCGGCGGTCATCATCTCCGGCGGCGAGACGACGGTCACCGTGCGCGGCAAGGGGCGTGGCGGGCGCAATACCGAATTCCTCGCCGGGCTCGCCATCGCCCTCGGTGGCGCACCGGGCATATGGGCGATCGCAGGCGACACCGACGGCATCGACGGGAGCGAACCGAATGCCGGCGCCATCGTCACGCCCGACACCCTTGCTCGCGCCCGCGCGGGCGGGGTCGACCCGCATCGGGCCCTCGCCGGCAACGACGCCTGGTCCATCTTCTCGGCGGCCGGCGACTTGGTCATCACCGGCCCGACGCTCACCAACGTCAACGATTTCCGCGCGATCCTGGTGCTCTAGCCGCCAGCGGGCGCCTCAAGCAGGATGTCCTTCGCGACGCCGCTCGCGAGGAAGTTCTGGATCTGGCGGACGACGCCCATGGCATGGTCGCCGGCGAGACGGTCGGCCTCGCCCTCGTCGCGGCGCGCGATCGCCTCGATGATCGCCTCGTGCTCGTCGACGAACTGCCGGGGAAGGTGATCGTCGAAGGTCGAATAATAGAGACGGAGGAGCCGCTGGCCCTCGTCGAGGAGTCGGGCGAAGAAGTCGGCGTAGTAGCGGTTCCGGCCGGCGAGCGCGATGGCGAGGTGGAAGTCGCGGTTGACGGTGACCATGGCGAGCGCATCGGCGCCGGCGACCGCCTCGGCGAAGCGCCGCTGCACCGCGCGGATGGCGTCGAGGTCGGCGTCGCTGCGGCGGAACGCAGCAAGCCGGGTGGTGACGCGGTACATGAGCACCAGCGCGTCGAAATAGGTCGGCACGGTGGCGAAATCGATCGGCGCGACGATGGTGTTGCGGTTGGGCAGCGTGGTGACGAGGCCCTCGGCCGCGAGCCGCACCAGCGCCTCGCGCACCGGCGTGCGCGACATGGCGAAGCGGTGCGACAGGCGCGTCTCGTCGAGCGGCTCGCCGGGGGCGAGCGTCATCATCAGGATGTCGTGCTTCAGCGCGTCATAGACGGTCTGCACGCCCTGTCCGCGCGCCTTGCGCCCCGCTCCGTCCCGTTCCGCCATCGCCCGTCCTTCACGTTGCGGAAGAAGTGATGGCACCCTTCCGGGGCGGCCGGCAAGCGCCTACCAGCGGAGCATCAGGCGGCCGAGCAGGGCGCCCGCCATGGTCGCGCCGGCAATGCCGAGCGAGTACCAGATGGCGACGAAGGGCATGGCGCTCTCGATGCAGTGGAAGGAATAGACGAAGGCGCCGAGGCCGCCGGCGGCGAGGCCGGCCACGGCGCCGGCGAGCGTCAGCCGCGTCGGCGCGAGCCCTCGCATCGCCCAGAGGGCGCCGACGAGCAGCGGCAGGGAAAGCGCCATGATGTACCAGGGGCAGACCAAAGCCGAGATGCCGAGGAGGAGGGCCGGATGTTCCGGCGCCGGTGCCATCATGAACTGCACCAGCGCGAGAACCGCGATGACCGCGAGCACGATGGCGGTCATCGCGAGCGGTGCGCCGGCGCGGCCGGTGGGCCGGGCGAGGCGCGACGCGGCGGCGATGCCGGCGAGCCCGAGGAGGAGGGTGAAGGCGAACTTCGCCCAGAAGGCCATGGTCGCCATGGCCGGCATCATGTCGGGGCGCGGTCCGAGCCAGAGGAGCATGAGGATCGCCGAGACGACGAGGCCGGCGCCGATGCCGATGGCGAGCCGGCGCACCGCGGCATGGCGCGGGGTCGGCGCGAGGTCCGCGACCAAGCGGTCGATGAGGTCGGCGCTCACGATCCGCCCTCCCCGCCGCGCAGCCGGGCGGTGATCCGGCGCAGGCCCCGGTGGATGCCGACCTTCACCGCGGTCGGCGTCCTGCCGGTCTCGGCGGCGACGTCGGCGATCGCCTGGCCCTCGATCTTGACCTGGCGGATCATCTTCCGCGTCTCGGGGGGCACGGTGGCGAGCAGCCGGTCGAGATCGAGATTGGTCGCCGCGGATTCGTCCGAGTCGCTGGCGAAGGCCGCTTCGTCGACGTCGTCGATGGGCACGGTCGGACGGCGGCCGCTGCGGCGGAAATGGTCGATGAGGCGATAGCGCGCGATGGCATGCAGCCATACGGTGAAGGGCCGGTCCGGCTCGTAGGTCGCGCGGCGCGAATGGATGGCAAGGAGCGTCTCCTGCACGAGGTCGTCGGCATCGGCGGCGCGGGCCGGCCCGAGCCGCTTCAGGAAGTAGCGGCGGAGCAGCCGCGTCGAAGCCTCGAGCAGCCGGCGATAGGCCGCCGCGTCGCCGGCGAGCGCGGCCACCATCCATCCGTGCAGCTCGGCCTCGCCCGGAACCACTATCTCTCCCGATGGCTAGTTCGTTCGCGCGGCCGGAAGGTTACTCCGCCCGCGCGCCGCGATCACGTTGCGGTGAGATCGTAACGCGGAACGCTCGGCATGCGAACTCCCCCGTTGGAGCGCGTGCGCCTCTGTCGGCGGCGGCTCCGGCATGCACCCAGGAGGAGATTCATGACCATGCTCAAGCTCTTTGCCGTCCCGCTCTTCGCCGTGATGCTCGCCGGCGCGGGCGGCGGTATCGCTGAGGCCGCCGACGCCATGTCGAGCGACGGCGGCGCCATGGCGACCGACGCCAAGGCCGACTGCATGAAGAAGGCGGCGATGGAAACCGACCAGATGAAGATGAAGCAGATGCAGGACGAATGCGCCAAGATGGACACGGGCGCGATGTCGGGCGGCGGCATGTCCAGCGACGCCATGTCCAGCGGCGGCATGTCGAGCGACGCGATGAAGCCGAAGAAATAGGGCCTTCGCCCCTATGACGGGCGGGTTCGTCGGAGAGTTCCGCCCGTCGTACTTTTGTCTGTCACATACGACAAAAGTCCTGTCCGCGGTGAGCGGCCTGTGCTAGAGACGGGCACAGGATACGCACTTCCCGCGAGGACAGGATGCCCAAGGAACTCTTCGTCGATCCGCGCGCCACGCGCCGGAAAGGCAGTCTCGCCTTCGCCGAGGTGCCCGTCCACGCCTATGACACGCCCTTCGCCGAGGAGCGCGGGAGGCGGGGCGACGGCGCCCTGAAGGAAATGCTCCGCCACATGCTGGTGGTGCGCGAGTTCGAGACCATGCTCGGCACCTTCAAGGCGACCGGCGCCTATGCCGGCATGCCCTTCGTCTACAAGGGGCCGGCCCATCTCTCCATCGGGCAGGAGGGCGCCGCGGTCGGCGCCGCGCTGGCGCTCCGGCCCGAGGACCATATCTTCGGCTCCCATCGCGGGCATGGCGAGTTCATCGCCAAGGGCCTGTCGGCGGTCGCGGCCCTGGCGCCGGCCGAGCTCATCCGCGTGATGGAGGCGCATGAGGGGGGAGCGCTCCTCCGCACGGTGGAGACGTTCATCGGCGGCGGCGACGAGAAGGCGATCGCCGAGAACTTCCTGCTCTTCGGCCTGCTCGCCGAGATCTTCATGCGGGCGAACGGCTTCAACGGCGGCATGGGCGGCAGCATGCACGCCTTCTGCCTGCCGCTCGGCATCTATCCGAACAATGCCATCGTCGGGGCCTCGGCCGGCATCGCCACCGGCGCCGCGCTCTACAAGAAGCTGGCGCGAAGCGGCGGCATCGCGGTCGCCAATAGCGGCGACGGCGCAACGGCGACCGGCCCGGTCTGGGAGGCGATGACCTTCGCCTCGATGGCGCAGTACGACCGCCTCTGGGGCGAGGAGAAGGGCGGCCTGCCGGTCCTCTTCTTCTTCACCAACAATTTCTACGCCATGGGCGGTCAGACGATCGGCGAGACCGCGGGCTGGGAGCGCCTGGCGCGGATCGGGGCGGCGGCCAATCCGTCGAGCCTGCATGCCGAGACCATCGACGGCACCAATCCGCTCGCCGTCGCCGATGCGGTCGCGCGGAAGCGCGAGATTCTCCTGTCGGGGCGCGGGCCGGCGCTGCTCGACGTCGAGTGCTATCGCCTGTCGGGCCATTCCACCACGGACGCCAATGCCTATCGCACGCGCGAGGAGCTGGCCGCCTGGCAGGAGCAGGACCCGATCACGCTTTTCGCGGCGCAGCTGAGGGAAGCGGGCATCCTCGACGCGGCCGGCGAGCAGGCGATGCGCGACGGCGTCGCCGAGCAGATCCGCAAGGTGACCGCGGCGGCGATCGATCCGGCCGCCGCGCCGCCGGTGAACGTCGAGGCCGATCCGATCCTCATCGGCAAGCTCATGTTCTCCAACCGCGAGGCCGAGCCCGGTCCCGCCGACCCGGCGCTCGCGGTCGCGGCGGAAGCCTCTTCGCGCGTCCGGCAGAACCTGAAGAAGAGCCGCTTCGGCCTGTCGGAGGCGGGCGAGAAGCTGTCGCCGATGCGCGCCATCACCATACGCGACGCGCTGTTCGAGGCGCTGCTCCACCACTTCATCCACGATCCGTCGCTGATCGCCTATGGCGAGGAATGCCGCGACTGGGGTGGCGCCTTCGGCGTCTATCGCGGGCTCGCCGACGTGCTCCCCCATCATCGCCTGTTCAATTCGCCGATCGCGGAGGCGGCGATCGTCGCCACCGCCGTCGGCTATGCCATGGAAGGCGGGCGCGCGGTGGTCGAATTGATGTATGGCGACTTCATCGGCCGCGCCGGCGACGAGATCTTCAACCAGATGGCCAAGTGGCAGGCCATGTCGGCTGGCGCGCTGAAGATGCCGGTGGTTCTGCGCACCTCGGTGGGCAGCAAGTACGGCGCCCAGCATTCGCAGGACTGGACCGGCCTGATCACGCATATTCCCGGCCTCAAGGTGATCTACCCGGCGACGCCCTACGACGCGAAAGGCCTGCTCGCCTCGGCGCTTGCGAGCGACGATCCGACCGTCTTCTTCGAGAGCCAGCGCCTCTACGACACTACCGAGATGTTCCATCCGGGTGGCGTGCCGGCGGACTATTACCGCCTGCCGGTCGGCGTGCCGGACATCAAGCGCGCCGGCTCCGACGTCACGATCCTCACCATCGGGCCGTCGCTCTATCCGGCGCTCGCCGCGGCCGAGCAGCTGCAGAAGGACTATGACGTCTCGGCCGAGATCATCGACGCGCGGTCGCTGGTGCCGTTCGACTACGATGTCGTGCTGAAGTCGGTGAAGAAGACGCATCGCATCCTCCTCGTCACCGAGGCCTCGGAGCGGGGCAGCTTCGCCATGACGCTCGCCGCCAATATCGGCCGCTTCGGCTTCAAGGACCTGGAAGCCGCGCCGCGCGTGCTCGGCTCGCCCAACTGGATCGTGCCGGGCGCGGAGATGGAGAGCACCTATTTCCCGCAGGCCGGCGACATCATCGATGTTGTCTGCGGCGAGCTGATCCCCGAAAAGAAGGTCAACCGGCGCGGCATCCGCGACTGGGACGACATCGCGCTCGCGCGCCGCGCGCTCTAGGAGGAACGATGGCTGATATTCCGCTGGTCATGCCGCAGCTCGGCGTCGACATCGAGGAAGGCCAGATCGACAGCTGGCTGAAGCAGGTCGGGGACCGGGTCGAGAAGGGCGAGCAGATCGCCATGGTGACGCCGGCGAGCGGCACGCTGAAGGAGATCACCGTGCCCGCCGACGAGATCGCCAGGGTCGGCGACACGCTCGCCATCATCGCGGCCGACTGACCGGTACATGCCTGCGCTCGATGGGGAGCTGAACTTCCTCGCGGTCGGCGAATCCGGGCCGCCGGCGCTGCTCCTGCACGGCTTCGGATCGGACCGCTCGTCCTGGCGGTTGAACCAGGGCGAGCTCGGCAAGGTCGCGCGCACGATCGCCGTCGACCTTCCCGGCCACGGCCTGTCGCCCACCGACGTGGGCGACGGTTCGGTCGCGACGCTGTCGCGGGCGGTCGAAGCCTTCGCCGACCACCATTTCCGCGAGCCGGCCCATCTCCTCGGCCATTCGCTCGGCGGTGCCATCGCGGTCGATCTCGCCAACCGCCGGCCGGATCTCGCGCGCTCGCTCTTTCTGGTGGCGCCCGCCTGGATCGGACGGCGGATCGACGAGGCCTTTCTCGCCCGCTATGTCGCGATGGAAAGCGTCGAGGAGGCCGAGGCGGTGCTCCGTGGACTCGTCGCGCGGCCGCGGCTCATCGGCCGGCAGATGGCGGCCGCCGTGCTCGCGGAGCTGCAGCGCCCCGGCGTGCGGCCGGCCCTGAAGACGATCGCAGCGAGCCTCGTTCGGGCCGGGCCGGCCGTTGCCGCAGCCGCAGCCGCAGTCGGAGGGATGGCACTGC
>Ga0209930_1004301_pt1 | contig 12880 bp, 12 predicted proteins | sample ThiBiot_500_biof_2_FD_183948 | JGI IMG/M metagenome (GOLD analysis project Ga0209930, IMG submission 183948) | Wastewater bioreactor microbial communities from Cape Town, South Africa - Thiocy_cont_500_biof (SPAdes) | ecosystem: Engineered > Bioreactor > Thiocyanate-remediating >... | reverse complement strand
GGCCGGAGCTATCGCGGCAGGGATTTGGCATTCTCTTTCGACGAGGAATTCGGAGCGATAGGATGAAACCCGCTGCCGAATCTATCATACGTACCGTGATTGTCAGCCGTGTGCCTTCGGCAATCGTCTTCAGACGAGATTCAACGAGGGATTTTTCCGCAGGATCGCACTCGACATCAATGCCATAGGGAATCCAGCGGAAACTGAAAAGGCTGGGCGCCTCCATCCGTTCGACGGTACAGAAGACAGTATTCGGTTCGGGGAGCCGTATGGCCGTAGGCTCAAGCCCGAACGAAACCTGGCACTGGTTGACATATGCTTGGTCAAATCACCCTCGAACGTGCCGGTTATGGTCTGACCCGGAGCAAAGGGCTGCCCAAGCTTGACTCCGAACCATTGCGCGAACTCGGCAATGTCGGTGATGGCGTGCCAAACGCGCTCGACCGGCGCGCGCAGCACGATGTCTTTCACGATGCGGTTGAATTCGCTCACCACGCCTCCTATAGTGCAATGATTTGGTTGCACCATAACCAGGCGCCATTGTGCAATCAAATAGTTGCACGTTGCCAGGCCGTGACCAAAATCCGTGAGTTGACCGACGACTTCACGAGCTCTGGCTCGACGTCATCGGCGGCGATCCGGCGGAGATCAGCTTGGGTTCGGCCTTGGGTCTCGGTTCGCAAGCTCGTGCGACGGCAACCGTCGTCGTTGGTCTTTGAGAGAACCCAATCTCTCGCGATTCTGGGGTCGTCGCTCCCCGGCAATCTTGCCTTCGTGGCATGGCTCATCGGCGGTTTAATCCGGGTGAGCCATGCGGTGCCAGAAGGACTGATCGCGGCTTTTGGCATCTTGTGACTTTTTAGATTTTAGAATACTTCTAAAGTAGGCACATAAACTCAATGGCCTCGGATGGCTCGCCCTTTGCGCGGCACCACCTCGGAACGAACAAGAGCCGACTGCTCGGAGCACCATTCATGCGCGCCCTTCACAAGGAAAATCATCTCATCGAGCGCATAGGCTGGCTCCGGGCCGCGGTGCTGGGGGCCAATGACGGATTGATCTCGACGTCGAGCCTGATCGTCGGAGTAGCCGCCGCCACCAACGCAACGCACGAGATCCTTGTGGCGGGTGTTGCCGGGCTCGTCGCCGGGGCGATGTCCATGGCGGCCGGTGAATACGTTTCGGTGAGCTCGCAGGCTGACACCGAAAAAGCCGACCTTGCGAAGGAAAGACACGAACTGGCGACGCAGCCAGAGGCCGAACTGATCGAACTTGCTGCGATCTATGAACAGCGCGGCGTCACGCCGGAATTGGCGCGACAGGTCGCCGAACAGATGATGGCCAAGGATGCCCTCGAAGCTCATGCGCGGGATGAACTCGGGCTGGCGAGCCATGTGATGGCGAGACCCGTTCAGGCCGCGCTGACGTCGGCGGTCACGTTTGCGGCGGGCGCAGCTCTGCCGCTGATTGCCGCCTTGCTTGCGCCGGCGGGAACGGCCGCATGGACCGTATCTGTTGCTTGCCTCATCGGTCTTGCCATCCTCGGCGCAATCGGCGCCCGGGCTGGCGGCGCCAGAATCTGGAGTCCCACCGTCAGGGTGGTGTTCTGGGGCGCCGTCGCGATGGCCTCGACCGCGTTGATCGGCTCTTTGATTGGCCGGGTGGTGTGACGATGAAGCGCGTATCGTTCGATTTCCAGACCGTCATGTCCGCTGTGGCAGTCCTCGGAATGATTCTAGCCACAATCGGGACCTGGCCGCCGTTGGAAGGGCTTTCGGATCTGCGATCTGCCGGTCTGGCGGTAGTCTATTTCGCCGGCGGGCTTCCAGCCACCTGGAGCGCCCTGAAGGCGTTGTGGCGCGATCATATCCTCGACATCGATCTGCTGATGGTCGTCGCGGCCGTGGCTGCGGCCATCGTCGGAGCACCGTTCGAAGGCGCCGTGTTGCTGACGCTCTTCAGCGTTTCGACCACACTCGAACATCAGGCTTTGGGGCGGGCACGCCGGGCTGTGGAGGCGCTGATGGCGCTCCGCCCCGAAATGGCTTTCCGCAAGGGCGAAGACGGCGTCACGGTGGAAATTCCTGCTGCGGAGCTTGCCGTCGGCGATGTGGTGGTGCTGCGCCCGGGCGCCCGTGTCCCGACCGACGGTGTGATCCTGCATGGCCGTGGCGGCATCGACGAGGCCAACATCACCGGCGAGTCCATGCCGGTATCGAAGGAACCGGGCGACCAGGTCTTCGAGGCGACCGTGAATCTTGACGGGGTTCTCAATGTCACGGTCACCAGGACGGTCGGCGACAGCACGATCGCACGCATGATCCAGCTCGTGACCGAGGCGCAGGAAGCAAAGGCACCCTCCGAGCGATTCAGCGCGTGGTTCGGCCAGCGCTATACCATCGGTGTCTTGCTGGGGGCTGCACTGGCCCTTGTGATTTTCTACTGGCTCGGCCGTGACTGGGAGCAGGCCCTCTACAAATCCGCAACGCTCCTGGTCGCCGCCAGTCCCTGCGCGATCGTCATTTCGGTCCCCGCGGCGATCTTGTCGGCGCTCTCCGCGGCGGCGCGTGGCGGCGTATTGTTCAAGGGGGGCGGCGCGCTCGAAACACTCGCGGCCGTCGACAGCTTTGCCTTCGACAAGACCGGGACCTTGACCAACGGGCGGGCCGAGGTGACGCGCATTGTCGCCCTCGATGGCCAGGATCGCGCTTTCCTTTCGCTCCTTGCAGGGCTGGAAGCTCAATCCGAGCATCATATCGCTGCCGCTATCCGTCGGGAGGCGCTGGTTCACGGCATCGAGCCAGCAAAGGTCATCGACGTGACGTCGCATCCCAGCGCAGGTATCGCAGGCCGCGATGCGTCCGGCCCGATATGGGCCGGCAATGCCCGCTTCGCCGAGCGGGCGGGCGCCGCGCTGGATCATGTCGCATTCCGGGAACTCGCCGACAGCGCCCAGACCGTAATCTATCTGGGTCGAGGTTCGACTGCTCTCGGCGCCGTCAGCGTGGCGGACGAGGCAAGGGCCAGCTCCGCCCCGGCGCTGGCCGCACTGCGTGCCAGCGGCGTAAACCGCATCGTCATGATGACAGGCGACCGCAAGCCGGTGGCGTTGCGCATTGGCGCAGAGCTCGGCCTTGCACCCGATGAAGTTCACGCCGAGATGTTGCCGCAGGACAAGGTGCGTCAGGTCGCAGAGCTCGCACGTGGTGGCAAGGTCGCGTTCGTGGGCGATGGCGTGAACGATGCCGCTGCATTGGCCCGGGCCGATGTCGGCATCGCCATGGGAGCAGCCGGGTCGGACGTCGCGCTTCAGGCCGCCGACGTCGCCCTGCTGTCAGAGGATATGAAAAAGCTGGCTGATGCGCACCGGCTTGCACGTCGGACGGCCGCCATCATCCGACAGAATCTCGGGTTTGCGATCAGCGCGATGGTGCTGCTGGTGATGGGCAGCCTGTTCTTCGATCTGCCGCTTCCTCTGGCGGTGATTGGACACGAGGGCGGCACTGTCCTGGTCGTGTTGAACGGCTTGCGTCTTTTGTCGGATAGGATCCGCACCGCTGAGGCGAATGCCCGCCTTCCCGGCCGATCTGTAATTTCAGATCGATCAGGCCGTTCATCGGGATCGCCAGCGACTTCGCCTGCCGAGCCATGAGTCAGGCTTCGTGCCGAGCCCTGGCCAACGGGTTCTTCCCATCCCCAAGATCCCAGGCGCGCCATGTCTCTGCAATCGAGGGGGCGGGCTGCCATCCGCGCGCGGGTCCATCCGACAAGCCGATCGAAAGCGATGCCGCAAGGCGACAGCACGGCGTCGGTATTCCTATCCCCGGTTCTTGCCTTTGGGCATCCGGCGTTGATGTCGACGATCATTTGTCGATGAAAAATCCTGCTTCGAACCCGTCAATTCTGCCGCTTGCGGGAGATAGCAGTTCGATCCGTCCGTTTGTACCGCCAGCGATGGTTCGGGCAATGGCGAGCCCGAGACCCGCGCCCCGCACCAGGGCCTGACCGCGCTCGAACGGCTCGCTCAGCCGCGCAAGCACTTCGGCAGGCACGACCGGGCCCGCGTTCGCGACGCGCAAACAACGGTCTGCCGACAGCGCGACGGCGACCGGTTCGTCCCGCGCGCCATGCTTGAGGGCATTTTCGATCAGGTTTCGGGCAAGGATGGCGAAGGCATCGGCGTCGATGCTTGCGAACACCGGTGCATCCGGCAGCGTCAGGCCGATACGCCCTGCCGTATCGGCCTGCCCATCGAACTCGGCCACGACCATCCGAAGGATGGCGCCGATTTCCACAGGCGCCTCGGCGAGAAGGCGGCCCCCCTCGGCTCTGGCCAGTTGCATGAGTTTTTCCGTCAGGCGAGAAAGACGCCGCAAGGCCGTCTGCATGTCCTCGGCGCGCTCGCGCGTGGCGCCGTCCGGGGCTTGTGCGATCATCCGCTGGGCCTGCGCCAGTGCCGCCGCCACCGGTGTACGCAGCTCATGGGCCGATGTGGCCGCCAGGCTGCGTTCGGCCCGCAAAGTACGCGTCAACCGGTCCAGAAGGTGATTGACCGCTTTGGCGACGGGGCCGATCTCCGAAGGCAGGTCCTCCGCGGCGATGGGCGTCAGATCACCTTCGCCGCGTGCCTCGATCTGCGACCGGAAATTTCGAACCGGAGTCATGGACAGCCGCACGACGATCCAGATGCCGATCAATCCGAGCGGGGCGATCACGGCTAGCGGCAGGCTCAGCCCGAGCAACAACTGCCGGGCGGCCATCCGCCGATGCGACAGGGGCTCCGCGATCGTGATGGTCAGATTTCCCTGGAGCGCTGCGTCGGAGTACAGGCGGTGCGTTTGCGTCGAAGCAAAGCCCATCCCGGAAAATGGCGGGAACACAGCGAGGTCCGCGCTGTGCGATCGCAGCAGCACTTTGCCCGCGGCATCGCGCACGACATAGGTGAAATACTCGTCGTGCTGGCGGAGCGTGGCAACGCGCTGTTCGGTGTCGTCGGCATCGCGGCCGATGATCTCGATCGCCGCAAGCGGCAGGATGCGTTGCGCCGTCTCTTCGAGGGCGCTGTCGAACACCTCGTCCATTTCGTGGCGCAGCATCTGCGCGGTCACGACCGCGGCAAGTGCCCATAACACCGTTAGCCCTAGCCCCAGCCATAGCGAGAGCCGCCATTGCAGGCTCCTGGGCCGCTTCATCTTGCCGTTCCAAGACGATACCCGATGCCCCGCACCGTATCGATCGCGCCGTGGCCGAGCTTCTTGCGCAGTCTGCTGACGTGAACCTCGATCGTATTGCTCTCGACCTCTGCGCCGAATGCATAGAGCCGATCTTCGAGCTGCGCCTTGGTCATCGCGATGCCGGGCCGCTGCAGAAATGCTTCGAACAGCGCCCATTCGCGACCGGTAAGCTCAACAGGGCGCGCGCCGTGCATCACGGTCCGGGCGGCGAGATCGATGCGCAGGTCGCCGATCTCGATGAGAGGATTCGGGTTGCCGCTGTATCGCCGCGCCACCGCATTCAGCCGCGAGGAGAGTTCCGACAGATCGAACGGCTTGATCATGTAGTCGTCGGCGCCGGCATCGAGGCCCGCGATGCGGTCGGAGATCTGGTCGAGCGCCGTCAGGATGATGACCGGCGTCACGCTGCCCTCGGCTCGAAGCTTTTTGAGAAAGGCGATGCCCAATCCGTCCGGGAGCATCAGATCGAGCAGGATGAGATCGTATGCCGCGCTTTGGAGATGTTCGCGCGCCGCATCGAGCCGTGTCACCCAGTCCACCGAGTGGAGGGCGGCAACCTGCTCGCGCACGGCCTTTCCGAGGATTGCATCGTCTTCGATCAGTAGAACTCTCATCCCAGGGTCACCCGTCTCGCCATCCTCCTGCCTAGCGTCCGATGCTGTCGGTTTGCTGAAGATCGGCCCATCGCCGCTTCAGGCGTTCGTCAGGCGAGCGTGCCATGGTTTCCCCCGAAAGCGCGTTGATCAGGAACAATGAAACGATGAAACATTTGCTGGCCGCGATCCTCGTTCTGGCGTTCTCCGGTCCCGGTATCGCCAAGGCTGACGACGACGATTGCCATGTCTCGATGGATCGATGGAAGCCGCGGGAAGCGGTCGAAACAATGGCCGCCGGTCAAGGCTGGACCGTTGCCAGGATCAAGATCGACGATGGCTGTTACGAAATCCGGGGAACCGACCGGAACGGCCTGGCTTTCAAGGCCAAGATCGATCCGGAGACCCTCGAAATCGTCAAGTTCCGGCACAGGGACCGCGATGACGACCGTCACGGATCCAGGCGTCAGCGGCCGCCAGCCTCGGAGAACGATGCCGTAGGCGGGACATCCTCCAACACCCTGCTCGGGACGACCGTGCGGCCCAAAACCACCATCAAGTAGCAATCCCATCTCGCTGTCGCTCAAGCACCGCGACCGTCGCAAGGAGAACCCGCCATGCCTCATGATCCGGCCCGTTATTCCAGAAGCATGATCGTCATCCACTGGCTGACGGCCCTGCTGATCCTCGGGGCCTGGCTGACCTCGACGGGAGGCCGCCATATGGCCGAAAACCCGCCCTTGCTGCATTTCTCGTTCGGGTTGGCCGTGCTCGCCCTGGTGCTTCCGCGCTTGATCCTGCGCCTTGTGGGCGGAACCCCGGACGCGCCGCAGTCCAATAGCCGTCTCGCCCTTGCCGCCAAAGCCGGACATGCGCTGCTGTATCTGTTCCTGATTGCCCTGCCGTTGAGCGGTTGGTACGCCGCCTCGCGCCTCGGTGTTCCCGTTTCCTTCTTCGGCTTCCAGCTTCCGGCGATCGCCGAGCGGGTGCAGGGCGCACCGGGCCTGATCGCGGACATTCATGAGAATGCCGGCACGATCATCCTCTACCTCGCCGGACTGCATGCCGCGATGGCGGTCTGGCACCAGTACGTCCTGCGCGACGGGACGTTGCAGCGGATGTCACCTCGCTGACGCAGCGGCAGAGACACGCGCTCGACCGGGGCGTGGCCGGTTGCCGTCTTGTTCAGTCCCCGGAGCTTTTGCGGTTGGCCTGCCGACAGGCCGGCCGCTCCTGCATCTGCTGCGGACCTGACCGTGTCCGATGCTTCCTGACGAAGTGCTGACGGAAAATCCCGGTGACCGTCAGGCAGCCCTCAGGCGTCTTCGCCACAGTGACGAGGACGGGTCGGCGCTCTGTGACGACCCGGACACCGTTTCCTCGCAAAAGGCAAGCCGACATGAAATCGCTTCTCGCAGTTCTCGTCATGACAACCGCCCTCACGCTGCCCGACCTCGCCATGGCCCGGCCGGTGACATTGACCACAACGCTGACCAACTATGGCGGCGACGGCGCGTATCTCGCGCTCTATGTCACCGATCCCCAGGGCAAATATGCTGGCACGCTCTGGGTCGCTGGCGGAAAGTCCAAATATTACGAGCATCTATCGGGATGGTATCGCGCCACTGGCGGCCGCGCTGGTATCGACGGCATTACCGGGGCCAGCGTCGGTGCGGGGCGCACGCTGGAGATCTCGCTCGACCTTGCCGATGCGCTTTTCGACGCGGGTTACATGCTGCATGCCGACGCTGCCGTGGAGGATATGCGTGACAGCCCCAACGAGGTGGCCGTTCCCCTGACCACTGCGGGCGCAAAGGCGTCTGTTCGCGGTCGACGCTACGTCTCGACAGTTGCCTACTCCTTCTAGGCGGTGGACGACATGATCCGTGTCCTTCATCGTTGGCCGGGCCTTCTTGCCGCTCTTTTGCTGCTTGTCCTCAGTCTAAGCGGCGCGGCGCTCTCGCTGTTTCCTGCCGCCGAACGGTTGTCCGCCCCGCAGGCCGAGGCCGGACTTTCCGTCGCGACGCTGGCCGGCCGCATCCTCACCGTCCACCCTCAGATAGAACAGATCCGCCGCGCGCCCTCCGGCGAGATCACCGCCTACTGGTTCGAGGATGGTGTGCCTCAGGCCGCCCTCATCGATCCCGCAACAGGGCTGGGTGTCGGCTCCAGCGATCCGAATGCTGTCGAGCAGTGGCTTACCGGCCTGCACCGGTCGCTCTTTCTCGGTGACGGCGGGCGCATCGCGGCGGCAGCGGGGGCTGCGGCCATGCTGGTCCTGGCTGTGTCTGGCGCAATGCTCGTCGCGCGCAGGGCCGGCGGCTGGCGGCGATGGTTCGCGCCGATACGCGGGCCGCTCCCCGGACGATTGCATGTCGAGATCGCGCGCGTCGCCGCCGCAGGCCTCGTCTTGTCCTCGGTCACCGCATTGTGGATGACGGCATCGACATTCGATCTCCTTCCCGACGCCGCCATATCTCCCGTCGCCCGGATCGAGGCAAGCGGTCGGACCGGCATGGCCGCATCGCAAATGGACCTGCTGAAACGGACACCGGTCGCTGATTTGCGCAGCCTGGTGTTTCCCGATCCGGCCGATGCGACGGATGTCTTCACGCTCAAGACCGATCGCGGCACGGGCTATCTGCATCACGGCACCGGCGCGCTGCTCGCCTGGAGCGACCTGACCGGGTGGCAGCGCCTCTCGGAGACCATCCATATGCTGCATACCGGTCGAGGCGCGGCTGCCTTGGGCCTCGTGCTCGGCATGATGGGACTCGGCGTGCCGGCGATGGCGGGCACCGGTCTCGTCCTGTGGCTGGCGGGTGGGCGCGGGCGCCCCCGAATTCATGGCAATGCAACGGCTGGGCGTGCAGAAACGATCCTGCTTGTCGGCAGCGAAAGCGGCAGCACATGGAGCTTCGCTGCGACGCTGCATGCTGCACTGACGAAGATCGGGCAGGCGGTTCACACCGCGCCGATGTCGTCTTTTGATCCTGAGCGTTACCGGCATGCCCGGCGCATTGTCATCCTTGCGGCAACCTATGGCGATGGCGATGCGCCCGCTTCGGCGCGGGGGTTCCTCGATCGCCTGCAAACCTCGCCGGCAGAACCGGCTATTCCGATGGCCGTGCTCGGCTTTGGCGACCGCAGCTTCCCGGCCTACTGCGCCTTTGCCCAGGACGTCGCCAGGACCGCCGAGGCGCGAGGGTGGAACATGCTGATCCCATATGACACTGTCGACCGACAGTCGCCGCAGGATTTTGCCCGTTGGGGACGATCGCTGGGTGAGTCGCTGAGGATCGGGCTGGAGCTTGTCCATCGGCCAGCCTTGCCGGTGGCCTCCCCACTGACCCTCGTCTCGAGACGCGAATACGGCGCGGAGGTGCAAGCTCCGACAGTGATCCTGCGGTTCGCGCTGCCCAATGTCCCATTCTGGCATCGGTTGACCGGGCGTGGCTTCGGTCGGTTTTCGGCAGGCGATCTTCTCGGCGTGCTGCCCGAGGGCTCGTCGGTTCCCCGGTTCTACTCGCTGGCTTCGGGACGGCGCGACGGCTTCATCGAGATCGTCGTGAAGAAGCATCCGGCGGGGCTCTGTTCCGGGCAGCTCTTCAATCTGGAGCCAGGATGTGCCGTTCGCGCATTCATCCGAACCAATCCCGGCTTCCATGCCGGCAGGAGCAGGACACCGCTGATCCTGATCGGAGCTGGAACAGGGATAGGGCCGCTGGCGGGCTTCGTGCGCGCCAATGCGCGCCGCCGTCCGATCCACCTGTTCTTCGGAATGCGTCATCCTGCCAGCGATTTCCTCTATAAGGACGAACTGACGCGCTGGCGCCGCGAAGGGCGCCTTCGTCAGCTCGTCGGGGCCTGCTCGCGCGGGCGGATGCCGCGCTATGTCCAGCACGCCCTTCTTGAGGACGCCGCCCAGATCGCGGCTCTGAGCCGCGGCGGCGCGCGCATCATGGTCTGTGGTGGACGCGACATGGCCGGCGGCGTCTCGGCGGCGCTTGCCAGGATTCTCGCGCCAGCCGGATTGACACCGGCCCTGCTCAAGGCGGAGGGACGCTATGTCGAAGACGTCTACTGATCCGATCAGGCACGCGCTCAACGGACCAACCATGGGAACGCGCTGGTCGGCGCTGTTCTACGCGGCGGCAGAGATCGACCCGAAACCAGTTCACAATGCTCTTCAAGCGGAAATGGACGAGATAGACGCTGAGATGTCCATCTGGAAGCCCGACAGCGCTCTGATGCTGTTGAATGCTGGTCCCGTCGGCGACTGGATCGAGGTGCCGGCGCGTCTGGCAGACGTGCTGCGCTTGGCGCTTGAAATCGGTCGTGCGTCCGGCGGGGCTTTCGATATCGGCGTGGGCGATGCTGTCAACGCCTGGGGCTTCGGCCCTTGTGCGGCTGACCGGAACCTGATCCGAAATGCGCTCGGGACATCACGCCAACCCGCCCACGCCGTGGTCGAGCTCGATCCTGTTCATGCGAAGGTGCGAAAGCACGCGCCGATTTCGATCGACCTGAATGGCATCGCCAAGGGTTATGCCGTCGACCGACTGGCGGCGACGTTGTCCCGCTTCGACATTGCTTCCGGCCTCGTGGGAGTTGACGGCGAGATGAGAGCGCTCGGCCTGGGCTTCGACGACGAACCGTGGAACGTCGCCATAGAAAGTCCCGACACAGCCCGTCGTGCACCACACTCGATGCTCGCCTTGCAGGACGCCGCGGTCGCCACCTCTGGCGATTGCCGGCATTGGACAGTCGTGAACGGCCGCCGCCTCTCGCACACCATGGATCCGCGGCGCGGCGCACCGCTGCTGTCATCGCCTGCCTCGGTTACCGTCGTTGCGCGAAGCTGCGCCGAAGCCGATGCGTGGGCGACCGCGTTGACGGTTCTCGGTCCGACGTCCGGGACCGAGCTTGCCCAGCACCTTGGCCTAGACGTGCTGTTTCTTCTGCGAGACGCCTCGGGCGGAGTCCGGCCGATAGCGACAGGACCTCTTTTTTCGGCAGGCCGGGAGACCTGTCGAAGGGTTCCTGAGGTTTATGGGCAAAGTTTGAAGCAATCGCACAATTCGGACTGACAGGACCGGAAAATGGCCGTGCCTCCTGGTGGTGGCTGGACTTTGGCCAGCTATTCTTGTCAATCGACGTTGTAACGGGACCCCGTATCGGCTTCCAAATTCCATTCAACCCAAGATTTCATATCGCGACAGTTGATGTGGAGAATGCGCCAGAACGTGAGAGGCGCGGATTTGCACGCTTAACCTTTTGAAATTTATCAAGTTTAATTTCTGATCTCTCTGCTGTTTATTTCATCACAGGTTGCTTAATGTAGGAATTTCTTAACCGCCGTAGCTCCTACGACTTTACTCAGGCCATGAAGTCGGCCCGGATCATAGCAACCCACAATTGGTGGGACCGATAGGTTGGAAGATTGCGGGTTTAGGCAAATGCTGATACGCTGGGGTACCGTAAGGACATGCTTGCCATGCTCATGGCGGGGCGCGCCGCCCAGCAGATCGTGGTCGGCAAGGTGTCCGCCGGGTCCGCTGGTTCGGACGAAAGCGGTCTCGCCAGGGCAACGAAGATGGCGCTCGCCATGGAGCGTTCCCTCGGCTTCGGTGCGATTCAGCCGCTGCTCTACCGCGATGACAAGGACCCGACCGCCGTGCTCGACGGTAATCCCGATCTCGCAGCCCGCATCCATGCGGGATTGGAAAGGGCATTTGCGAGGGCGGTCGAAATCATCAGTGAGAACCGCGACAAGCTCGACGCGCTCACCACGGCGCTGTTCGATGCGCAGGCTTTGGATGGCGAGGCGGTGAAGGGGCTGCTCAAATACGGTGATCGTGGGCCAGAATAACAGTAGATTCGGATTTGAATTGTGTTCTTGGGATAGTCGACGGTTGCTATGGCGATGTGTCGGTGCTGGCCGGTATCCGGCTGGGGTAGAGGTATATTTGCGCCTTTATTATGGTCCTTCAGTCTAAAGTTGTGACACTTCAAAGCCGACAGTCTGCTCAATTTGCAAGTGCGCGCCGTCCGGCAGAGCGGGCAGCATTTCTCCATCTGCATTACCGGAGATATCTGATGCTTAGCAGGAGTAGAGGCATCGCCAAAGCGCAGAAGGATAATCCCCCGAGGTGCTGGTATCCAAGAACGCCAAATACGCCACCGAGTGCGAAGAAGACAATCGTGACGAGGTGGAGTTTCAAGCGCAGCACGATGGCAGCCTGTCGGAGCTGGAATTGTTTCCCAGAAGCATGGCGATGCCCACCCCGATATCGGTTGCTACACCCGAAACGTGGGTCGTTCTTACGCGACTGCCGGAAATCCGCGTCGATGCCGCATTCTGCAATCCCATGGTCAGGCTCAACAGGCCCACCACCAGCACACCATTCGGGGAGCGTGCGCTCAGGGTGATGAAAAGCCCGACAAGCATCAGAAGCGCGGCTTCGACGATCAATGTGAGGGCGTAGATGTTACGACGTAGCTGCCGCTTGCCGACTTCGATGAGACACGAGGCGATGAAGGCACCAAGGATGAACATCACGACGATCGTCAGGAATCCCAGTGCCAGGTCGGACCGGGAGACTGCGAGGAAATCGGAGGCCATCGAGACATTGCCGGTCATGTTGGCTGAGAAATAGCGGTAGCCAAGGTAACCGGCACTGTTCACGCCGCCTGCGACGAACGCCAGAATTGAAGCCAGCATCAGGTCTGTTGCCGGAGTCCTCTTGTCGCCTTCTTGGATGAGCATTTCGATTTTACATTGCTATGGATGCGGTGGGGAACGAACCGCGTGTCGTTTCTGTAGGGCAGGATGCAACGCCGAAGCGCGAGAGTCGATGGGGGGCGTCCATCTGCGTGACGGTTTGCATCATGTATGAGCGAACAGAAGCTCGGCTTCCAGCCCGCTATCGGCCTTTCTGTTCCGCAGCATAAAACCGATGCGATAGACATCGACGATTTCACGAACGATGGAGAGACCGAGGCCAGAGCCGGGGGATGCCATGTCAAGACGCCAGCCGCGGCGGGTGAGAT
>Ga0209930_1004300_pt1 | contig 12886 bp, 11 predicted proteins | sample ThiBiot_500_biof_2_FD_183948 | JGI IMG/M metagenome (GOLD analysis project Ga0209930, IMG submission 183948) | Wastewater bioreactor microbial communities from Cape Town, South Africa - Thiocy_cont_500_biof (SPAdes) | ecosystem: Engineered > Bioreactor > Thiocyanate-remediating >... | reverse complement strand
CCGCATTGAAGTATCTCGTCGGAAGGCTAGCCGATTTATTAAGCAGGTCAAAGGATTCCAGCAGGAAATTATGTCGATGGAGGCTTGACCTGTTGGCGCTATGCATGCCTTTTCGGTTCCTGGACTAACGTGAGTTTAAGACCAAAATGGGGTAAACTTTTGTTAGTTCAGGAACCGAAAGGATAAGCAACTGCCAGGACATACGCCATTGCCAATGTCAGAGATGCCTATCTGGAAACTCTTCGGGGAAAGTCGGTGATCGTTCTGGATTGATGAACCCTTCAGCGCATAATCGAATGTTGCTATTCTACAGGTTCGTATAAAGGCTGTTTCTTTAAGCGTGATCGTTTCACCAATCGGTAAACAAACCATAAAAGTGCCAAACCAGCTATTACAGAAAGAACCATCGTTTCGGAAGGGGTAAGGTTATCATAGAGGTTGTAGAGCCCTTGGGCCAGATTGCGGCCTACAAGTGCCACTGTTATCGCCCAGACGAGCGCTCCCAGTGCGTTGTAGGTCATAAAGCGGAGCGACGAAAAGCCTGCCAGCCCCACGGCCGCTGGTATAGCCCCCCGCAAGCCATACAGTGCCCGAAAGCCTACAACTAGTCCTGTACCATAACGATTCATCAATTGCTCAATTCGATTGTAACGAAGCTGCCAGCGGGGCCGTTTGCTAATAAAAGTAGAGCCGTACCGATTACCAAGCATAAAAAAGAGTTGGGTGATGCAGAATGAGGAAAGCGCGGCTAGACCAATGACAACTGGTAAAGAAAAGTACCCGCGTTGGGCCAAATAGACTCCGACCAGCAAAAAGGCTTCACTCTCCAGCAGCACGCCGAGAAACAGCATCGGATAGCCATAGGTGAGCATGAGTTCCTGGAAGTTCATAGTTCATTAGATAACGTTGTTTTTCTAAAAAACTCATTAAAGGTCAAATTGTTAGCGACTAATCGTCTTCATTATACTGTAGGTTGTTCATTGTGGCATCAAACGGGCTCGCGTATATCCGACGCTAAATTTGCTAGCAGTTAGGAGAAGACGGGGCAATTATCGCTTCACGGCTGGTCGTACAATCTCATTAAGCAGAATGGTCAAATCGTTGTTCATCAGTTGTAGTTCGGTGGCTAGTTGCCCCAGCATTGTTGAGCGGACGGTTAGGTCTTCGGCCGTATAAAAATCTCCCTTGCCAAAGTAGTCTACTTCCTGCTTGCGTCTGCGTGACCGCTTCGCTTCTGTATTCAGCGAAACCAGCAACTCCCATCGGCTACGTAAGGCGTCAATAAGGGATGGATTCCCCCCGGATTTAGGTTTATTGAGGTAATACCATACCAGTGGCGGAAAAACGGTTGATGTGGCCGGGTGAGACCATATATCACGCAGTGGATTGCGCTGGTGCTGGAAATCGGCTTTAGGGGGCTTCTGCAATAACGAAGTTATACCTAGACCCGCTTCGGCTAAGCCGCCCCCAATGCCGACCCATTCGCCAGCATCCTCATGATCACCTAATTTGAGTAGACCAACCGTTAGCGCCGTCAAGGCACCCGTTGTAATGGCACCAATGGTCATACGCTTTTCCCGGCTATTCTCCTGGCGGGTCAGTAACGTAGCCGTCAAAGTGGCTCGTTTGCTGTCACAATCGACCAGCGCAACCGCCGTAGCAATGTCGAAGCTGGCCAGTTGAAGTTGGTCTGTCATTTTTTGCCGAATAGTTAGGTATTCATTCGAAGCAGGCTGATTCGGTTTTTGTTGCTGTTCCAGTAATGTTGCCTGTACCAGCAGTGATGTGAGCCCTACAGCCTGGGCCATCCGAAGTCCGCGCTCGCCGTAGCGACGACGGAGTAGTGAGTCGTCCGGTGAACCAGGCACTAAATCAACGGGGTGAAAGACGTAGCCCGATGTACCACTTGAATCAATCGCACAATCATCGCTGGCAACCTTAGTTAAGGTATAGGCCGTCTGCCGGGAAGTCAGGCAACTGGTTAGCGAAGCCGCAACGAGAAAACAGATCAGAAAATTGGGTATAGAGTACAATCTATAGTTGGTCATATAGTCAGTTCAGTTGTAGGAAGAATATGCTTACTAATAGGTGGGTGTAGCGAAGACGTTAGCTTACCTTAGGACCTGTTTCCGGTACTAAAAACCATAAGACACCCAGAGCAACGAGGGCCAGAGCTGCCAGTGTTAAGAAGGCGACATTATAACTGGTCTGTTGAAGAAGCATACCGGCAAAGGCGTTACTAAGGGAAGCGCCCAGCCCAACAGCTGTCGCAATGGCTCCCTGTGTGGTATTGAACAAACCTGATCCGCGCGTCAGATCCGAGACAATCAGGATGGATAATACACCAAATATTCCGGCACCAACACCGTCCAGAATCTGAATGGCAACTAGTAAAATTGGATCGCCCGTTAACGTATAGAGTAAGCCACGAATGGGCAATACGGCAAAGCCGATGAGCAACAGTCGCTTACGGCCGTTTGGGGCTAGTTTTCCGGTAAGGTAACTAACAGGAATCATAACAAGCTGAGCGACAATGATGCAAGCCGACATATAGGCCGAAGAAGCTCCCGCATTGATTCCCTGGGCCAGTCGTTGGCCGAGTAGTGGCAGCATCGCTGCATTCGCAAAATGAAAGAGCACACAGGCCAGGGCAAAAAAGAGAATTGGCCGGTTACCGAGCAATGCCTGCCAGCCTGAACGGTCTTTGTTTGCCTGTTCCTCTTCTTCCGAACAGCCCCTTGCCAGTTGATGGTCGATGTCTTCCTCTCGAATTCGCCAGATCGACAAGCTACTCAGAATAGACATTGCCGCCAGTAGTAAAAAAATACCTTTGGTACTCACGTAATAGCCTAACAAGCCTGCCAGTAGAGCGGCAAATACATTACCCGCGTGGTTAAACGTTTCGTTGCGTCCAACTCGTTTGTCCAATCCTTTAGGTCCAACCAGCCCTAATGTAATAGCAGCAATAGCGGGTGTAAACCAGGCGGCTGCCACGCCCATAATAGCTTGGCCCCCCAGAATCACCGAGTAGGTTGGTACGGTAATGGTAACGATGGCTGCCAGGGCAATCAGAAGCGAGGCAACAATTGAGAAGGCACGTTTTCGGTGCGTTCGATCGACCAAGGCACCTGCTGGTGTTTGCGCAATTACAGTAGCAATGCCCATCACCGACATGGCGATACCGATATTTTGCGCATCCCAGTGCAGGGTTGTTAACAAGTAAATAGCCAGATAAGGCCCCAGGCCATCCCGAACATCGGCCAGAAAGAAATTGGCGGCATCCAGCGCCCGCAGGCTGGCTAAACCAGGTTGTCGTGTAGTTAGTTTTGGCGATAATTTAACCATCTTTTAATAATGGACTAGCGTTGAGTACACTGAATAAACAGAATACATTAGCTAGGTCGCTTAAATATTGTACCAGGTCACGTAGGAAAGATATTTTTCTGGAAATTGTCTGATTTATAGGTGATTATAGGGGATGGTTGTAGGCTAGTCTACTTAGTCGGCTGTAGAGAAAAATACCTGTAATTGGTGTCGGATATAGGCACGGCTACCAGGTTCAGCTGAAATGCCAAATGGAATCCTGCTGTAGGAGCGGATAAAGGAAAGGATAACGAATGAAAAGGATTAAAACTTGGCGCGATTGGGGATGCTCAGGAAAGATATAACGCGCTAGTGATTGCGGGTATCGTCAGGCTACCCAGGAGCAGCGGACGATAGGATTTAATCTAGCCGACTTTATACTGCCAATCAGCACTTGGTAAAGGGGATAAATGCCAATAGATTAATTAAGTACAACTAGTAGGGCTAGAGAAATAAAGCAGCTTGACATCCAGCAAGAGCCTGCATTTCATTCATGCAGATTCCTTTACGTGAAATGATAATAATTTGCTAGGCTGCCTTTGTATTGTAAAAAGGTTGTCGCGAACAGGGTTATTTTATGCTGTTTAGAAGCCGACAAATGCCTAACAGGAGTAACCAGGAACTATAAAATGAATTTTCTGATAGAAGGTATCAAATCATCTGTGTAAAAACGCACCCTACACTAGCTGCGATAACTGAGACGACCAGCAGCACAGCAAACCAGTTATCCGTATCGATTATACTATCTTTTTTCTTTTCCAGATTAATTGACGAGTTCATTCTGAGAGCGTATTGGTTGTTGCAAAAGCGAACGCTATACTAATTAGATGTAGTTACATCTAATTAGTCACGGATGCTCACCTAATATTTAGTAAAAGGTAGTTTTAGCACATAGTATTAGGGGCAATAAGGCCATAACCAACCTTCTTCTCAATGATGGGCTTTGCGCAGAATGGATTCACGCATGAAGTCAACTACCGGATATTATTATGATTGTAGCGATGTAGACCTACTTCATCAGTGGGTTATTGAACGGCAAGAGGTCGAAACTTCCCTATGGGAAATGGTAAATTGTAACTACACCTATGTGGAGGTCGAGGAAAACCAACCAGCCTGACCGGGCATAAAGAAACGATACTAGAAGAAATGGTGATACTACTCAAAACAGCGCATTAGTCAGTACGAGATTGCCTTTTCGACTGAGCATATCAACCATATCAGGCGGTTGAATTAAGGCTGTAATACGTTACTGGAATCTAAAAAAGCCTTGTATCATATATTTATCCGATTGTATAGGCCTTGGAAGCAGAAGATCTTTGATCTCTTTCTTCTCTTGCTTTCTTGATGGTGAAACAACTTTATCTGCTATTACTAAGTTGGCTACTGATGGCTCCAACAATAGCCCAGACAAACTATGTAGTCAATACAGCCAATACAGCAACTCCTGGCACGTATAATACGCTGCTAGGCCCACTGGCTGGTTACTCGACTAGTAGCACCTCTAACAATAATGTATTGGTAGGCTACTCAGCTGGCTACTATAATACCGGCTCTGAAAATAGTTTTGTCGGTTACTACGCTGGCTATAAAACAACGACTGGCAACTCAAATAGCTTCGTAGGCTATGTGGCTGGCTTTTCTAATACAACTGGGAAGCAGAACACGTTCATGGGTTATTCGGCAGGGTTTACCAACCAGACCGGCTTCAGCAATAGTGTTTTTGGGTATGGAGCTGCCTTTCAGAATACCTCTGGTTATTCCAATGTGGCTATTGGTGTCAGTGCTTCATACGCGAATACTACGGGACATAATAACGTCATTATAGGCGACTCAGCCGGTGTGAATAGCTCAGCTTCGGGTAATGTCTTTGTGGGCTCAAAAGCTGGCTATAAAAGTTCGAGCAGCTCCTCCAATACCTTTCTTGGCTTTCAAACCGGCTACAACAGTTCAACGGGGGGCGGCAACAGTTTTACGGGTGCTTATTCAGGCTACAGCAACAAGACTGGCTACAACAATAGTTTTATGGGTAGTTATGCTGGCTACACCAACACAACCGGCTATCAGAATGTATTTGTGGGCGTGGCTGCGGGGTCTGTGAATACAACTGGCAATAGCAACACGATTATTGGGTCTAGTGCTGGTACGAGTAACACGACAGGCAATAGCAACACATTTATGGGCTTCAATGCGGGCCGAAGTATAAGCACAGGCTCAAACAACATTATTATTGGCCCAAACTCGGGGACAGCCATTACCACCAGTGACGATAACGTTTTGATGGGCTATAACAGCCAGGCAGACGAAGGTATTTACAATGGGATCGCTATTGGCGCAAACAGCCGGGTAGCTGCCAGTAACGCCCTTATCCTAGGCAATGGAGTAAATGTTGGTATTGGTACCTCAATTCCGCAGCGAAAACTAGAAGTCGTGGCCGATGTAGATGAAGAGAGCGGTTTACGACTTACCCGGCTGACTAGCCAAAGTAAACTGACTCAAACTACCGATCAGTTCTTAACGGTAAATGAATTGGGTGATGTGATCAAAGCCCGCTATCAGCTTCGAATCAACAATCCCAGCGAGTGGAGTGATAAAGTGTTTGCACCGACTTATCAGCTCCGGTCGTTATCCTCAGTAGCGGCTTATATCCACCAGCACCGCCATTTACCCGGCATACCTTCAGCCGAACAGGTAGCAAGCGAAGGTATTGATTTGGTAAAGATGAATGCAGTCCTGCTGGAGAAAGTGGAAGAGTTGACATTATACAGTATCCAACTGGAGAAGGCCGATCAGACGAAACAGCAACTACTAGAGCAGCAGCAGCGGGAGCTAATGGCACTGAAACAAAAACAGGCCGAATTAGAACTATTGCTTCGCCAGGTCCTGAAGCAGAAGTAAGCGTTCATAATGTACATGTTGTGAACTGAATAGGTCACAATTTATCCACTCACATCTGCTATGAAGCCACTTTTACAAACCACACCTCAACCTTTTGTCAAGTACATAACCTTTAGCCTGGTCTTGCTTTAGTTTTTACTGAAATGGGCTACGCGATGGGGTTGAAAAAACATAACTATCCTATGTGATAAGACTTTGGAACACCAATTGCCTGAAACTATCAGGCATTTCAGAGTCATACACTACAACTACTGACGTTTAACTCCCAACAGCCAAATAGCTTGGCTAATGCCCTGCGAGCAAGTCGCCATCAACTCCGATTGTTGCTGGACCTTCCTGTCGATTGATAAAATACATTACCAAAACGTCATGGATTTCGTATAGTTGCGAATGGATAATCCAGCCTTTAATCTTGGTACGGTTCGTCGCACGGTTAAATGACTCGGCTAATGCCTTCGTACTGCGATTGTCAAAATAATTCAGGATAGTTGTATAAGGGTTCTGGATGGAACAGGCCACCGTATTGAAGGCCTAAAAAACAGCTTGTCGGCCTTTTTCATGCCATCGCTTCGGCGCTCCGATTAGCCAATCGAGCTAAGCCGTAGACAGCATCATCAATAAAACCCCACTCTCGTTTTGAACCAATCGAAAGCTAGGTGGCAGAGCCCTAAGTTATTATTTGGGGTAGTTTTACCGAAACGGATGGGGCTCCCCGAGCGGATAACTCGTCATTTGGGATGAAAAATCAATATCACAAACTCAACTAGAATGTGAGATTTTGACTTTGAATAGTGACTGGACCGCCGGAGCAGATAGGAATATGAGGCTGAAGCCCGAACAGAATGACTTTGCTGTCACAACTACTGTCTCTATCGTAAGAATAGGGCGATTTACGAGCCGTTAAAATAATCGACATCTATCGTCTCTTCTGTCAAATAAAAAGCACTGAGGTGCTGTATAGTTAGTTTTATGAAGTTTTGTAATAAACAAAAGTCAAGCTTTATTCACCAGTCGACAATTTGTTTTTCTGCTTTTTCCATTCGAATATCCCATATCCAACGAGTATTCCATATTCCACAAAGACAAGGGGTATATTCTCATTGTAAGGATTTGTCTGGTAAGCCCCATATGATAGGATGGCAAGCCCCGACCATATAAATGGATAGCGAAAAGGAGTAAACAGGCCTACTGCCAACAGCGAGGTAATATACCAGGGGTGAACCGTTGTGGCCAACAGCCAGTATAGACTCAGCGTTAAGAGTAGTTGAATCGATAGTTTATGAGAAGAGACCTTACCTTGGCTCCATACCGCGATGGCAATGGTACCGACGGCAATCAGTACGGACAAATATGGACCGGCTTCTTTAATGATGCTACGTCCTGATAGAACATAGCCAACGGCCCGAATTATATAGTAGATACTGGCATTGAATTCAAGCTTTTGAAAATAAAGACTCAGACTGCTAAACACATTTCTGATCAGATTTATATCAATAAACGGCACAAAAAGCAATCCCGTAAAACCTAGGGTAACTGTAGCGTATACGAGTCCACGTTTCCAACCCATGTATCGAATCATCAACGGGAAAAACAGTACCGGTAGAAGCTTCGTGCCGATACTTAGCGCTAAGGCAAAAGTGGATACTCTCCATCGTTTCTGCTGATAGAACCAAAGAGCCAAAAGGGCGAAGAAAATCATCACTGCCTCATAATGTATGTTACCAGTCAGTTCCAGAATCGCCAGTGGATTTAGACCGTATAACGAGGCCAGGTTTGGGTTTTTACTCCATCGACGTAAGAGTTTGGGTAAGAGCCACAGCGTACCAATTTCTGCCAGTAGAATCGGGATACGTAAGCCAATCACATTACCTAGCAAATGGTGTGGCGAAAGAAAAGCGGCTAACCCAAACAATACCTGATTGACGGGCGGGTAAACGGTGTAGTAATTCGGAGAATTTAAGCTATAGTACAGTGAGTCGGTTAGTCCAACCGTGACTGCTAAAGGCGTATGGATAATCTGGCTGGGTAGATAAAGATACGGGTTGAAACCGTTGGCGACCAGATGGCCGTCCCAGATAAAGCGAACGTAGTCATCGGATAAATTCGGAATGACTGCCAATAGACTGAGCCGGAATAAAATGGCTGCCAGAACGAGAAATCGGTCGGGTTCAGGTTGAGTGATTGACGTGAGTGATGGTTGATTCGAGACGAACCACAGCGGTCGGGTAATCCGGACATAACCCCAGAAGGAAAGTCCGTATAACACAATCAGCAGGTTAAATTGAGGACGGGCAACTCCATATCCTATCAGGGTATACAAGGTCAGTGAAAGGAGGAGCCAGCCAATTCGGAAGGGCGTAATCATGGCTGTAGAACAGTCACATTCGGTGCTACGTTCGTTTCCTGGGCCCAGCTGTGAGCGAGTGTATAACTAACAACCACGCTATACCCAATGACCAGCAAACTATGGAAAACAACCATCGAATAGTCGCCCAGGTATAGTCCCATACCGATTGCTGCCAGGAAATACAACCCAAGCCCAATTTCGCCAAAAACAGATTTGGGAAACGTTTTCTTTATGTAAACATTACTAGTCCAGTCGACAGGCGATGCCATACTATTGAATTTTGGCGTACGAACGAAGGGCGTCTTTTTTCCGAACAGGCCTTCCAGCACAGCCAGACTGTTGTGTAACGACAACCCTAGCATGATGGAAATAAAGGTAGGAAATAGCCCGAAAAATCGGACGGATTGACCAACGAGACTGACTTTTGCGAGAGGGTCATTTATACCTTGCTTTATCTCAGCCTGATAATAAGCGACTCCGTAAAAAAGGGTTGAAATGAGGGTAGCCAGTAAAAACAGATTCGATAGTTTCTGGTCAATAGCTGCCCAGTCGGGGTGGCGGTGGTGAATCCACAAAACAGGCAGACTCAGGAGCGCCATACCCAGAATAAGTACTAACAGGGAGCTATTCAACAAATGAAAACAGGCCTGTATTTTTTTACGAACGGAGATGCCTGATTTCTGCCATACGTTTCCTAAAAGTTTCCGACTGCATTCGGCTGGCCCTTTCATCCATCGGTACTGCTGCGACTTAATCGCATCCATCGTAATCGGCAGTTCAGCGGGCACGCCAACATCGACCCGGTAAACGATTTTCCAATCCTTCAACTGCGCACGGTAACTTAAATCCAGGTCTTCGGTCAGGGTATCCGCTTGCCAGCCGCCACTCGCTAGTATTGCTTCGCGACGCCAGATACCGGCTGTACCGCTGAAATTTAAAAATAGCCCGGTGGCATAGCGAGCATATTGCTCAATGAGAAAGTGAGCATTCAGACCAAAAGCCTGAATCTGCGTTAGCAGCGAATAGTTCTGATTGGTATGTAGCCATCGGGTCTGAACAACACCAATGTCGGGCTGTGTAAAACTGGGCAACACACGTAGTAAAAAATCGGCTTCTGGTAGAAAATCAGCATCGAAAATCGCTACGTACTCGCTATCGATCAGGTTGAGTCCATAGGCTAGTGCGCCTGCCTTAAAACCCGCTCGGTCGGGTCGGCGGATATGTACCAGCGGAAAACCTCTTTTTTGATAAACAGCTACTTTTGTAGCAATCAGCAACGTAGTGTCATCCGTCGAATCGTCCAGAATCTGAATCGTCAGCTTGTCCAGGGGGTAGCGCAGCCGGGCGATGGCATCAATCAGTCGATCCACTACGTATAACTCGTTGTATATGGGCAGTTGAACCGTAATTGTAGGTAGTTGATTCCAATCGATAGCGGTCTCTGGAAAGCGCTCATTTCTCAAACGCCATCGACCGTATACGTACCGAATAAGGAGCCCCAACTGACCGATGCTGAACAGGACGACCAGCAGAATCAACAGGTTGTAAATAAATAGAATGACTAATTCCATGATATCAATTCCCGCTCACGGTTTACGCCAGGCTGCCCTTACTACCAATATTTAAAGATGGTTGTCAGGATTTTATAGCCCGCCAGTACTGTCCCTTTAATCGTACCCGAAATTTTTGAGTGGCCAATCCGTTTTCGATAACTCACGGGCACTTCGGTTGTTTTGCAGCGCATCTTGGCCGCTTTTAACTGCATTTCAACGGTCCAGCCATACGTTTTATCCTGCATGTTCAGGGCCATCAACGTATCAAACCGAATGGCGCGAAAGGGACCTAAATCCGTGAAACGAACGCCATACAGCCAACGTAACAGCCGGGTAGCCAGCCAGTTTCCGAAGAGCTGCTGGGGTGTCATGGAACCCCGCTGCCGGTTACCTAATGCGCGCGAACCAATCACTAAATCAGCGGTTTTTTCCCGAATCGGGGCAATAACACGGGGCATTTCAGCCGGAAAATCGGAGTAGTCAGCATCCAGAAAAACAACGATGTCGGGTGTAGGCTGGCGTTGTTTAGCGTACGCAATGCCCCGTAAACACGCCCGGCCATATCCTTGAACTGGCTCGTCGAGTACGGTAGCGCCAGCGCGGGAGGCTTCAATAGCGGTCTGATCGTTGGAGTTGTTGTTGACGACAATAATTTCCTGTACTAACTCGGCGGGTATGTCACGGATTACCTTCCCAACAGAATTTTCCTCGTTGAAAGCGGGTATGATAACGACTATAGTTGGCTGATTCAAACGTAGCGTGGCAGTAAAAACGAAAAATATAGGTTACGTGTCATAATGGCTGACTCGTTTTCTGAACATAAGCTTCATAATCAGTCCATTCGTCGATGTCGGTTAGTTCGTCAAGCTGGGCATACGTTAAGCCATGCTGTAAAATAGCCAATTCGGTCAGCTGTCTGAGTTCGGGTTGGCTCCAGGGCATATCCTGAAATAAAAAAGGCTGAAGCTGATCCATCCCTAACAGATAATATCCGCCGTCGGTGGCTGGGCCAATCACCACATCTACGGTATCGAGAGCTGCAAACGCATTATGGATATGGCTGGACGTTATATCGAAACAATCGCTGCCAATAATAACCACTTTCCCGGCCCCCGCCCGAAATTGTTCGTCAAACGCATGGTGCATCCGCTCGCCCAAATCTACACCTGCTTGCTGATACTTAACAAAAGGATTCCACCCGTCATCGGCATTCACAAAATCACCGTAGTAGACGGCACAGCGCCCTTTAAATTCAGATACCAGATGTTGGGTATAAGCCAGCAGATGTTGATACACGTCGAGCGCTTTGGCGTCCCCCACCGTTCGGGCGATGCGGGTTTTGACCTGGCCGGGAATGGGATTTTTGACAAAAACAATCAGTTGCTCTGGTGCCATGACTACTAATAACGAAACAAGCGAACAATCGGTTAATGAAATCGTGTGATTAATTCTCAACAATTATCTTGCGAAAAAGATAGCCTAACATCGTTTATGACCATCCTTGAACAGGTTCAGCAGACTACCCAGTTTATTCAATCGAAAACGCAACTGACTCCGCAAATCGGGATCATTCTTGGAACAGGCCTTGGCGCACTGGCGCAGGAGCTAACCATCGAGACGACCTTATCCTACGAATCGATTCCTCATTTCCCGCTATCGACGGTGGAGTTTCATTCCGGGAAATTGCTGCTGGGTACGCTGGGCGACAAACCAGTAGTAGTGATGCAGGGACGGTTTCATTTTTATGAAGGCTATTCCATGCAGCAAATTACGTTTCCGGTACGGGTTATGCACGCGCTGGGCGTTCGAACATTGCTGGTTTCGAACGCTGCCGGTGGCCTGAATCCCGCTTTTCAAACAACCGACTTAATGGTCATTGACGACCATATCAGTTTGTTGCTTCCCCAGAATCCGCTGGTAGGGCCAAACCCACCCGAATTTGGCGACCGTTTTCCCGATATGAGCGAACCGTACAGCAAATCGCTGATCGATCAGTCGTTGGCTATAGCCGATGAACTGGGCATTCGTCTCCAGCGTGGCGTTTACGTCAGTGTAACTGGCCCTCAACTCGAAACACGGGCTGAATACCGAATGCTCCGCCAATGGGGTGCCGATGCCGTAGGTATGTCGACCGTGCCGGAAGTGATTGTCGCCAATCAGATGGGCATGGCCGTTTTTGGTGTATCGGTCATCACCGACATGTGCATACCGGAAACCCTGGAAAAAGCCGACATTCAAAAAATCATAGCGGCTGCGGGTGCGGCAGAACCCCATCTTACCCGGCTGATGCGGACGTTGGTCAGTCAGCTGTAGGTCAGGCGGTAGTGCCTCCACAACTGGACCCGGCCCCCGCCGTGCAACCGTAGCAATGCTGATTGATAACCACCGATCGCTGATTTAAGGTAGTCAGGTCGAAGTCCTGCACGTGCTGGACCGGGCTGGCTACTTTTAAATCGAGCATCTGGTTAAAATCACAGTCGTAAATGAACCCATCCCAGCTAATCGACAGGGTATTTCGGCACATGACGCCAGCAGCGGCTACCGGATTGAACGCATTGACCAGTTTTTCCATGTAGCCATCATAGTTGCCGGACGAAATCAGGTAGTCCAGAAACCGACTGATCGGAATGTTGGTAATGGCGTAGAGATCATTGAACTGAATCCCGAATTCGTCCTGCAAAACCCGTTTGAACTGACGCTTCAAACTCTCCTGCGGACCAGGTAGAAA
>Ga0209930_1004298_pt1 | contig 12891 bp, 14 predicted proteins | sample ThiBiot_500_biof_2_FD_183948 | JGI IMG/M metagenome (GOLD analysis project Ga0209930, IMG submission 183948) | Wastewater bioreactor microbial communities from Cape Town, South Africa - Thiocy_cont_500_biof (SPAdes) | ecosystem: Engineered > Bioreactor > Thiocyanate-remediating >... | reverse complement strand
AAGCGGTTGCTGCGGCAGGTCCGGCAGGCGATTGAAGATTTTGGGATGCTGAGCGGTCAGAAGCGTTGGCTAATCGGGCTTTCCGGCGGCAAGGACAGCTATGGCCTGCTGGCGCTGCTGCTCGATCTGAAATGGCGCGGTTTGCTGCCGGTCGAGCTCATCGCCTGCAATCTCGATCAGGGCCAGCCGAATTTTCCCAAGCATATCCTGCCGGACTATCTCGCCGGCATCGGCATCGCCCACCGCATCGAGTATCGCGACACCTATTCCATCGTGAAGGAAAAGGTGCCGGAGGGCGCGACCTATTGCTCGCTCTGTTCGCGGCTTCGGCGCGGCAATCTCTATCGCATCGCCCGCGAAGAGGGCTGCGATGCGCTGGTGCTCGGACATCATCGCGAGGATATCCTCGAAACCTTCTTCATGAATTTCTTCCATGGCGGCCGTCTGGCCGGCATGCCGGCCAAGCTTCTGAACGACGAGGGCGACCTGATGGTGCTGCGCCCGCTGGCTTATGCCGCCGAGGACGATCTGGCGAAGTTCGCCGCCGCCATGCAGTTCCCGATCATCCCCTGCGATCTCTGCGGCTCGCAGGACGGGTTGCAGCGCAATGCCATGAAGGCGATGCTGGCGGATATCGAAAAGCGCATGCCGGGCCGCAAGGACACCATGCTGCGAGCGCTCTCGCATGTGAACCCCTCGCATCTGCTCGATCCGAAACTCTTCGATTTTGCCGGTCTGACCGCCCAAGAAAGGACAAACGATGACCGTTGACGTTTCCGGCCTTGCCGACCTATTGCGCGAGGCCGCCAAGGCCGAGATCATGCCGCGCTTTCGCCGCCTCGGCACCGGCCAGATCCACACCAAGACGGATGCGACCGATCTCGTGACCGAAGCCGACGAGGCGGCCGAACGCTTCATCAAGGCAAGACTGGCCGAGAGTGCGCCGCACGTCGTGTTCATCGGCGAGGAAAGCGTTGCCGCCGATCCGGCGCTGCTGTCGAAACTGGCGGAGGCCGAGACGGCCATCGTCGTCGATCCCATCGACGGCACCTTCAATTTCGCCGCCGGCGTGCCGGCCTTCGGGGTGATGGCCTCTGTCGTGCATCGCGGCGAGACCGTCGCCGGCATCATCTACGATCCCATGGGCGACGACTGGGTGATGGCGGAAAAGGGCGCAGGCGCCTGGCTGAAGCGGCCGGACGGCGAGGCGGTGCGCCTCAAGGCGGCCCCGCCGGTGGCGCTTGGCGACATGGTCGGCATGGCCTCGACCAGCTTCATTCCGAAACCGATCCGCGCCGAGGTCATGGGCAATATGGCCAAGCTGCGCATCGTCGGCTGCTATCGCTGCGCTTGCCATGAATACCGCGCCTTTGCCGCCGGCTACCTGCATTACCTGATGTACAACAAGCTGATGCCCTGGGACCATCTTGCGGGCGCGCTGATCACACAAGAGACCGGTGCTTATGTCGCCCGTTTCGACGGGTCGCCCTATCGCCCGGAGCATGTCGACGGCGGCCTGCTGGTGGCCTCCGACCGCGATAGCTGGGAGACGCTGCGCCGCGAGGTCTTCGCCCTGCTCTAAGTGGAAAAAGCCTTCGGAATCAAAACGGGCGCCTTATGGGGCGCCCGTTTTGTTTTTGCCGCTTCCGCTCAAATCTTGGGATTGTGCGGATGGAAAAGCTGGCCCCGCTCGGCGATTAATACAAAGATGCAGCCGATGACCGAGACGGCGAAGAAGCCGGCCACCATCGGCGTTGCCGTACCGTCGAAGGCCTGGCCGATCAGCGCGCCGATAATCGCGCCACCGACGGTGCTGAGGAAACCCAACACCGAGGAAGCAGTGCCGGCGACATGGCCGAGCGGCTCCATCGCCAGCGAGTTGAAGTTGGCGCCAATCCAGCCGAACAGAAACATGGCGACGCCGAAAAAGCCGATGAACAGCATGAAGGGCATCGGGTGAGCCATGCTGATCTGCACGACCAGCCACATCAGCGTCACCGCCATGAAGCCGACCAGCGCCCCATGCGACAGGCGGCGCATGCCGACACGGCCAACAAGCTGCGCATTCAGGAACGAGGCCAACGACATAAACAGCGCCACGGCCGCAAACGCCACCGGGAACAGCGAGCCCAGCTCATAGATGCCGACATAAATCTGCTGCGCCGAATTAATGAAGCCGAACAGCGCCCCAAAGATAAAGGTGCTGGCAATGGTATAACAGAGGGCAATGCGGTTGGTGAGCACGATCTTGAAGCCGCCGAGGATCGAGGTGATGGTAAACGGCCTCACATCCTCCGGATGCAGCGTTTCCGGAAGGCGCAGATAAGCCCAGGCGCCGACGACAGTGGCGATCACGGCGATGAACAGGAAGATCAGGTGCCAGTTACCGAACAGCATCACCGTCTGGCCGATGCCTGGCGCCACGACCGGCACCACCATGAACACCATCATGATCAGCGACATGACCTCCGCCATGCGCCGGCCGCCAAATGCATCACGCACGATGGAAACTGTAACGACCCGTGTCGCCGCCGAGCCGATACCCTGGATGAAACGCAGGACGAGCAGGGCGGTGAAACTCGGCACCAGCACGATGACGAGCGCGGAAATCACATAGATGACGATACCGACCAGCATCGGCACACGGCGGCCGAAACGGTCCGACAGCGGGCCGTAGAGCAGTTGTGCGATGCCAAGGCCGATCAGATAGGCGGAGACGACATATTGACGATGATTTTCGTTTTCGACGCCGAGACTGGCGCCGATCTCCTGGAGGCCCGGCAACATGATGTCGATGGCAAGGGCGTTGATCGCCATCAGAAAAGCCATCAGGACAATGAATTCGACTTTGCTCATGCCCTTCAACTGGGCAGGCATCGCTTCCGAAGCAGTTGTCACGGTGAATATCCTAAAAAATGATAAGGCGCTGTTATTACCAGCGCCTTGACGGATCGCAAATGAATTCCGATGACGTTGAGCGAACGCTCAGGCAGCGCCGCGAACGGTAACGCCCTGCTGCTGCAGGTGCGATTGCAATTCGCCGGCCTGGAACATCTCGCGGATGATATCGCAACCGCCGACGAATTCGCCCTTCACGTAGAGCTGCGGAATGGTCGGCCAGTTGGAGTAATCCTTGATGCCCTGGCGGATTTCCTGGTCGGCCAGCACGTTGACGCCCTTGTAGTCGACGCCGAGGTAATCGAGGATCTGCACGACCTGGCCGGAGAAACCACATTGCGGGAACTGCGGCGTCCCCTTCATGAAGAGCACGACATCGTTGCTCTTGACTTCGTTGTCGATGAATTCATGGATGCCGCTCATGGGCCTGTTCCTTTCACGCGCGGCTTCAAGGACCGCTGTTTGATGCATCGCTTTAAATAGCAATGACGGCAAGGGAATTCCAGCCGATTCGGCCGGATTTGTTGCCGCAGTCTGGAACAATTCCAGCCTGCGATATGGCGCTTGCTTATTGCGTCGCCTCGCAGCGCTGCTGCCCCTTGTCGGTCAGCTTGCCGCTGTGCAGGTCGAGCACCTTCAACTGCGTGATGGCGGAGCCGAGACCGTTTGCCTGATGTTCGGCGAATTCGGGGCAGGTGGCGGCGGTCGCCTCGCCGGTGCGCTGCCAGAAGGAGAGCTCGCCCTTCTTCACCTCGTAGCTATCGGAAGGCACGTCGAGCACCGCCTTGCGGCTGGCAAGATCATAGACGACGAGATCGCCCTGCGGCCCGGTCGAGCGCGTCAGGATCAGCCATTTGCCGTCGAGCGCGCCGAACCACAGGGGATCGCCGGGGCGGCCAATGACGAAATCCTTCTTCGACGGGGTGAAGCGGCAATTCCTCCCCGTCTTCGGGTCGGTCAACGCGCGGACGGCGAACTGCGCGCCGGCGCCTTCGTCATATTCCTTCTCGGCAACAGCGAAATATTTGTTGGCGTGGCATTTGGCGCTGCTCGCCGCCGCCGGCGCGGTGAGACTGGCCGCGGCCAGAAGAACGGCAAGACCGGAAACAAGCGGCAGGCGACGCATCGAAACTCCGTCGATAAAAATGGGATTGAAATTCCGTCGGATACAGAAAAGCCCGGCGAACGGGCGCCGGGCCGGGATTTGGGGCGAAAAGCACCGTCAGTCCGGCGCGCTGGTCTGCAGGGCGAGCGCATGCAGCACGCCGCCCATCTTTCCCTCCAGGGCATTGTAGACCATCTGGTGCTGCTGCACGCGCGACTTGCCGCGAAATGCCTCGGCCACAACTTCCGCGGCATAATGGTCCCCGTCGCCGGCAAGATCCCTGATAACGACCTTCGCGCCGGGAATGCCGGCCTTGATGAGGTCTTCGATGTCTCCGGGTTTCATCGGCATGGGTCGTGCTCCTTCCACTTATTCGGCGGCGGCCCGAGAACCGTCGCCATCCATGAAGGCAGGGAACCATGATTCATGGGCGGAGCGCAATTGCTCAATTGAAACAGGACGGGCGCTGCCCAGCGTAACCCACGAGCCTCCGGTGCGGCCGATCCACGGGCAGAAGACATCCGCCGCCTCGGCACGTTCCTGAACCTTGGAGAGGTTGCTTTCCTTGACGGTGACGACGTAGCGGCCCTGGTCCTCGCCGAAGAAGACCGGAATGGGATCCTGTTCGGCGATCTGGTTCAGATGTGCGCCGATACCGGATGCAATCGCCATTTCGGCGACGGCGAGCGCCAGGCCGCCGGTGGAGCAATCGTGAACGGCGGTCGCCAAACCATCCTGGATGAGGCCGCGCACGAAATCGCCGACCTTCTTTTCATGCGCAAGATCGACCGGCGGCGGCGGGCCGTCGGTGCGGCCATGGATGTCGCGCATATAGACCGACTGCGCCAGATGCGTGCCCCAGCTTGCCGGCGCGCCGGCGAGCAGGATCGCCTGGCCCTGTTCGGCAAAGCGGATGCGCGCCATCTTGGCCCAATCCTTGATGAGGCCGACGCCGGCAATGGTCGGGGTCGGCAGGATCGCCTGGCCGTTGGTCTCGTTGTAGAGCGAGACGTTGCCCGAGACGATCGGGAAGTCCAGCGCCGTGCAGGCCTCGCCGATGCCCTTGATGGCATGGACGAACTGGCTCATGGTTTCCGGGCGCTCGGGATTGCCGAAATTCAGATTGTCGGTCGCCGCCAAGGGCAGGGCACCGGTGGCGGTGATGTTGCGCCAGCATTCGGCCACCGCCTGCTTGCCGCCTTCGAAGGCATCGGCCTCGACATAACGTGGCGTCACGTCGGAGGAGAAGGCCAGCGCCTTCTTGGCATGGCCTTCGACGCGGACGACACCGGCATCGCCGCCCGGCAATTGCAGCGAATTGCCCTGAATCAGCGTGTCATACTGCTCGTAGACCCAGCGGCGCGAGGAATTGTTGGCCGAGCCGATGAGGCTGAGCAGCGCATCGGCGACATCGCCTTGCGGGATATCGTTGCTTTCGAGCGGGGCCGGGGTCTTGGCCGGCGTCCACGGGCGGTCGTATTCCGGCGCCTCGTCGCCCAGCTCCTTGATCGGCAGGTTGGCGACTTCCTCGCCCTGGTGGATGACGCGGAAACGCAGGTCGTCCGTGGTCTTGCCGACAATGGCGAAATCGAGGCCCCATTTGACGAAGATCGCCTTGGCTTCCTCTTCCTGCTCGGGACGAAGGACCATGAGCATGCGCTCCTGGCTTTCCGAGAGCATCATTTCGTAAGCCGTCATGTTCTCTTCACGCACCGGCACCTTGTCGAGCAGCAATTCGATGCCGAGATCGCCCTTTGCGCCCATTTCGACGGCGGAGCAGGTGAGGCCGGCCGCACCCATGTCCTGAATGGCGATGACCGCACCGGTCTTCATCAGTTCGAGGCAGGCTTCCAGCAGGCATTTCTCGGTGAAGGGATCGCCGACCTGCACGGTCGGGCGCTTCTCCTCGATCGACTCGTCGAATTCGGCCGACGCCATGGTCGCGCCGCCGACGCCGTCGCGGCCGGTCTTGGCGCCGAGATAGACGACGGGCAGGCCGACGCCCTCGGCCTTGGAATAGAAGATCGCATCCGACTTGGCGAGGCCGGCGGCAAACGCGTTGACGAGGATGTTGCCGTTGTAGCGGGCATCGAACTCGACTTCGCCGCCAACGGTCGGCACGCCGAAGGAGTTGCCATAACCGCCGACGCCGGCAACGACGCCGGAAACCAGATGACGGGTTTTGGGATGATCCGGCTCACCAAAGCGCAGCGCGTTCATGGCCGCGATTGGACGCGCTCCCATGGTGAAGACGTCGCGTAGGATGCCGCCGACGCCGGTCGCAGCACCCTGGTAGGGCTCGATATAGGAGGGGTGGTTGTGACTCTCCATCTTGAAGACCACGCAATCGCCGTCATCGATATCGACGACGCCGGCATTTTCGCCCGGCCCCTGGATGACGCGCGGCCCCTTGGTTGGCAGGGTGCGCAGCCACTTCTTCGAGGACTTGTATGAGCAATGCTCGTTCCACATCGCCGAGAAGATGCCGAGTTCGGTAAAGGTCGGCTCGCGACCGATCAACGACAGGATGCGTTCGTATTCGTCAGGCTTGAGGCCGTGGGCGGCGATCAGTTCCGGCGTAATCGGACGGGTGTTGGAAACGGTCATGGTGTCGGGCATCCATTCGCTAGAGCATGTTGCGCAAAAGTGTGCAGCGGTTTTGCGCGGATGACATGCGATAAAACAAATAGCCAAAGCGCAACAGGCTACGCTCCGGGAATTTGCGGTCTCTTTAGCGCAAGCTTGCCGGAGGCGCGACAGGAAAATCAAGCGGGGGAATGCATTATTCGACGAATATTGTGTTCAGACTCAGAACTTGTAGCCGATCTGGATGCCGGCGCGGGTCAGGCCATTGTTGGGACGGCCGCATAGGTTTGCATGCGAGGAATGTTCGATCTGGGCGAGAACGCGCCAGTTCGCGGTCACATCGTAGCCGATGGCGGCATATTCGCGAAACAGCGCCCGGCAGCCCAGATAGGGTCCCGATTCCGCATAGTTTTCCAGATTGCCATTATGAATCATGCCGCCGAAGCCGGCTTCGACGAACAACTTTTCGGTGACCTTGGCATCCCAGGCGAAGCCGCCGAAGATCATGCTGGCGTCTTCGCTATGGCCGGCAACGGTGCCGCCGAGGAAGACGCGCGGCCGCAACAGCTTTTCCTTCCAGCCATGGGCAAGTTCGCTTTCGAAGGGATCGAAGAACATCGTCACCTGGTAATAGCTGCCATCCTCCTTGTCGGAGGCTGACACCTGGGCTCCGAAGCGCAATTCGTCAAAGAAGGGTTCATCCGCCGCTGCCGTTGCGATCGAGGTCGTCAGGCCGGCTGCCACCGATGCGATGGCCAGCGCGGCGCGCAGGCTGTTGTTGCGAATTGCCATTCTGCCCATCCCCTCGAATCACGCATTCGCAGTTGCGAAGTGTCAAAAAGATAACAGTATGGTTAACAAAGGGTAAAGTTGCGCTCCGGCAACAGTCAGGCATAACTGTCGTAGCCGGCGCCACCGTTCTCCAGCACGCGCCGAAGGATCTGGAAACCGCGCTCTGCCTCGGATGCCTCCTGGGTCGAAAAACCGATGCGGACACGATGATAGGCCCGGTCCGAACGGCCTGCTTTGAACTCGTCCTCATCGTCGATCAGCACACCCTCGCGGAAGGCGGCGTTCTTGAAGATGCCGGACAGCCAGGGATCGGGCAGCTTCAACCAGAAGAAGGGCACGCCAGGACGAGAGGCCAGCTCGTATCCCTCGAAGACGCGCCGGACCATCGCCTCACGGCGGCTGATCTCGGCAATCGCCTGGCGGCGGATATCGTCGGCTTCGCCGGTCATTGCCAGCCGGGCGCAGAGTTCGCCGAGCATGAACGGCATGCCGCCGGTAACCATCTTGTGGGCATTGCTGACGCGCTGGCTGAAATGCGCCGGGCAACTGACCCAGCCTCCGCGAATGCCGGCCGCCACGGATTTCGAAAAGCCGCCGACGACGAAGGTGCGCTCCGGCGCGAATTCGGCCAGCAGCGGCGTTTCGTCGTCGGTCATCGCGCCATAGAGATCGTCCTCGATGAGCGTCACATTATATTTGCGCGCCACCTCGGCAACCGCCTTGCGCCGCTCGTAGGACAGCGACACGACGGAAGGATTGTGCGCGGTCGGCATCAGGAAGGCGAGCTTGGGGTGCTGCTGCGCGCAGAGCCGCTCGAAATCCTCGGGGATGAGGCCCTCGGCATCGGCCTCGGTAAGGATCGTGCGGCGGCCGATCAGGCTGGCGCTGCGGCTGATGCGCGAATAGGTCAGGTGCTCGAAAACGATCTTGTCGCCCGGCGCGGTGATCGCCGCAATGACCGCCATGATCGCGGCATGGGCGCCGAGCGCCGGCACGATGGATTCGGGCGAGGGGCGCCAGTTACCGCGCGCCAGCCAGCGGGCGCCCGCCTCGAACCAGTGCGGTGGGAAAATGCGGGTATAGCTGGTCATGTCGAGCGGATGCTCGTGCATGATCGCCGACATCGTGTCGGAAATCGCCTCGGCCTGGCCGACATCGGGCGCCGCCGTGGTGTCGAAACGCAGGATGCCGGGCTCGGCATCCGGCAGTTTCGAGCGCGACCAGGAGGTGCGGATCGGATCGGCGGGCATCGCCGAATTCGCCTGTGACGGCGGCAGCACATAGGTGCCGCGCCCGACCTCGCCGCTGACCAGCCCGCGCTCATGCACCAGCGAATAGGCGCGGCCGACCGTGCCGATGGTCACGCCGATATCATAGGCGAGATTGCGCTGAGGCGGCAGCTTCGCGCCGGCAACGAGAATGCCGTCGGAGATCGCCGACTCAATCTGGTCAGCAAGCCGCACATAGATCGGACCGGTGCCCGTGGAAACATCAGGAAGCCAATTTGTCATGGTGTCAATTTCTACATTGTAGGCACATCCGTGTCAATTGTATTGGATAGTCGCTGCCATTGATTGGGCGGCGCTTCCAAGGAGCAGGTGAAAAATGGCCAATATCGATCGATACATTGAGACAATCGATACAATCTATCCGGATGGCTACGCCCGCGAGTCCCTGTTTCGTAGCGCCGGCGAGATGCTGAGCCCCGGCCCGGCTGCGTCCGCGCGAACATGGTTCGGACGCCTCATCGTGACGATGCAGACCTGGCATTCCAAACGCAACACGCGCGCCGCGCTGCGTGAACTGACCGACGACGAGTTGCGCGACATCGGCGTCACACCGGCCGAAGCGCGGCGCGAAGTCGCCAAATCCTGGTTCTGGGATTGAGTGGAACGGTTCCCCGCCTGTAGCGCATCGTGCCGCCGATGCGGCGTCCGCCGCCGCGTCAGGACGCGGCGCGATGCGCTACTCTTTTCCGGTTTGGGGAGGGCGGGTCAGCAACCCTTGCCGCCGGCGGCCCAGCGGTTGACGTCTTTAGCGATGCGAGACGACAGGCTTTCGTTCATCAGCGGCCCGAAGGCATCGAGCTTCGCCGGATTGCCTTCCGCCTGCACGACGAGAAGCGGACGCGATTCCGGGCTGTGGCTATGCACGAGAAGGATGCGCGGCCGGCCGGAGAAGGAGTTCAGCTCCGGCGCCAGCCGATAGGGCTTGAAGGCGGCATCGCCCGATTTGAACCAGCAGGCATTGGCGCCGAGCGCCACGCGCTCCATCATCGGCAGCGCCGCGCGGCTGGCGCTGACCGGCGGCGGGGCCGGGCGCGACTGGCAGGCCGCAAGCGCGAGAGCCGCAACCGCAAGACCGGCGGTATTCAGGGCGGAAAGGCGATAATTTTTGGCGCGCATGACGGTTCTCGCTGGCGAATTCTGGGGCGCGACGGTCACGCGGCGATGACGTCGAGCGCCGAAGCGAAGATGCCGCGCCCGTCCGAACCACCATGGGCGGCTTCGATCAGATTTTCCGGATGCGGCATCATGCCGAGCACGTTACCGGCCTTGTTCATGACGCCGGCAATGTCGTCGATGGAGCCGTTGGGGTTGGTGCCCTCGGCATATTTGAAGACGATCTGGCCGTTGCCCTGAAGGGCGGCCAACGCCTCGGCATCGGCGAAATAATTGCCGTCGTGATGGGCGACGGGGCTGCGGATCACCTGCCCTTGCGCATAGGCGCGGGTGAAATCGGTATCGGCATTGACCACCTGCAGCTTGATTTCCTTGCAGACGAACTTCAGCGAGGCATTGCGCATCAGCGCGCCCGGCAGCAGGCCGGCCTCGAGCAGGATCTGGAAGCCGTTGCAGACGCCGAGAACCTTGACGCCCTTTTCCGCCTTCTCGCGGATCGCCTGCATCACCGGCATCCGCGCCGCAATCGCCCCGCAGCGCAGATAATCGCCATAGGAGAAGCCACCGGGAATGACGATCAGGTCGACATCGGGGATATCCGTCTCCGTCTGCCAGACGGTGACCGGCGCCTTGCCGGAGATCTTCGTGAGCGCGGCGATCATGTCGCGATCGCGGTTGAGACCGGGGAGTTGTACGACGGCGGACTTCATGGGTGCGGTTCAAACCTTGCTTGTGCTTCTGCCAATTCGCGGAGTTCAAGGCGGTCCAGCCGCTGCTCATGCCGGGCAAGAACGCCGTAGGTGTTGTGGATGTCCTGATGCATCGAGATCATGGTGCCGCGTATGCTCTGGAGCTCGCTCTTGATTTCTCCAAGCGAGGTATCCACGCGGTCGATACGCTGATGCGTCCTCTTGAGGAGTTCATACATCAATTCGTTCGTGATCTCGGCCATCGCCCACTCCGCAACTCTCAGTCGAGGGCGATAGTATAGTTCTCGATGACGGTATTGGCGAGCAGCTTTTCGCACATGGCCTTCAGGTCGGCTTCGGCCTTGGCGCGGTCCTGACCTTCGAGGGCGAGATCGAAGACCTTGCCCTGGCGCACCGCGCCGACGCCGGAAAAACCAAGCGCGCCAAGCGCGCCTTCGATAGCCTTGCCCTGCGGATCGAGAACGCCGTTCTTCAACGTGACTGTCACGCGTGCCTTGATCACAACTCTACCCCTTGAGATTACTTGACCAGAACCGGACCGGTGCCGCGCACCGGCTCGTTTTCGTTGATGATGCCGAGACGGCGCGCAACTTCCTGATAGGCTTCGAGCAGGCCGCCCAGATCCTGGCGGAAGCGATCCTTGTCCAGCTTCTGGCGGGTTTCGATATCCCAGAGGCGGCAGCTATCGGGCGAAATCTCGTCGGCGAGGATGATGCGCATCATGTCGCCTTCGAACAGGCGGCCGCATTCGATCTTGAAATCGATGAGCTGAATGCCGACGCCGAGGAACAGGCCGGTGAGGAAGTCGTTGACGCGGATGGCGAGCGCCATGATGTCGTCGAGCTCGGCCGGATTGGCCCAGCCGAAGGCGGTGATGTGCTCTTCCGATACCATCGGGTCGTCGAGCGCATCCGACTTGTAGTAGAATTCGATGATCGAGCGCGGCAGCACGATGCCTTCCTCGATGCCAAGGCGGGTTGCGAGAGAACCGGCGGCGACGTTGCGCACCACGATCTCCAGCGGGATCATCTCCACTTCCTTGATCAACTGCTCGCGCATGTTCAGCCTGCGCAGGAAATGCGTCGGGATGCCGATCTTGTTCAGATGGGTGAAGAGATATTCGGAAATGCGGTTGTTGAGCACGCCCTTGCCATCGATGACATCGTGCTTCTTCTTGTTGAAGGCTGTCGCATCGTCCTTGAAGAATTGGATCAACGTGCCCGGCTCCGGTCCTTCGTAGAGGATCTTGGCCTTGCCTTCGTAAACGCGACGGCGACGGTTCATGGTGTTTTCTCTGTTGTTGGCGCTCTTGGGAAAGCGCGTGGTACGTTCTTATTGCGGTCCCATAAAGGAAAAGCGCGCAATTCACAATGCCGGGCGGGCAGGCTTGTTCTGCAAAACCTGGGCCAGCCCGGGCCGGACACGGGAATCGCGCCGGCCACATCTGCATTCTTCTTCGCGATTTTTACCTGTCAAAGACTCTTCCTGTGCAAAACGCCGATTCCGTGACGGGCCGTCGCCCTGACTTGACCCAGATTATACCGTAAAGCCTGTGCGACGCTGGGCAAGGCCGGCTGCTTTCGCCCAAACTTCGGATTGCACTTTCGGCAGCGATTTGAATAATGGGATGAAACGCCCATCATGGGACACGGGAGAACCAAGGCATGACCAGCATGAACGATCGCGAAAAGGCTTTTGAAAACAAGTTTGCTCTCGATCAGGAGATGAAATTCAAGGCGGAAGCCCGCCGCAACAAGCTGCTGGGCCTGTGGGCTGCCGAGTTGCTCGGGCGCACGGATGCAGACGCTTATGCCCGTGACGTCGTTGCCGCCGATTTCATGGAGGCCGGCGACGAGGATGTGTTCCGCAAGATTCGCTCCGATCTCGACGAGGCCGGCATCGCCCTCAGCGATATCGATATCCGCTCGAAGATGGCCGAGCTGTTGGCGGTCGCCATCGACCAGATCCAGAAAGGCTGACGCGTTTCAAGCGCAAACGTGGATGCAGTCGTCCGGCGCGCGGCGGGCTACGTTGCGCGCCGGACGCGATTCTGCAGGTCCTTGACGGCATTGGTGCCGGCCCGCCAGCTTTCGGCGCGCAGAAACCCTTCGATTTCGGCAAACGGCATGGGCCGGGCCAGGCCGTAACCTTGCAGGATATCGCAACCTGTCTCGCGTAATACGCGGATATGGTCTGTCGTTTCCACACCCTCGGCCGCGACCTGGATGTTGAGCGCGCGCCCCATCTCGACGATCGCGCCGACCAGCTTGCGCTGTTCGGCGGAACGATGCACGGAATTGATGATCTGCCGGTCGATCTTCAGCGTGTTGGGGCTGATGCGCATCAGACTGACGATCGAGGCATGGCCGGTGCCGAAATCGTCGATCTCGATGCCGAT
>Ga0209930_1004296_pt1 | contig 12901 bp, 7 predicted proteins | sample ThiBiot_500_biof_2_FD_183948 | JGI IMG/M metagenome (GOLD analysis project Ga0209930, IMG submission 183948) | Wastewater bioreactor microbial communities from Cape Town, South Africa - Thiocy_cont_500_biof (SPAdes) | ecosystem: Engineered > Bioreactor > Thiocyanate-remediating >... | reverse complement strand
TTAAAGATCACTATATTCTCTTCAGAAAAAAAACAAACAGAAATCTACTCATGAGTATACATAGATAGGTAGGTACATATGCAATCTTTTCTCAAGAACAATTAAGTTTATTTAAAAGAAATACTTTATGTTTGTAAAACATTAATTTTATCGAACTGAATACTACTGAAAACATTTCCGTTAGAGAAAATCACGAGAGAAAGTACCTATGATAAATACGTAATAATGTTAAACTGACTAAACCATTTTTATGTAGAGTAAAAATTAGATGTTTTCTTAAATAATTTCACTTTTGTGGATTTTCAGACTTTAACTCTTTATATAATCGCGAAATTGAAAGGATTCATTTCAATCAAACAGTTTCCAGTCAATATTCGTTTTGTTCTACTGAGCGAAAATACTCTTGTATTAGAAATTCAACATTGTTCAATATTGCTCATGATCATTCTGTTCTTTTTATTCATAGAACTCATTTGAGTTATTGTCTTCTATACTTAGAAGATAAAGAAGAAAATTATTTCAGACTTTACAATCTTCTGCCACTATGCTCAGTTTAGTATCATCTAAAATCTCCTTCACTGCTTGAAAATATAGCCAGAAAATTAAAATTCTTCGAAATTTCGAAAATCAGGAGAAATCAGTAGAAAATCTTTAAAATCAGCTCCTGAATTCAGGAGAATTTTGATCAGGAGAAAAGTTAAAAAATCAGGAGACTCCTGGCCAAATCAGGAGATTTGGCAAGCCTGTTGATTATCTACATTTGCATTTCAAATTGATTCTTGAATGGTTCGTTTGAAGAGCCTAAAATTGAAAAACGAAGCGAAATCCGTATCGTGATATAAATTGTTGAACATCATTATCAAACAATTATTTTTTTGCTATCCGCAAATACGGATCTTAGCTCCAATTCTTTAGAAAGTTCACCCTGAAAAACTCAGTTGGTGAGCATTATAATAAGGCAATATGCGAAGTATATTTCGTAACTGATGCGCACAAAAGCAAAGTGTTCAAATAAGTCTCTTGTATCATCGATTCTTCAGGGTGATGAATACAAAAAATGAATGTCAATATCTTCCATCATGTTTGAATAACTGGTGTTTGTGGATGTACTCTCATTTTCCACTTTCGAATATAGTAGAAGACCGATTTCACTAGTCGAGGTATAATTAATTTTAATACTGTCGTTAAACCACCAATAATACCTATCAATGTTGTCACAACATAGATCACAGCATTTCTTGCTTCAACATTATATATACATTCTGTTGGTTGACATGCATTATAATATCGATCATACATGTGTGTCACATTCCATTCTTCAATCATTAAATGATCAAGTAACTGTTGAATGGTTGAATTTGGTAGATAATTACTCGAAAGTGAATCATCAAGTGCCGTTACATTAATAGCATACTGAGGCAATAAATATTTCTCCAATTCATTTATACATGATGCATTGTAAAAGCAACGAAGGTCGGATTGCAGCAATGCTTCTACAATGAAACATCCTTGAAGAAATCCTGGTATCATAAGTACCGCACTATTATTGCGATCATCATAGATACCAGCTGCAGTAGTGGGTTCACCTGATTCAAAGCAACTACGATTGTCATAGTCCATTGAAAAAAAGAATAGTCTTCCGTTCGATATGTACGGAAAATAATTTGTGTGTTGTGCTGACAACAATGCGTTGGTTTGAGTTGTATTTCGATTTAATCCTAGTGATAATAGAAAATTGTCTGTTGTCGACAATCGAAATTGTTCAACAACTGATTCCACTTGTAATTGCAATAGTTTCATTGGTAGAACAATACTGGACACATATTGAGTTGAATAGAATTGTTTTAAACCATTGAGCATTGTATTGTTCACAAGTTGACAAAACGAACTTATTCCTTGAAATGCTAATGGACCTAAAAAGCGGAAATCGAATACGAAACGCGACGTATAATTAGGAGAGTAAAGATAGAGAAACCAATCATCAGTTAGAAAAACACTACTGCATATTTGATGTAGAGTGTAATGGATTGAAATAAATTCTTCATAGTTGATCGATATTTTCTGACATGGACAAGTGAGAGATTGTGAATATGATGAATAGATTTGTGAATATTGTTGTAATGTTGGAGTATCGACATGAACTGTTTTTGTAGTGTTGATTAAGGAAAAATAGAAAAGAAGAATGATAACGCAAGTAATGAGAAGAATAATGAATAATCTTGTTGAAATGCGTTGAGTTCTAAGTTCGTGTGGATCTGTCGAAGGTGGTATGGATGGAAATAGATTGAAATCATGAAGCATGCATTTGAGTTTGTGGTATAATTGAGCCAGACGTTCACGAATAGTTAATACTGTCAAAAGAAAAGAAACAGAGTTGAGTTTAAATAAATTGAATTGGAGAAAAATTCAGAAAATTATTTATATGCTGCCAACTACTAATTAGTACGTGCTGACTTTTTCTGCACACTATGAAATATTCACCGTAAGCTGACCTGGGTAAATCTTCGATAGTAGTGAGAATAACATGAGAAAAGCTTGTTTTTCTCTCTTTGATGTCAGGTCAAACAGCATTGATTCTAGAATAACTCGCTCAAAATATTTTTGGTGACTATTCGATATGTTTAACGGGTCTTAACATAGGAAATATTTATTTGTTTAAAAATGTGTAAGTGTCGGGTGCAGGAATGAGTCGGCAGTGATGGCATGTACTTCGACATAACTAATTTGTATTGCACATGATTGGGGAAAGGGTATGCGTCGTAAAAATCCTCTTACAAAGATTGGTTTTTAAAATGCAAACATTACTTATGAGATAAATAGGAAGCTTGAGAAATTTTGGTGTTGATCGACCAGGAAAAGTGACTTATCGTGAAAAAGATGAAATAAACTGTAAAAGGTTCTATATAATGCGGTGTATTTAGGTAATCATGCGCGATATGCAAATACAAATTCGAATTTATCAGTGGACTACTCAACAATGAAAAATATTCGAGTCTCTACCAAAGCGAGTCCTGAAAGTAATTGACTGTAAAGATTTTTCATATCGAAAGATGTTTTCGGAATAAAGTATGGACAGGCAAGATGAAAGAGACATTGGAGAGTCTAGAATTATGGTACAACAATTTGCTATTCTAGCTCTCCTCTACATATTTAGAGATCACGACGTACATATATACTAAACTGTCGGGCAAAAGGTGGTTCCATCAAAACCAACTCAATATCACACTAATGCTGAACATCATATAGACATGGATTCTAACTTCCTATATTCAGTTACACTAGTATCACACTATAGCCGTAAATGTCGGTACTAGATTATCAACTATTATTGGGAAATAATAAAGAAATTCAAATTGTCATGTCGCTCACACTCCTCAGATTGAATATAATAGTCCTCTGTCATGATACACCATCTTCCTCTTCTCACTCTCTGAACCACTTGTATGTAGAGACGGATTTTTAAGTCGTTGCAACACTTGATCATATATGCGAGCATATCATCTCTGACTTCTATATAAATGTGTCGTTATTCTTGTATATCCGTACTTCTTCTCCTTCTTTCTCACAATCTATGATATTCTTCACAGAGTCTTCTCTGTGAGAAACCGAATACTTTAAGATTAACAAATAGGCCAATGACAAGTACATTCTAGCTCATTGAACTAGAACCGTTGAGCACTTCAGTTCACCTGGTAATAAGACTACGATTGAGTAAAAGAGATAGACTTTCGAATAATACAAAGAAAGAAAGTTTGTCAGCGCAATCCCTTTGAGATTAAAAAAGTGAAACACAAACAGATTTCTAATATTGCATAATATAAACTGAACCGTAGTTGAAAAAAACTGCAAAAATTTTTCATTTTTATGCCAATTATTTGACATTGGCGGACAAGTAAAACATATTTCAGAGGATGGAAGAACGGCTCTAATTCAGACGAACTTCAGTTAGAAAGCTAGTTCTTCGGTTAAGTTTGTGCGAGTAATGGAACCTGAGCTGTCATACGCCTACTGATAAATACAACAATAGCAGTGTTTTCAAACTGTAAAAAAAGCCTTTTTAGTTAACATAGAGTGGTTTATGATATTGGTACGCCGTGTATTCGGCCATGAAATCAATGGAGAGACTTGAATGATTCCATCAAATATGATTCATTTCAATAAATATGAACCGAATCACGCTCCTCGGAAGTATCCATATCTGTCACCGATATGTATATTATACTAGCATTCTTTTCCAACTTCACTCACCTTTATGCGTTTCTTCCTTTGCTCTGCTTTTCTTTCGTACCAACTTAACTGAGCTTGGGATGATAAATTGCAACACGGTCGTTAAACCACCAATAATACCTATCAATGTTGTCACAACATAGATCACAACATTTCTTGCTTCAACATTATATATACATTCTGTTGGTTGACATGCATTATAATATCGATCATACATGTGTGTCACATTCCATTCTTCAATCATTAAATGATCAAGTAACTGTTGAATGGTTGAATTTGGTAGATAATTACTCGAAAGTGAATCATCAAGTGCCGTTACATTAATAGCATACTGAGGCAATAAATATTTCTCCAATTCATTTATACATGATGCATTGTAAAAGCAGCGAAGGTCGGATTGCAGCAATGCTTCTACAATAAAGCATCCTCTGCGAAAGCCTGGAACTGTAAACAGCACAGTGATATTGGGAAAAAAATAGATACCAGCCGCAGTAGTGGGTTCACTTGATTGACCACAACTCCGACCTTCATACGTCATTGTATAAGAAATTAACTGTGTACCCCATCCATCTAGGTACAGTTTATGATTTGTGTTTAGTCCTGACCATATTGCGTTGGTTTGAGTTGTATTTCGATTTAATGTTAGCGATAATAGAAAATTGTTTGTTGTTGACAATCGAAATTGTTCAACAACTGATTCCACTTGTAGTTGGAACAATTTCATTGGTAAAACAACACTGGACACATATTGAGTTGAATAGAATTGTTTTAAACCATTGAGCATTGTATTGTTCACAAGTTGACAAAACGAACTTATTCCTTGAAATGCTAATGGACCTTGCTGACGAAAATCGTATTCGAAATACCAATAATAAAGAGGAGAGTAAAGATAGAGAAACCAATCATCAGTGACAAAAACACTACTGCATACTTGGTGTAGAGTGTAATGGATTGAAATAAATTCTTCATAGTTGATCGATATTTTCTGACATGGACAAGTGAGAGATTGTGAATATGATGAATAGATTTGTGAATATTGTTGTAATGTTGGAGTATCGACATGAACTGTTTTTGTAGTGTTGATTAAGGAAAAATAGAAAAGAAGAATGATAACGCAAGTAATGAGAAGAATAATGAATAATCTTGTTGAAATGCGTTGAGTTCTAAGTTCGTGTGGATCTGTCGAAGGTGGTATGGATGGAAATAGATTGAAATCATGAAGCATGCATTTGAGTTTGTGGTATAATTGAGCCAGACGTTCACGAATAGTTAATACTGTCAAAAGAAAAAACACAGACTATTGTTCAATTGAATCTTATTCGTGAGAAAGTTTGATAATGTTAATTTTTTTCCTGACTGCTCGCTTGTGCTGACTTTTTTTGTACATTTTGAAAGTCACCTTCAACACCCTCAAGCGATTACATAGGATGAATTAGATATTGAAAGAGTATCAGTAAGTTATGCAAACACCACTTACATGCGACTGTGTAAAGTCGCATACTACTCACCGAATTAAAATAGCAGTGTTCTTATACATGCAAACACGATTTTCGAACGAATTTCCTCAAGGGATTTTATTCTCGGCATATATAAAGTGAAACGAAAAACTGCGCTAGAGCATCGTATAGCTCATTAAGTAAGCGTAATAATTTCAAAATTTTCCAGAAAACTAATATTATCGCATACAATCCTACGAACAGTATCAAATCGTCGAATAAATTTAGTTTTATTCGTAGGATATCGCGATTTTACAAGGTTCTGGAGTGAAATTCATGAAGGAAACTTATTCGGTGACGGTCTTTTCTCCTTTCAGAGTGCAGGTTCCTTCATTCTGTGAGTCTTTGGGGGAGCGACAATTATGGAATCTTCCATAGTCGTGAATGTGTGGCATTTGAATACATTACTAACAACTGACACTGAGAGCTACAAAAATGCTTCAATGATTCCATCAAATATAATTCACTTTAATAAATCTTAATCGAATCACGCTCCTCGGAAGCATCCATATCTGTCACCGATATGTATATTATACTAGCATTCTTTTCCAACTTCACTCACCATTATGCGTTTCTTCCTTTGCTCTGCTTTTCTTTCGTACCAACTTAACTGAGCTTAGGATGATAAATTGCAACACGGTCGTTAAACCACCAATAATACCTATCAATGTTGTCACAACATAGATCACAGCATTTCTTGCTTCAACATTATATGTGCATTCTGTTGGTTGACATGCATTATAATATCGATCATACATGTGTGTCACATTCCATTCTTCAATCATTAAATGATCAAGTAACTGTTGAATGGTTGAATTTGGTAGATAATTACTCGAAAGTGAATCATCAAGTGCCGTTACATTAATAGCATACTGAGGCGACAAATAGGTCTCCAATTCATTTATGCATGATGCATTGTAAAAGCAACGAAGGTCGGATTGCAGTAATCCTTCTACAATGAAACATCCTTGAAGAAAGCCTGGAACTATAACTGTCGCACTGACATTGGCAGAATAATAGATAACAGCTGCAGTGGTGATTCCACCTGCTTGAAGGCAGCTGCGATTTGCGTACCATCTTTCAAGCATATATATCTCACCATTCCATATCACGAAATTATAATTTGTGCCTTGTCCTGAGTATAATGCGTTGGTTTGAGTGACATTTCGATTTAATGTTAGCGATAATAGAAAATTGTTTGTTGTTGACAATCGAAATTGTTCGACAATTGATTCCACTTGTAGTTGGAACAATTTCATTGGTAAAACAACACTGGACACATATTGAGTTGAATAGAATTGTTTTAAACCATTGAGCATTGTATTGTTCACAAATTGACAAAACGAACTTATTCCTTGAAATGCTAATGGACCTAAAAAGCGGAAATCGTCTGTGAAACGCCCGGTATAATCAGGAGAGTAAAGATAGGTAAACCAATCATCAGTTAGAAAAACACTACTGCATATTTGGTGTAGAGTGTAATGGATTGAAATAAATTCTTCATAGTTGATCGATATTTTCTGACAAGGACAAGTGAGAGATTGTGAATATGATGAATAGATTTGTGAATATTGTTGTAATGTTGGAGTATCGACATGAACTGTCTTTGTAGTGTTGATTAAGGAAAGATAGAAAAGAAGAATGATAACGCAAGTAATGAGAAGAATAATGAATAATCTTGTTGAAATGCGTTGAGTTTTGAGTTCGTGTGGATCTGTCGAAGGTGGTATGGATGGAAATAGATTGAAAGTTGTCCAGAATTCAAGAAGTTTCTTGTGGATGTTAACCACTATAATAGAAAGTCCAAATCAGGCATGAGGGAATTTGCTTGTTGAATTTGGGTGGAACATTTTATGGCTGGTGAAATGAATAAAATAAAGTTTAGAATTGCTGGTTTGCAGCGTTATTTATTATCGATACGCCAGTAGTTTTTATTGACTCAATATGGACAAACCAATTGGTAATGCCCATAGAAGAAAAACTTTGTTACTGTGTTTGGCGCGAATCATCATGTGGAAAAGACTAACATCGCCTTTAGTGTTTCTTACTTTCGTAAGCGTTTTGATTAATACAAAAAGGCAGATCTACCTTGATGGGTTGTTTCTAGTCAAACTGTTTTTATTTTCGTTGAGGGTATCTTTCTGTCTATCCTTGGCAAATTTTATGGAGCATCTTTTGTAAAGGTAAAGAAAAGCTTTAACTAGTACTGTTTCGAAACAGATTTCAAGGAGAAATTTCGGACACTTTCTCGTATGCTTACCATTTCAATAGACGGAAATCTTTATTTGTCGATTATTATAGGATAATCGATACTATTCGAACACAGGGAGAAAAGAGAGATATTATATTGCATTCGAAAGATTTCCAACCTTGATGTTAAAAGCTCTTCTAGAATTTGAATATAAATATATCATTTGTGATTTATCGTTTGATTTGATTATCTTTCAAAAAATATTTATTGACAATGCTCGATAATATTGATGATTGTTCTATCAGCATGATTATCAACGAATCTGAACAAGAATCCACTGAAATAATGACAGCTGCTCGACCAAAAACAATGTCTTATGTCAAAGAGAAAAAAAGGCGTATTTCAAATGGATTAGAAAAAAGTCGACCAATTCTCATCTTGGATTCAAGAAGTGAAAACAGATAAAACAAAGCTCGTTATTTAGCCTGTTTGAACACCTCTAGTGTCTATGAAGGAAAAACAGCTTTGAACAAACATATGAAGTCTTTCGGAAATAATATGTTATTTACGTCTACATTAAATTTTACAAATGAACAATACAAAATCTCAGCTATAGAAGCTACACTCGTTTCTCGACTATTCATATATTACTTTATCATATTTTTATTGCTTTTGTATCTTTTTTTCATTGAAATAATCGAAATGGAGTAAAACACGGTCATAGTTACAATTCTCAACAGTGTACAATAAATTTGATCAAGGATACATTTGGATCGTGTTCAACCACTGCTAAAAAATTAGCATGTGGAAGAACAAAAGCAAGAGCTATTGTTTCCGACGTTCTTGCTCCTTATTTTACTTCGAAAATGATAGATGAATTGTACAAATCTCGATTCTTTTCCTTATCATTTGATGCTTCCAATAAAGGAAATATAAAAACATCCATTTGCAGTTCAATATTTTAGCAAAGTCGGAGTCAAAAAAGGTAATGAGCATCGTTATAACTTAGAATGATTTACTTTTTATTAGGAGTTCTTCAATTTATTGATGATTCACGTGAATCTGCAATTGACATATTCAGCAATGCAGTAAAGGTGATTAGAAACTGTGAATTAAATGATAGCATAAAAGAAAACGAATATATTCAATCAGATCAATTATGGGCTTTTTTATTAAATGTAGTTTCTTTCCGAACAAATGTATGAAATTGTATATACGTATACATGACTGGCTTTGTTTTATTTTTTATGTTGACTATTGTCTCTCATATTAATGAAGTTTTCCTTAAAAAAGTGAAGTTCTTTGTTAAAAAATTCATTTTGAGCACTGAAAACTGTTTTCAAATTTCTTTCCGATTTCGAAAATTTGAATCTGGCAACCCTGCAAATATATTTGTTTAGCGACACTCAAACTATAAATTTAGCAATCGGAGAAACGATTCTTGTGTTAATATATTAATTACTGATAATAACAAAAAAAATCAGGAAAATACATACTTTTTAATGGTGAACTGAATTGATCATATAATTGAGTGGAAAAACAAGAGTGATTATCGATGACACCACGTAGGGTATACAAACGATAAGTGATAATGATAACTGGTGTTGTTTTTTATTGAGAATAGGTAATCAAATAATGAACGTTTGCTTGCAGTTTATTGTATTTCTCGCTGACTACTTTTTCGACATTCTAAAAGCAAGAGAATTTGAAAAGTGGTATCAAACCAATTGCTTTAAAAAACCGAAATGAATGTATAATCAAATTGAGAACAAGAGACGTATTAGCACGGTCTCTGTTCATCCGTCATCTGTGATAGAGTCTATTGGAAGAATTCTCATCACTTTCAGGGTATCTGATATGGGATACTTCCAATCGCTAAAATGAGCTAATGATAACAATAAATCGTTAAAAGATGTTACTCGTATGGCTACGTTTCTACACATAAATCTACTGTAGTTTTTTTTCTTATAAAATAACAAGTGGGAATGTTCAGCGGCGACGGAGCTTCTGAAATCAAAGTGCAGCTAAAAATATTTTTTACTGTAAGGCGTTTCTCAGTTCTGAAAATAAAATAATGTTGTTCTTCTTAAATTTACTTCACATCTAAAATAATAATGATGAAACAAGAAAATCACTGAAAAGCAGTAAAAATCATAGGTTTCTTTGTTTATGTTCTTCTGCACTAAAGTTAAACAAAGAAATTTTTAGGTCAATATAATGTTTTTTTCAAGACATATTGACACAACTAGCGAACGAGCAGTATGTTTCATTAAAGAAATTTCTAACCGAAAGATACAAAGAAATTTAGAAAATAAAGACAGCACGTTTTTAGTGAGGTTCTGGAAAAAATGAATATTTTTTTTCAGGTTTTTTCTATTTCTTTGTTGAGAATAGGAAGACTTTCTGGTTTTATGACATTTTGGAACTAAAACTTAAGCTCTTCAGGTTGAGAGCTACACTACATTCCCCATATACGTAGCAGAAAGTGGGCACATTTCAATACTATGAACTTCAACTTCAGACTATAAATCATTTTCATCGAAAATCAAGCGGCAATTGAGATTATATAATGGATCTGTTTTTGTTCTCCTGTCCTCAAACGACAATTTTCGGAAGAAAGCATTTTTCGAATTAGAAAATTTGTTCAAAGTCGAATAACTTTTTTTATTCCTTTGTTGATTTTATTCGTAGCATAGTATTAAACTTTAACCCTATCATAAGAAAATGGTCGAATAAAAATTTCCGTAATAGCTTATGCTTTGTCAAATAGTTGTGATTTCGTTAGAAAAGGACATAATAAATTTGTACCAATATTAAATATAGTTGTTCTTGTGTTCACAGTGCACTGAAAAAAAATCTGTGGAATGATAAACGAAAAAAGGGTTCATCAGAGTGCAACGTATCACATACCCTTTGTTCCGTTTTTCACAGCCGACTAAAATCCTCATTGAATCCCAGATCCCGCATTAAATAATGGTTTTTCAGATATTCAAGCCGTACAATCAGCCGTTTATCAAATCGTATATCTGCAATACAAACCCATTATGGGTATGTGATACGTTGCACTCTGAAAAACCCTGTCATAAAAAAGGTACATCAATTTAAAATATCCTTCTTCACTATCAATTGTCCCATTTATAATGCGCCTCAACCATTCAGATCATTCTTTCAATGGTTCATCTAACGGTATTTCCAATGGCTTATCAGTTCAAACAACGGACTGCAGATTCAGCTAAGCGTATATGCCATGGTTCTCCACGTTCTCCAGCAAACTTAGGAAACCCAGCTGCCGTCCACCGCACTCTGATTATTCCAATTTTTCTTAAAATTGAAGAGCGGCTGATTGACGACATTGAGAAGGTTCCGATTGTTTGCCATCTCGTCGAGGGTGTTGAGGGTGAGACTTATACAAAGAACAACCTGTGCCAACAATGGACATATTTCCCATTTACAGATTTTGTTTCCTTCGCATTCTTATTTCTATGAACGATGAGTGCGTCAATGTGTATCGTATTAGAGTTATGTATCATTACATTTATCGCCATTCTACTCATGCTATTATCTCTCTCTCTCTCTCTCTCTCTCTTCTGTTGACATATATAAAGCGTGTCTCTCCTTTTCATTAAACATGATTTGGAATCATGAAGTAGCTCATAATAAACATTATATACTGAGAGTGGCGGTAAGCTGCTTCTCCATCACATCACTCTAAAAGTGTAGCAGAAATTATTTAATTATAGGTGCGACGGATTAAAAATGAATTGGCAAGTTTTTCTGTTCATTTTAATTATTTTGCCGTTGATCAAAACCATTCCATAAATGTGTAAAATACATATAATCAAAGTCGAAATTCACACCATGCTGATTTATTTTATGTACTACAAGTTACATTTGTCATTGCATATGCGACTCTTCTCATATTACGTATGTAAAAATGAAAACTCAATCTAGTTTGGATTCTTTGAATTCAGATTAAATCAAAGTCATCTGATGAGATTCTTTGAGCAGGATCGAAACCGGTCATGACAGTTCGTCTCAACTTTTGTTTCAAACACACTTTAAAATATATTTGAAACTAATAATTTGAGGGTGTTGAGTTTTCAAAGAAGAATAATTCCGAACTAATTACGACCGGTTTCGATCTTGCTCTTGAGATTGATATCCGAATGGTTTTATTGAGAGTTAATCCTATTTGACTCTTAAAAGTACCTTTTGATTCGACTTGATATACACTAATATGTAGCAAATATTTCCGAAATTACCTGATGAGATCCTTGAGCAAAATCGAAACCGGTCGGAATTAGCTCGGAATTATTCTTCTTTGAAAACTCACCCTCAACCCTCAACATTTATTTCTATATCTAACCAGCACATCAATTACACTTCTCGAACAGAGGTACAATACTTCATTCCGAAGAAGCACAAGTTCAATCTAGCAGATCGATCTGTATTCACAGATATATAATTTCTACTATTTATTATGACTATAAATTGTTGATCGGCAACTATAGTAACGCCTGAGGCATTCACCGTCTGCGAGATAGTTAGAAGGGAAATCCGGGTCGTGGTTGTTCTTTATATAAGCCTCACCCTCAAGGCAGTACTTTCTCAACACCCTCAACACCCTCAATTAAGCATAAAAATGATGATTGGAGTAGAACAATATTTACCGATGAAACATGCTATCAATTGTTTCGTAATACAATCCGACGTTGGTCGTTGAACCCGAGTGCTGAAGTTAAACGAATACCAAAGAATAGACAGAAGATTATGGTATGGGGCGGGATCAGTATTAAAGGACTTATCGGCTGTCATTCGTTTCGGAATATCATGGACGGTCCCTATTTCGTTCGAATTCTACAAGATCATCTTATTCCTAATGCGAAAAATCAATTTGGCAGGCGATGGAGATTACAGATGGACAATGATCCAAAGCATAGAAGTCGAGTGGCTCAAGATTTTTTGTCTCGTGAAACACCAGAGGTTA
>Ga0209930_1004292_pt1 | contig 12927 bp, 9 predicted proteins | sample ThiBiot_500_biof_2_FD_183948 | JGI IMG/M metagenome (GOLD analysis project Ga0209930, IMG submission 183948) | Wastewater bioreactor microbial communities from Cape Town, South Africa - Thiocy_cont_500_biof (SPAdes) | ecosystem: Engineered > Bioreactor > Thiocyanate-remediating >... | reverse complement strand
AAGCCACTCTTCGCCACGTTTTTTTCGTATTTCTTGTTCTACTCGTTCTGCTTCTGCCGCCGCTGCTGCTTCCGCTGCTTCTTGGTCTTCTTGTTCTCTTTGTCTCCTTAGTATCTCTGCTGCTATTTTTTCATCTTCGGAAGTAAAGTTGATTTTACGATGAACAACAGCCGTGGGGTCAATATCATCCTCAGGAACAGGGATGGGTTCTCGATGTTTTATACGCCAGGTTACCGCATCTTCTTGTACAAGCCTATTCTCATGATCGTATAGTTTGAATTTGATTACAATTTGTCGGCTTCCCATACCAGGTTCTAATTGTAAATCTATAATGAGTGTGTTGTCATAACTATTTTGGGGATTTAATTCCTTCAACAAACTAAAAGAAGCAAGGAGTTTATGCTCAATTTTCATAAGATTCGGATCTCGACGCTCACGTATTCTGCTTGGCCAATTAATAACTCCTGCTCGATCTTCTACTTGGACAGTTAGCTTGTATCGGTCTAAAAATACAATTTGCTCATTGGTCGGAATAAACTTAACAGATAGACCATGTTGCTGTCCTACCAACTCAGTAGGAGCTACTTCCATGCGTAAGCCTCCAAGTTTTAACTCTGAAAAACTTGCTAAAGGCTTCTTTTTGTTAGGCTCACACTTGCAACTACCTATTTGCAAGGCAAAGAACAATAAAAAACCATACAGAAATCTAAATTGCCATCGATTATAAGTAAATAACGAATAATTCATCGTAAAAAATGTTTGTTTGATAGTACAACGAAATATAGGCTTTTTACAAATTTTGATCATACATCATAAAAAGATAAGAATAGCCATTAGAAATTAATTATTTTGGCCAAGTTATAAGCTATACTTAAGTTTACATCTACATTTGTGCCTCTTGTTCCTTCCAAAATCCTTCTTAATCCTAAATGAGCTATGAAACTAGTGGCTAATCCCATATCGAATTCATAACCAACGCCTAGGATACAGCCTAAATCCAATTTCCTGAAGTTGAGATCTGGGAATTCCTTAAGTAAATCTTTACGTACACGTACTTTTTCGCCCTCTCGGCTCTTAAAGGTTTTACTTTGTTGGGCACTGACCAAATAGGCTACATAAAGACCAAGTATATAGCATAAATTTTTAATGTGATTTGTATTTATTCGACCTGGAAAAGAGGCTACTCTCATGGTGGCAACCAGGTAATCAAGACTTACGGTTGAAGATAAAAGAGAAGCAATTTTATTTGATTCAGGCTTCCAAAATGTAGGACGTTTTTCTTTCCCTCCTTTACCAGCATATAAAATTTCCCAATAAACATCTATGTACTCATACAAGGTACGGCAGATAAAAAAGCCAGCGTGGTACCGGCTAATGCCAGCGGATTCAAAATTATTTTTTTCTTCTTTGAAGTTTGGCCGTTGATGCAATCTTTTGAAAGGGTCTTCGTCCTTTTTTTCGTGGATACTTGTATCAATTTGAGAAGTAGAAGGTCCTAGCCTAATACCAAATTTTACCTGATTAGGTTGTGCATAGGCATCGAAGGATAGGCAGCTAAGTACCAGAACAGCGAGTAGGATTTTCTTCATGTTGCTTATTTAACGGGCTAATTTCCGCTGGCACTAGTAATTTCCCAAATGGCCGCACCATACCATACGTTAATAGTTCCTGTTAGCTTTTATTTTCCACCTTTACTTTTACGCTATAATAGCCTTCTGCCCAATATAATCTACCTACTTCATATTTATCTATATAAAAACAATCTGGTGCATCTTTGAAGCCTTTAAATGTTTTGTACTTTTCTACTACTGCTATTGCTTCTTCATAAGTGAGGTAAGAACCTATATGTTTTTCATCATCATTTTTAGGATTGAGATGAGATACCATGTATATGTGATTCATAATAATTGTTTGTCATATAATTCTTTAAATTTCTTGATTTGATAAAACTCACTTTGTGGTCCTCTTGGATAATCGCTAGTATGATATTTTTGTTGCATTATGCGTTCTGCAAAGTCGATACTATTTTCACCAGGTTGGTCTTGTGTATCTTTAGAAAACCAAGAAGGTAAATTTAAAGTCATTTCTATATCTTCATCTTCTTGTTCATTGATATACCCCGAATATGTAAAAAAGCCTCCTTCCCACTCAGATACTCCTATTGGCATACGAGAAATGAAAAAACCCTCTATAAGATCGTCATAGCCACCAGCAACTTTGCACTTATCTTTGAATCCTAGAAGTAATGTATATACCTTTATTGCTTCATTGATTTGTTTTTTAGAAGTAAATATACCTAGTCTTTTTACATTTATTTCTTCCTCATCCTCTATTCTGATTTCATCAATATGTTGTAAATCATATAAATATTTAAATTTAACCATAGGCTATTTTTATTTTATTCAAAAGATCTATCTGCCCATTTTTTTATCTGATTAAACTGAGTACCAGTACCTTCTTTATAATCACCCGGCCCATACTTTTCATCCATGATCCTTTTAGCAAACTCTTTGCCACTTTCACCTTCTCTAGGACGAAATTCCTTGGCCCAGCTAGGTGCGCCTTTAGCTCCTTCTTTCCCACTAACACCAGGTTTCTTTTTCTTGTATTTTCCATTCCATTCTTTTGTTTCTTTCTTACTCTCCTTCTGCACTTCCGGCTGCTCTTTAGTTCCTTCACTTGTCTGCTGTTGGTTTTTTTTAGCTGCCTTGTCAGCTTTCCTTTTTGCCCTCCTCTGTAGTTTAGCTGCCTGCCTTATTTTCTTTTGTGCTTGTCGTTCTAATTTATTACCTTTTTTTATTCCTGTTACTGCCTTTCCCAGCTTTTCTAACTGTTTAGCTTCCTCTACAAGCTTTTGTACTGCTTTTCCTAATTTTCCTATTCTCCTAAGACCAACAGGTAGCTTAACAAGTGTGATAAGAAGCATATTAATTACTTGCTCAGTTACAAATTCGCCTATTTCCTCACCTCTTTCTTTTTCATGTCCCTCGAAGCTGTCTATATAGGCTGGTAACGCAGCAAAAAGTCCAGGTATTTGCTTCAAACATGTTGTAAGACCTTCTACTGTAGTTAATGGATTTGTTAATAAGCTCTCCAAATCTTTTCCGACTCTTTCAGGAGCTTTTTTCAGTGCTTTAACTACCCCATTGGCTGCACCTTCGCGCAAAGCTAAATCGCCTCTAGAATAAAGATAAGCTATATCCTCATCAGAAGAATCCACTTCATATCCGTCCTCACTTTCCTCGGTTGAGTTCTTGACCTTAATGTTACATGCTGCTAATTCTTCCGTCGTTAATTCACAACTTCTTTGAAGCTGACTGCGCAAAGTTCTCAATGAATCAAGTTGTTCCTTGTGTTGTTGGGCTTCTTTCTTACATATTTTTATTGCTTCCGAATCAAAATCGCTATTAATAATCATTGATTCATTGCACAAACGATATAGTCTTTTTTCTCGTTTTTTGAGTACTTCCACTTCTGTGAGCAATGCTTGACATCCGGCCTTTTGTTCTTCTGGACTCAAGATGCCTGCTTCTACAGCTTGTAAGTAAGCCTCTATTTGAGAAGTTGCATTTTCTAGCGTAAGTTCCACAGCGTCTTCTTCTTCGCTTGTATCTTCATAGCTATCACTTTCTTCTCCCGAGCTAAGTTCCTTCTCTTTTTCTACTTTCTTTTTAGTTGCTTGGGTAGTTGGCTTGGTTTTTTCTTGGGGTAATTTTTGATCTGCTAATCCTAGCTTTTTTTCTGTCTCAGATGTTTTATTTTCTGTACTAGTAGTAGGATTTTCTTGCTCACTAGTTGTGGTACTTGCTGTAATTAACTGCTTTTTCTTTGCTTCCTTTTCTTCAGGTGTTGGTATTCCGCGCTGGTCTTGGCAAGCAAACCATTTTTCCGATTGCTTCATCTCTTGTGGTGGTGGAGATGCCCAATTATTTTTAGTCCTATATTCATCTAACTCCTTGAACATTTCCTTATGATGCTTGTCCCAATCCCAATCGGAATCAAGATCCAAACCATATTCGCTCAAATCAGGAGGTGGGACCACCGTAGGTTTACTTGTTGCTGTTTCAGGGAGACTCGATGCTTTCTTTTCTAGACGGCGTTTTAAATCAGCTATATACTTTTCATCCTCATCCTCATCTTTTTTTAAATCTTCTAGTTTCAAACTTAAACAAGTCCGCTCGAGAAATGGAACTACTAGCGTAGGGCTTGAATCTAGTTCTACAGGCTTAGGCTTAAGTATTTCTAGTTCAGCAAGTTGAGCCATGGCTTGGCTTGCTTTTTCCATTGCTTCTTCCATCTGTTTGCATTCCAATTCACGTTTTCTTTCATTTTTTTCTATCTCGTTATGAATCTTATCCCGAAACTCTTCTTGTTGCCTACGACTTTCTTCTTGTGCTCTTTTTTCAGCTTCGTCCCATTTGTTCCAACGTGCTTCCTCTTTTGCTGCTTTTCTAGCTTCTTTTGCTTGCCTTTCTTGTTCCAATCGCAATCGTTCTTCTTTTTCCTGCCGGGCTTTCTCTTCCAATCTCTCTTTTGCAAGGGAGTGTAAGTTCTCAAGTGTCTGTTGTTCCCTCTCTTTCTCTTTTTGCTGTTCTTCATACGCCTTATCTTCAGCTTCTTGGCGAACTTGTTCCCGTTCTTCTTTCTCTTTCCTTAAATTCTCTGCTCCCTCTTGTAACCATGTTTCCCCGCGTTGTCTACGTATTGCTTCCTCTTTTTGTTCTGCTTCTTCTCTTGCTGCTCGCTCTTTTTCTTCCTGCAATCTTTGCTCCTGTTTTCTAGCTAACTTTTCTTGCCAAGCCCGATGACTTTGTTCCAGCTGTTCTTGTTCTACTTGCCTTCTCCTTGCTTGGTCTCGATGAAGTTCATCCAATTTTTCCTCTCCTTCACGAAGTGCTTCTTTGCTCCGCTCAAAGAAATCTTGTCCTATGCTTGCTCCTTCTTTTCGCTCATACTGCATCTGCTGTTGGTGGCTAGAAGAATTTCCTTTCACATGTTTTCTGGTTGCTTTTTCTTTTTCTGGGCGTTTGGTCGTGCTTTTTGGCCGAAGAAGAGCTGCTTTAGTATATGCCAACTTTTTTTCTAGATCCGGATCTTTACCAGGGTTGGTTGCTGGCTTAGGATGCTTGCAACTTGTTAAAAGCTGACCAAAAATTAGTATAAAGGCGATGATCCTTTTAAAAGTTGTAAGTTGATTAGGCTTGCACATAATCTATGTTTTTAAAGAGTTATAAATAATAGCTATAATGTTAAACACTAAACTATAATGTTGATGAGATGTATAGTTATGAACTTTATTGAATATATGCAAGAATAGAAAAAAGAAAATTTTAAAGAGGCATGGATTTAGATGATATAATTTTTAGTGCTAGAAGGGAAGTAGAACTTAATAAAAAAGTTTTTACTACAATCCTCCTTACTTGACTTGAATATAGAAGAAGCGTGTTTTTGGTTTCAGAAAAAGTCTCTTGTAATTCTTGAAAAATCCTGTTAAAAACCCATCAAATTTTCTTAACAAGCACGCATAAATGAAGTTGGCGATTGTGTATATATTTTATGCGAATAATGTACATAAAAATAGCAATACATGAGCGATTTTAGTAATTAAATGTTTATAAAATTTATAGCTGATATGTTGTTTTAGGCGATTAACTATGTTAAATTATTATATAAAGGACCAAATGTAGTAACCCCATTTTTATAACTTAACCCTATCTATTTATGTACCAGATTAACAAAATAATCATATACTCAAAACCAAAACCAAAATCAGAACGTTTCTTTAAATTTTTAAGCATTTTTGCATTATTACTTATACTGGCATCTTACAAATCCCCACAAAAAAAGCGTGTGCTGATTATTGGGGGAGGCCCTTCAGGCCTAGCGGCTGCTAAGTCTGCTTTAGAAAGTGGCTTAGAGCCCATGTTGCTAGACAAAGATGAGACAATTGGAGGCGCTTGGAGACCACGTGGTGGACTTATGTGGAATTCGATGCAAACCAATAGTTCGCATTATTCAACCATGTTTTCAGATTTTCCCTGGCAACCAGGTACAGCGGATTTCCCAAATCAACACGAGGTTTATAATTACTTAACTGCTTATGCAGACAAATTTGATTTAAATAAATATATCCACCTTAGAAGTGAAGTAATCCATGTAAAGAAAATACAAAATAAGTGGCAAGTTACTTGGCAAGAAGCAGGCAAAAAGCAACGACAAAAATTTGACTTTGTTATTGTAGCCACAGGCATGTTTTCTAAACCATATTTGCCTGCTTTAAAAGGGATGGATGAATTTAAGGGCAAAATTATCCATAGTAAAGATTACAAAATACCTGAAACATTTGATCACAGGCGTGTTGTAATAATAGGTGGAGCTTTTAGTGGTAGCCAGATTGCGACGGATATTTCTAAAAATGCAAGTTATGTGCTGAATGTTATTAGTCGTCCCATGTATATACTACAGCGTTATATTAACGCTAGTCCAGATGGAACTAAGTTACCCGTTGACTTTACCTTTTATAATAGAGAAGAACAGATTAAGGAGTTAACACTAACTGTAGAAGAAAAGAATCAAAAGGCTCATAAACGCTATAGCCAACTTTGCCATAACCAAGCTAATATTTGTAAGCTTTTAGCCATAGATCCTAATACAGGAAATTCTCCTTACATCACTATTTCTGATAATTATCTGGAGGATATTCAATCAGGGAAAGTGGAAGTTATGCTCAATAAAATTGTAAGATTAGATAAGGAAGGAATTGTATTTAGCAACGGAGAACGTCAACCTGCCGATGTGATTATATTTTGTACAGGTTATCAGCTTGATTTATCTTTTTTAGATCCTTCTATACAAAAAACTTTAACGTTTGCTCCAGAAGACCGGCTACAACCTGTTTTATTACATAAACATGTTTTCCATCCTAAGTTGCCTAATATGGCTTTTGTAGGTATTTACAGAGGAACCAATTGGGGAGTTATGGAACTACAAGCACGATGGGCTAATATGGTATTTGCTGGAATCTTACCTTCGCCTTCTACCAAGGCTATGTTAGAAGGTATTGATAGTGAATTGATTATAAGGACACAAAAACCACGGCCTCAATTTCCTCATGATAGTTCTGTTGAACTATTAGAAAGTTTAGGAAAAGAGATTGGCGTTATTCCTAATATGGAATGTTTGAAAGCAAATGATCCTCAATTGTATAGTGAGATGCTGCATACACCTATCATATCAGCTCATTATAGGCTGAGTGGGTTTGGAAAAAATCCTGCGGTAGCCAAACAGATCATCGATGAACTTTATCAATTTATGCAAAAGAATAACCACACTATTCCCAATGATCCACATGGTGTAGAAGCTTTGTCGACTTCTGAAGCTATCAATAATTCACAAGGCTCTATTTTGGTAGCGGGAGAGTAACTTCCGCTATCCCCTGAGTATCAATCGACGGTGGTTGTGTAAAGATGATTAGGGTTTTCCCATGTGCTGTCAGGAATCTTTCCTGACAGTCCATTGGAGTGTTGGGAGTCGCTCCCGACACCACAACTCAGGTTTCTCACAAATTCCTTTCTGTCTAGGGAACAAAATTCTTGGTTTCGAAAGAACTCTAGGGGCTTCTCATCAAACTTGAGCGACCCTACTACGATTTCTTGTTTTAAATATAAATAGGTAGTTTGCCAATCTCGATCGAGGTTGGTAAATGTTTTGAGGCACTGATTTACACGAATAAATAAAAAGCCAACAGACCCCTAATTGGGTTTCCCGTTTTTTCCTTCAAAGGGCTTTTGTGAAAGTTGCAAATTAGATTGGTTATGTATTTTACCCAATAACTCATATACTTCCTTAAAGGGGCGTTCGGAAAGTGCCTTGATGATGATATTTACTTCGTTGATATCTAAACGTAATTCTATTTTTTCCATAGTAGCTATCCTATATATTAGAGTTCTTGCCTAACCGTCGCCTTGAGTCCTCTGGGTTCGTCAGTAATTTACTCAAAATCCTCATTTACTATAGTAAGCTCTGGTTCCTCGCAAATTCCTTCCTGTCCAGCGAACGCAATTCTTGGTTTTGCAAGAACTCTATTTTCCTCAGAGTCCTCTAGGGAAGACTCTGAATGCCATTTTACATGATACACTTGGGTATCTCTACATTTACTTATAAGCTATTTTAATTTTCTTTTACTATATCTTCGTCCCCTTCCCACCAAAGGTTTGTAATATAATAAGAAATCATATTGCCTGCCCCATAGTTTCGTTTAGTTTTTATCTGGAGATAATAGTTAAAATTAGTTCCTGCCCATCTTAAGTCTATTTTGTCTCTAAAGCTATTATAGTAAGCGTGGGACTTCGTAATCTTACTCTTGGAGCCTTTGAAGGTACTAAGTGCAAATGCATGTAACATCGCATGTAGGCCTCTACCTGGTTTGCTTATTTTGGCAATAATTTCGAAAGCATGACATTGGTTGAGTTGGGGCGTAATTGTATACCAACTTCCATCTCCAGGGACTTGTCCAGCCATATAGGTGCCTCGGCGGCCGTGCATGCTGGTGTTTCCATTTATATCTAACTTGGTGCTGGGATTTATGGTGCCAATACCTACATTTCCATCATAACGAATAAATAACTTACTTTCTCCTTGTTGGTCTACCAGATTGAGGCCAAACTCCGGGCTGTTTTTAGGATATTGTTCAATAGCCCAAGTAGGCTTAAAGTCACTTAGATTATCAAAGAAGCTGAGTAATCTTGTGTCACTTCCCTTTGGCGAAAGTCTTAATCCATCATCTTCTGAAATTAATCCATCTTCTTGCTTATGGATCATCGAGTCAATGAGGTTAGAAAAATCCTGTTGAGTAGGGATCGCTCCTTTTTCAAAAGCTTTTTTGAGTTGTACTCTACTAGCTATAGCCATAAATTTAATGCTTAATATATTTTTTGGTTACCAAATAATATTCTTCTAAACTTTCTTGTATTATTTCCTCTTGTACTTCATCTATCCAGTTTTTTTCTGGAGTAGATAACCACGGACCTATAATAAAATCATCTTCAATACTCATATCATCTACACCGCCATAACGGAAGTTGGAATTAGGATCAATATCATCTACCACAGTTATTCTGTGATTGTCTGAAGAAATCATCACAGACCAGGGGTAAGTAGACATGAGTTGATTATCGTAATCTGTAATCTTTGTAATATTGGAACCCGTATATTTTAAGATAGAAAAATTTCCGATAGCTTCTACATAATATCGTTTACTAATGAAATCCATAATTTTTGAAGAAGGTATAGTGGCGCCTAGGCGGATATCTTCAGATTGATTGAACAACCATGGAGAAAGGAAGATTCGGATAGATCGCTGCAGTTCATTCGAATATACCCCCTTTTCATAGCCTTTCTTAAATTTTACTTCTAGGTTTACTTTTACCTCTTCATAGGTTGGATTGATTACATCAATAGTCACAAAAGGAGAAACCACTTTTTGTAGTTCTTGTTTGACAGATTCTAATAATTGTTTGCTTGCTTGAGGTAATAGATTGTTGGTTAAGTTACCTCCTTTGATACTGGGAATAATAACTAGAGTTATTTTTCCAGGCTGTGGTAGAAAAGGTTTGATTTTTTGTGAGTGATTGATGCATTTTACTCGAAATATTTCAGGAAATCGGTCTAACGCAATTCTTTCATAATCCCAAGGGGAAATAGCCCTATTTTTATGTCTCAATCTTTCGCTGATGCGGGTATATAGTTTAATTTGTGTTTCGGCCGGTTTGCCGCCAAAGGATGGGAAAGGTTGAGTTACAGATTCTATAGCAATAGGGCTTCCTAGTATATTTTGTATGGAATAGCTGGGTAGCTTGGTTGGCTGTTGCTTGATGTCTTTGGTTAAATCTATTTTTCTGATTGCCGATGCCGCTTGTGTGTAAATACCCAGTATTTTAGGTAACGAATGGCAGTTAGAGGGAAAACTAATCTTAAGCCATACAAGTCCTGTGCCCATTAATGTATTATTTGTGCTAGCTGCAGCAGGTATTACTAGTACGATGATACCAGGCTTGGTAAGTCCCATCGTTTCATCTGCAATAATCTCATTTTCCTTAAAGTGTACCCAATTATTGTCGGAGAGGTAACACCAGGTAGGTTTAGCAAATTCTTTATCAGGATCAATACTTCCTTCGTCAAGTTGAATATGTAAGCGTAGAATTGAACCATTTAAATCTTGAATGCCAAGCGTAAAGAAACATTCACCTAAGTCCCCATTTATATTGGTGCTAGGGCTAGAGCTAATGGACTTAGTACCTGTATTAGGAAATTCGACTTTATATCCAAAAGGCATCAGTTGGATGTATCTTCTGCCAGCAGCTCGGGTTGCTAATTCATCTGCTTTCTTGAGATCAATTTCGTCTTCAGCACTATAATCTACGCTTAATGATTTAATTTGGGGTGTGTAAGGCTCATTCAGGGTTGGGAGCACAATATTTTTTTTGTTCTTATTTTTCTCTTTGAGTAGATTGGTTTGAGCCATCACAGTAGGATATATCGTGTGTCCAAAAGCCATATCAGGGCCGTCAATCTCCAACTTTAAAAAACCTGTTAGTGTTTTCGATGTCCATAGGGGAGGATTAATATTATATACCTGTGGGAGCAAACCTAACTTGTCAAAATCTATTTCATCAATAGTACGATTTTCTTTTAAGATTTCTACCGTATTAGCAAGCTTCTTTTCAACATCAAATAAAGCAACCTTTTGTCTATGCTCTGGATAAAAAGGATTCCATTGCCTATGTTTTAGGTAAGAGATATTTACTTGAAAGTCTTGGTTCGTTATTTTGCCAGGATAAGCTTCATAATATTTTTGAAATCCATTGTCTATGGTAGGTAGTCCTACCCAGGTAATATTGATTTTAAATTTGGCTAATTTTTTGTAAAAGATTTCATCACTACCTATATAAAAATTAGCATGTAGTTTGGGAAAGGGACCAAAAGGTTCAAATGGCTTGCTAGTATCGATTAATCCCAAATCATTTTGCAAAATAAGTCCTCTATAATCAGTAACATTCACATACATGCTTAGCTTTTCTATAGTTATGTCTCTAAACATAAAAATATAGGCTAAATATGATTCTGGCTGAAGTAATATGCGGATAGTAGGCGATTCTAGGTTGTCTAGGTTTCCATGTATGGTGCTGTTAAACTTTATGATAGATGGAACATCCGGCATTAACGTGAGTGTGAGTTCTACATAAGTTTCTTCGCTTTTTACCGTAGTATTAATGGCACTTTGAGCTACCGTGGTCCACCCTTCTTCTGTAGTTAATTGTACGGTTATGGTTTCATTGAATGAGGTTGCAAATTTATCATATATTTCATCGGGCTTGTCATTAGGAGCTTGCTTTACAGTCTTTATCAAGGTTTCAAAAGTATTTTTGTCAAATTTGAATCCCAATTTTATCTCTCTTTTACCTTCTTTTAGGTATAAAACTGGAGAAGCGATTAAAAAACCAATAGGTCCTAAAGTAGTATTTTGAGCAGGAGAATCAGTTGTAAACAGATTCAAGTTTACTTTTTGTGCATATAAGGCTTCAGGATCATAGCTGGCTACGTCGAGGTTTATTTTTGGATAAGAATCATCCGAATCATAGGTCTGTGTTTTAAGATTAAATGTATGAATACGATCAATTTTAGCTTGATTGATAGTAATCGTTTTATCTGTCTCAAAGATAATATCTTCCCCTGTTTCGTCTTTTCCTGCTACTAGCTGTACGCCTTTAGCGAGTAAAAAATTCTTTCTATTCTCTTTTAAATGGAAGTGTACATATATTTTATCTGGTTTTAAAGGCTCTTCATTAAACTTTAATACTTCTCTATAATAGTAATCTAGGTGGCGCTGTGGAATATAGTTCAAATGGGCCGTAGCATATTCAAGCAATCTTAGAAAAACAATGATTAATGCCGCTTGGGGTTTATGCTGTTGACTGATTAAAGTGGCTCCATAACCTTCTTGGGCTAACCGTTGTAAGTTAGACATGCCGTTAAAAATGCTTTCAAATAAATCGTTGAGCGTATTTTGCAACTGTTCATGCATCGCCATGCTGTCTAAGCTCTCATCGAGAGGTTTTACATTACGCTCCCAAGCATCGTACTGATCCCATAAGCTTTCTATAAATTCAAAAAAAGTTACATCTGTATTTATAATTCCATTGCTACGTTCTTGTTTTAATAGATTATACAAAAATGTAATATTGTCATTTAGTTCATAACTAATTAGGTTATAAATTTCTAATCGAATGGTGTTGTCCTCAGATAAATTTTCATACCAATAACTAAGCAATACAAGCAGCTCTTCTAGTATGGATAACAGACTTTTTAAATATTTGTTGTCTACCTCTAGATTTTTTATTCGCTTCAGTCCTAAGGAATAATTGCTGATGGGTCCTCTTAACTTATTTATTTGTGTATGCAGGATGAGTGAATAAATCGTCGTATCATCATATTCTAAGAAATTGCGCCAAGCATTATATGTAATGGGTTCATTTTGGGTTTCATAAAATTTAAGTAGGTCGGTATATAGGTAGGTAAATACAATATATTCGTCTAAGTCTTTGCTGTCTATTAGTTTGTTATTTTGAAGTAGAGTTGGTAATAGCCGCTCTTCCTGGCAGGTTCCTCCACGTTTAAAAAGCAAGCTCTGTTTTTTATCTTCTATATTCATATAACTAGGTCTTATTTATGGTACGCTGAAACTAGACTGCCGAATGGCCCTTAATTAAAAATAAGCATTATTTAGAATTTTTTTGAATCTCTTGACCTTTAAATTAAGCTTATGCGAGGTAGTAAATAAAATGCTCAATACATACACCTTATTACTTAATATAAACTAGATTTTTTTAATTATCTTTATATTAATGTACTAAAATCTAACCATAATAT
>Ga0209930_1004288_pt1 | contig 12936 bp, 15 predicted proteins | sample ThiBiot_500_biof_2_FD_183948 | JGI IMG/M metagenome (GOLD analysis project Ga0209930, IMG submission 183948) | Wastewater bioreactor microbial communities from Cape Town, South Africa - Thiocy_cont_500_biof (SPAdes) | ecosystem: Engineered > Bioreactor > Thiocyanate-remediating >... | reverse complement strand
CCGGAAGCGCCATTTGTGACCAGCGCTTCCTGAGACCATCGACGAGTGATCCAAGTCGAATTCATGCATACAACCATCCAGGCTGCGCAACTCAATGAACGCAGTGCCAGCGCCGCCTTGCTTGGCGCCTTGAATGCGCACACCAGCCCACCTGACAACTATGCTGGCGTGTGATCAGCCAGCCTAGACCCTCCCGTAAGTAATCAGATATGCAGGGGTATGAACGATCCCCCTTGATGGGGCTTACGTCGCAGGTTGCCGGCACGGGGAAGGCGCCGGCGGGTTTGAGCTACACCGCGGCGGATGGCCTTCCGGACCTGCCACATGTGTCCGCTTTGGGGCGATAGCGGAAAAGTCTGATTGACATGTCTGGAGATCGGGCAGCACCATCAACCCGCTGCGGCAAAATCCGCAGCCGGGTTTAGCAGCTCGAAGCACAAGGCGCACCAGCGCCCATCGTCGATGCCGGCGCTTTTTCATGCCCGGTCGTTGGCGTGGGCGGACATGCCGGTTCCATGGCGGGCGGTGCGCGGAGGTCGAAAGGCCTGCCGGTACCTTGTGACCGGTCTGCTAACCGCGCGCCGTCCGCCACCTTCGGTTAGCAGCGAAGCGGCGTTGCGTTCAACCGCAGCCCATCCAGGCACGAGGCATCCACGCCACGGATGATCGATTCCGCGCCGGTTCCGGAGTTGTTTTCGCCGCCGTTGCCCACGCCACCCGCTTCCAGCGGCTGGGCGCGCTTGCCCAAGCGCTGCACGATGGGCTACCTCTATTACGACGAGCGCCGGGGCCAACAGATCGTCGGCCGGGCCGTGCCCAGTCTGCGCCTGTCCGGCCGTTGGCTGGAACGTTGCGGCTTTGCCGTGGGCGATGCGTTGCAGGTGACGGTGGGCAATGGGTTGTTGTTGATCAGCCGCAGCACGAACGACGAGTGAGCGGCGCCGCGCTGCGGCTGTTCAACGCTGGATGCTTGTCGGTAGCGGTGGCCGCCGCAGCGCGCTTTCCGTAGTCATGAAAAGAAGAAGCCCGCTTGCGCGGGCTTCTTTTTGGTAATGCAGTCAGGTGCATGACGCGAAGGCGTTGCGCAGGAGATCAAACGCCTTCTGCTCAACCAACGCCCTGCGCCGCGCGCGTAATCACGCCACCTTCCCGCGCCGCGCCCGCTCCAGGTGCACCAGCAGCAGCGAGATCGCGGCCGGTGTCATGCCGGGGATGCGCTGGGCCTGGCCGATGGTCTGCGGGCGCACGCGTTCGAGCTTCTGCAGCACTTCGGCGGAGAGGCCGCGCACGGCGGCGAAGTCGAAGCCCTCTGCAATGGCGGTGTTCTCGTGGCGCTGCTGGCGTTCGATCTCTTCGCGCTGGCGGTCCAGGTAGCCGGCGTACTTGACGCTGATCTCCACCTGTTCCGCCACGCGCGCATCGTCCACGCCGGGGCCGAGCGAGGGCACCTGCATCAGCTTGGCGTAGTCCAGTTCCGGGCGTTTGATCAGGTCGAGCACGTTGGTTTCGCGGCTCACCGCCACGCCGGTGGTTGCCTGCACTTCGCGGCCCAGCGCGTTGGCGGGGGTGGCCCACAGGCCGCGCAGGCGCGCGCTTTCGCTGGCCACGGCGGCCTGCTTGGTTTCGAACGCGTGCCAGCGACGGTCGTCGACCAGGCCCAGTTCGCGGCCGGTGGGGGTCAGGCGTGCGTCGGCGTTGTCCTCGCGCAGCTGCAGCCGGTACTCGGCGCGGCTGGTGAACATGCGGTAGGGCTCGCTGGTGCCGTGGGTGATCAGGTCGTCCACCAGCACGCCGATGTAGGCCTCGTCGCGGCGCGGGCACCAGCCCTGGCGCCCCTGCACGAACAGCGCGGCGTTGATGCCGGCCAGCAGGCCCTGCGCGCCGGCTTCCTCGTAGCCGGTGGTGCCGTTGATCTGGCCGGCGAAGAACAGGCCGGCGACCTGGCGGGTTTCCAGCGTGTTCTTGAGCCCGCGCGGGTCGAAGAAGTCGTATTCGATGGCGTAGCCGGGGCGGGTGATGTGCGCGTGTTCGAAGCCGCGGATGCTGCGCACCAGTTCCAGCTGCACGTCGAACGGCAGCGAGGTGGATCTCCACCACGTCCAGGCCTTCGGGTTCGACGAAGATCTGGTGGCTGTCCTTTTCGGCGAAGCGCACCACCTTGTCCTCGATGGACGGGCAGTAGCGCGGGCCGATGCCTTCGATCTGGCCGCTGTACAGCGGCGAGCGGTGCAGCGCGTTGCGGATCACCTCGTGGGTGCGCTCGCTGGTATGGGTGATCCAGCAGCTCACCTGGCGCGGGTGTTCGGCCACGTTGCCCAGGTAGGACATCACCGGCAACGGGTCGTCGCCGGGTTGTTCTTCCATGACGCTGTAGTCGAGCGAGCGGCCGTCGATGCGCGGCGGGGTGCCGGTCTTGAGCCGGTCGATGGCGAACGGGCGCTCGCGCAGGCGCGCGGCCAGGGTGGTGGCCGGCGGGTCGCCCATGCGCCCGGCGGTGTATTGGGTTTCGCCGATGTGGATCTTGCCGGCCAGGAAGGTGCCGGCGGTGAGCACCACGGCCGGCGCATGGAAGGTCAGCCCGGTCTGGGTGATGGCGCCGCGCACGGCGTCGCCTTCGATGACCAGGTCGTCCACCGCGGCCTGGAACACGGTCAGGTTGGGCTGCGATTCGACGATGCGGCGGATCGCCATGCGGTACAGGTTGCGGTCGGCCTGGCAGCGGGTGGCGCGCACCGCCGGGCCCTTGGAGGCGTTGAGCGTGCGCCACTGGATGCCGGCCAGGTCGGCGGCGTGGGCCATGGCCCCGCCCAGCGCGTCGATCTCCTTGACCAGGTGGCCCTTGCCGATGCCGCCGATGGCCGGGTTGCAGCTCATCGCGCCCACGGTTTCCACGTTGTGGGTCAGCAGCAGGGTGCGGGCGCCGCCGCGCGCCGCGGCCAGGGCGGCCTCGGTGCCGGCGTGGCCGCCGCCGATGACGATGACGTCGTAACGATGGAAGGAGTCGGTCATGAAAGGGGTGCGGGCTGGAAGTGTGAAATCCGTCGGTGGCCGGTAGGTGAAGGCCGCGGCGACGGGTTGGTGATTTTACCGCCAATGCCCGGTGGGCACCGCCGGCGGCCTAAAGTTGGCACGCAAAGTGCAGTTAACGTCATCGCACCCGGTGTGGCATGCGACATGGGCGCAGTGGCTGGAATTGGAACAGGGGCCAGCCGAAGCGCATACCGGGGAAGCATGGGGCCGGCAGTCGGGGGACTGCCGGCCCTTGTTCTTTCCGGGGCCTGCGCTGCGTCCGTGGCCGCTGGCCCTGCCGTTATTGCCCGTGGGTTGCCCCGGTGCGCAATGCGTCATGCCGATGGCTGCATCCGTGCGGCTCCGGCGGTGGCGCCTGGCGATGCCGTAAAAGACGAAGCCCCGGCATGGCCGGGGCTTGTCGTTTTAGGTGCCGATGCCCGACAGGGCCGGAACAGGGGGGATCCAGATTTCCTGTGCGGACATCGACATGGAAGCGGTCGATGTGCGATTGCGGTTTGCGTCAGTTATGGACGCTTTCGGTCACTCGGCCCCACAAGATTGCCTGGTTTTTCCCCAAATGCAAGGGTTTCAGGGTTCCTGTTGCTGCACCGACTCCATGCGACGTGACTGTGACGGTGATCGGACCGGTGCGGGGCGCTGCATCATCGGCCGCGGCGCGCCGCTGGCCTGGGGCGATGGCATCGCGCGCGGCATCTGGGCCTGCGGCCGCGGTTGCGGGCGCTGCAGGCGGTCCATGTCGCGCCAGGGCGATTTGCCGCCGCCGTCCACCGGCGGGCGGGGGCGCGGCGGGCGTCCATTGCCGTCGCCATCACCGGGCCGTGGCGGGCGGTGGCCGCCGTTGCCGTGGCCCGGCGGCGGACGGTGTCCGTTGCCGTCATGGCCGCCGTGCGGGGGGCGTGGCCGGTACGGTGGGCGGTAGACCGGGTACGGGTAGCGGTAGTCGTAATAGCCGTAGCTGCCATAGCCGCCGTAGCCGTAGGGGCCAGCGCCGTAGGCACCGTAGGGATAGCCGTACGGGTAGGTGCGCTGCACCGACGTCGCGCCGCGGTAATAGCCGCCCGCGCCGCCGTCGACATAGTCGTAGGTGGCGCAGCCGGACAGGCCGAGCAGCAGGCCGGCCGAAAGGATCAGGCGCTTTTTCATGACAGTCCCCCTGTTGGGTGCGCAGCCAGCTTCGGGCCCGCGCATTGAATCGGTCCTTAACCCTGCGGGCAGGGCTGAATGCAGGTGCAGCGATGGCATGAGATGGTCCGGCACCGCGGGCCTACGTTAACCTTTCCCCATGGTTGAACTCACCCTGCCAGGGCCGGCCGACGTGCTGGCCGCCGCGGCCCGTATCGCGGCCCATGCCACGGTCACGCCGGTTCTGCGTTCGCGTGCCCTGGACGCGCTGTCCGGCGCGCACCTGCATTTCAAGGCCGAGCACCTGCAGCGGGGCGGCGCCTTCAAGTTCCGCGGCGCCTGCAACGCGGTATGGGCGCTGGACGAGGCGCAGGCGCGCCACGGCGTGGTGACGCACTCGTCCGGCAACCATGGCGCGGCGCTGGCGCTGGCGGCGCAGTCGCGCGGCATCCCCTGCCACGTGGTGGTGCCCGAGGGCGCGGTGGCGGCCAAGCTGGCCAACATCGCCCGCCATGGCGCGACCCTGTGGCGCTGCGCGCCGACCCAGGCCGCGCGCGAGGCCGAGTGCGCACGGGTGCAGCGCGATACCGGCGCGGTGCTGGTGCACCCGTATGCCGACGCACGGGTGATTGCCGGCCAGGGCACGGCCACGCTGGAACTGCTGCGCCAGGCCGGCACGGCGCTGGACGTGGTGGTGGTGCCGGCCGGTGGCGGTGGGCTGGCCTCCGGCACCCTGCTGGCCCTGCAGCAGGCGGCGCCGGGCTGCGAGCTGGTACTGGCCGAGCCGGCCGGTGCGGCGGACACCGCGCGGTCGCTGGCCGCGGGCCGGCGGCTGGTGGATTTCGTGCCCGATACCGTCTGCGACGGCCTGCGTGGCGCGCTGGGCGAGCCCAATTTCGCGCTGCTGCACGGCAAGGCCACCGCCATTACCGTGGACGATGCCGCCACCGTGGCGGCGATGCGCCTGCTGTGGCAGGTGCTCAAGCAGGTGGTGGAGCCGTCCTCGGCCACGGTGCTGGCGGCGGTGCTGGCGCAGCCGGCGCGCTTTGCCGGGCGCAACGTGGGGCTGGTGCTGTCCGGCGGCAACGTCGACCTGGACGCGCTGCCGTGGATGGGCGCATGAGCCGCCGGCGCACCCGCCTGTTCGACTGGCTGTGGCGCCTGTGCGTGCTGCTGCTGCTGTGGCTGCTGGGCGTGGCGGCGTGGATCATCTGGGTGGGCGACCGCGACCAGGCCGCGCCGTCCGATGCGATCATCGTGCTGGGCGCGGCGGCCTACGACGCCAAGCCGTCGCCGGTGTTCGAGGAGCGCATCCGCCACGGCCTGGACCTGTACCGGCAGGGGCTGGCGCCGAAGCTGATCTTCACCGGCGGTTTCGGCGGCGCCACCGCGCGCTTTTCCGAATCGCAGGTCGCGCGCCGCTACGCGCTCAAGCAGCAGATCCCGGCGCAGGACATCCTGATCGAAAGCCGCTCGCGCACCACCCGCCAGAACCTGGTCGAGGCCAAGCGGCTGATGGACGCCCATGGCATGCGCCGCGTCATCCTGGTGAGCGATCCGCTGCACATGGCGCGCGCGCTGCGCCTGTCCAGGGAACTGGGCATCGACGCGCTGGCCTCGTCCACGCCGAGCACGCGTTTCCGCAGCTTCCACACCAGCTGGCGGTTCCTGGCGCAGGAAATCTATTTCTTCCACCGCGACCTGTTCGCCGGCGGCGCCTGAGCGGCGCCATCGCCCCTTCCCCGCGAGAGACCCCATGAGCCACGACGTTTCCCCCGCCCGGCAGCAGGCCATCGACCTGGTCAGCGGCTACTACGATGCCTTCAACCGCGGCGACTGGGCCGGCATGCTGGAGCGCCTGGACGACGACGTGGCGCATGACTTGAACCAGGGCGCGCGCGAAAGCGGCCGCGAGGCGTTCGCCGCGTTCCTGCGGCGCATGCAGGCCAGTTACCGCGAGCAGCTGCGCGAGGTGGTGGTGATGGCCAGCGCCGACGGCAGCCGCGCCGCGGCCGAGTACGTGGTGCATGGCGAGTACCACCACACCGACGAAGGCCTGCCGCCGGCCAACGGCCAGCGCTACGTACTGCCCGGCGGCGCGTTCTTCGATATCCGCGATGGCCGCATCGCGCGGGTCAGCAACTACTACAACCTGCAGGACTGGATCGCCCAGGTCGGCGGCTGAGGCCCGGGCCGGGCCTGCCGCGGCGGCGCATTGCCGGCGCCGCCGCGCGCTGCGCGGTCAGGGGTTCTGCGGCCTGCGCCGGATCGGAATGGCCGATACCGGCACCGCGGCGACGTCATGGCCGTGCTCGCGGATGGGGGCGCCCGGTTCCGGCGCCCAGGCGTGGGCATAGATGACTTCCCAGCTGCTGGGCAGTTTGCCGTCGGCCCGGCGCAGCGGCTCGTAGGCCGCCTGCGCGGCGTTGAAGCGGCTGCGCCCGGTGAGGGTGTGGCGGCGCCCGCTCAGCGCGTTGGTGGCGCCGATGGCCCTGAGCTCGCGCATCAGCGCCGGCAGGTCGTCGTAGGTGAGGGTGAACAGGTCGCGGTCCAGCACCGGGTCGCGGAAGCCGGCCATCATCAGCGCGTCGCCGAACTGCGCGATCTGCACGAAGCGGCTTACGTGCGGGGTGTCGTCGGCCTGGGCGAACGCCTCGCGCAGTTCCACCAGCGTTTCCGGGCCGAAGGTGGAGCACACCAGCAGGCCGCCGGGCTTGAGCACGCGGCGGAAGCCGGCGAACACCGACGGCAGGTCTTCCACCCACTGCAGGCACAGGTTGCTGAAGATCACGTCCACGCTGTTGTCGGCCAGCGGCAGCGCCCGCGCGTCGGCGCACACGCGCGAGAACGGGCGCCACCAGCCGGCCTGCTTCCTGGCTTCGGCCAGCATCGGCAGGGCCAGGTCCAGCGCGATCACCTGCGCCTTGGGCCAGCGCTTCTTCATCGCCGCGGTCGAGTGCGCCGGGCCGCTGCCCACGTCCAGCACCACCTGCGGCTGCCGCTCTTCCAGGTAATCGAGCGATTCCAGCAGGCGTCTGCCGACCTCCTGCTGCAGCACGGCGGCGGCGTGGTAGCTGGAGGCGGCACGCGAGAAGGCGCGGCGGACGTGCTTGGAGTCGAACAGGGAAGGCATGGCGGATACGCAGGGTGCGGCGGTGAAGGGGGTCAGCGGTAGCGGGCGCGGGTGCCCATGATCGGCGATGGGCCGGTGCGGAGGCTCACGTGCAGGCTGCAACGAAGCGTTGCAGGCGCCCGGCGACGTCGTCGGCATGGCCGAGGAACGGCGCGTGCCCGCCGCCGTCGATGGTGTGCGCGGTGTGCAGGCCGGCCGCTGCCAGCGCCGCGGCGCGGTGCAGGGCGTTGGGCGGCACCAGGCGGTCGCGCTGGCCGCCGATCCACAGGCCGGGCGTGCGCAGGCCGGGCAGGGCGCCGCGCAGGTCGCTGCGGTCCAGCAGCGCCAGGCCCTCGTGCAGGGCACGCGGTGCCGGTTCGCCGCGCTCGACCAGGGCCTCGCGCAGGGTGCGCAGTTCGCTGCGCGCGTGCTGCGAACCCATTACGTCCAGCGCCAGGAAGCGCTCCAGGGTGCCGTGGTAGTCCTGCTCGCGGCCGAACTGTTCGAACACGCTGCGCTCCACCGCGTCGGGCCAGTCGCCGTCGCGCACGAAGCGGGGCGTGGCGGCGAGCATCGCCAGCCCGCGCACCTGCGGCAGCGTGGCCGCGGCGTGCAGTGCCACCAGCCCGCCCAGCGACCAGCCGCACCACACCGCCGGCGGCGTGGCCGCGGCGATGGCGTTGACCAGGTAGGGCAGGCGCAGCGGGGTGTCGTCGTCGCGGCTGAAGCCGTGGCCGGGCAGGTCCACCACGTGCAGTTGGAAGTGCGGCGCCAGGCGCTGCACCAGCGGCGCGAAGATGCCGCCATGCAGCGCCCAGCCGTGGATCAGGACCAGTGCCGGGCCGGTGCCGGTGACATGGATGTGCATGCGTGGACGCTGTGCCTCAGGCGCCGACGGTGTTCAGCGACTGCTCGTAGGCCAGCAGGTCGCGCGCGCGGGCGGTGGCCTCGACCAGGGTCTGCACCTGTTCGATCGTGTGCAGCGCCGACAGCGTGATGCGCAGCCGCGCCCTGCCCTCGGGCACGGTCGGCGGGCGGATCGCACCGACCATGAAGCCGGATTGCTCCAGTGCGGCGGCCAGCGCCATGACCGTGGCCTCGTCACCGCACAGCAGCGGCTGGATCGGCGTCTCCGAGGGCATCAGCTCCAGGCCGTTGCGGCGTGCGCCGTCGCGGAACGTGGCGATCAGTTCGGCCAGCTTCTCGCGGCGCCAGTGGTCGCGGCGCGCCAGTTTCACCGCGGCCAGCGATGCGGCGGCCTGCGCCGGCGGCAGCGCGGTGGTGTAGATGTACGGGCGTGCGGTTTCGGCCAGGTGCTGGATCAGGCTGTCCTCGCCCAGCACCACCGCGCCATGGCCGCCCAGCGCCTTGCCCAGGGTGGCCAGCTGCAGCGGCACTTCGTTCACGCCGAGCCCGGCATCGGCCACGCAGCCGCGGCCGTGTTCGCCGACCACGCCGATGCCGTGCGCGTCGTCCACGTAGAACAGCGCCTCCTGCATGCGCGCCACCAGCGACAGCGAGCGCAGCGGGGCGACATCGCCATCCATGCTGAACACGCCATCGGTGGCGAGCATGGCGGCGCCGTCGGCGGCGTTCTTCAGCTGGCGCATGGCGCCTTCGCTGTCCAGGTGCGGGTAGCGGCGCAGGCGGCAGCCGGCCAGGCGGGTGGCATCGAGCAGGCTGGCGTGGTTGAGGCGGTCCTGCACGCAGACGTCGCTCTCTTCGGACAGCAGCGCCTGCTGCACGGCGAGATTGGCCATGAAGCCGCTGTCGAACAGCAGCGCGCGCGGATAGCCGAGCCAGTCGGCCATCTCGTGCTCCAACTGCTCGTGCAGCACGTGGTGGCCGCAGACCAGGTGCGATGCGGTGCTGCCGGCGCCTTCGCGGCCGGCGGCATCCTGCAGTGCGGCGACCACTTCGAACTGCTGCGACAGGCCCAGGTAATCGTTGCTGCAGAAGCCGGTGAGCCACTTGCCGCCGACTTCCAGGCGCACGCCGTCGCGGCGGCCGACACTGCGGCGCACGCGGATGCGCCCCTGCGCTTGGCGGAGCTTGCGCTGGTCCTGCAGGCGGGCGAGGAGGTCGGGGCGGGCCATGGCGTCGGTTCATGGACGGGTGGGCGGCTAGCGTAACCGGTTGCCGCTGCAACCGCTTGCGGCGCGGCCCGGCGGCGCACCGCACGGACCGCGGGCGCGGTGGGCTCAGGCCGTGGCCGCGCAGTGCGGGGCGATGTCCAGGTGCACGGTGCCGGGATGGTCGTGGTCACCGGCATCCACCTCCACCTGCATCGGCGAGATCCCCAGCCGCGCGAACAGCGCCTGGTCGCGCGCGGTGTCCGGGTTGCCGGTGGTCAGCAGCTTCTCGCCGTAGAAGATGGAATTGGCGCCGGCGGCGAAGCACAGCGCCTGCAGCTCGTCGCTCATGCTCTCGCGCCCGGCCGACAGCCGCACCATCGAGCGCGGCATGGTGATGCGCGCCACCGCGATCATGCGCACGAACTCGAACGGATCCAGCTCGGCGCTGCCATGCAGCGGCGTGCCGGCAACCTGCACCAGGCGGTTGATCGGCACCGAATCCGGGTGCGCCGGCAGGTTGGCCAGGGCCAGCAGCAGGCCGGCGCGGTGTTCGCGGGTCTCGCCCATGCCGACGATGCCGCCGCAGCAGGTCTTCAGCCCGGCGTTGCGCACGTGCTCGAGCGTGTCCAGCCGGTCCTGGTACTGGCGGGTGTGGATGATCGAGTCGTAATAGTCCGGCGCGGTGTCGAGGTTGTGGTTGTAGTAGTCCAGCCCGGCGTCCTTGAGCGCCTGCGCCTGGTGGCCTTCGAGCATGCCCAGGGTGGCGCAGGTCTCCAGTCCCAGCGCCTTCACCTCGCGGATCATCGCCGCCACCTTGGGGATGTCGCGGTCCTTGGGCGAGCGCCAGGCCGCGCCCATGCAGAAGCGCGAGGCACCGGCCTGGCGAGCGGCACGGGCGCGGGCGACCACGCTGTCGGTGTCCATCAGTTTCTGCGCGTCCACGCCGGTGTCGTAGCGCTGCGCCTGGGGGCAGTAGGCACAGTCTTCCGGGCAGCCGCCGGTCTTGACCGACAGCAGGGTGGAGACCTGCACCTGTGCCGGGTCGAAATGTTCGCGGTGCACGCTGGCGGCGCGGAACAGCAGTTCGGGGAAGGGCAGGTCGAACAGCGCCAGCAGTTCCTCGCGGTTCCAGTCGTGGCGGATGACGGCGGACATGGGGGTTTCCTGACAGATCGGGCAACGGAAGCGGGGCAGTCTGGTGAGCATGCACTCGACTGTCAACAAATCGCTTGTCTATATGGTTTACAGGATGGGCGGGGCCTTGTCCGGCCTGCTGTTCCCGCCCACGTGCCTGGTCTGCGGCGAGCCGGGCCGGCCCGGGTGCGACCTGTGCGGCGCCTGTACCGGCACCCTGCCGTGGCTGGAGAACGCGTGCCGTGGCTGCGCCCTGCCGCTGCCGGCCGCCGAGCCGGACGGGGCGCTGTGCGGCGCCTGCCACGGCGGCCGTTCGCCGCTGGCGGCGGTCCACGCCGCGCTGCTGTACGCCGCGCCGGTGGACGGGTTGCTGCAGCGCTTCAAGTTCCATGGCGACCTGGCCGCCGGGCGCCTGCTGGCGCAGTTGATGCACGCCCGGCTGGCGGCGGTGGCGCGGCCGCAGGCGCTGGTGCCGGTGCCGCTGCACCTGTCACGCCTGCGCCGGCGCGGCTACGACCAGGCGCTGGAACTGGCGCGGCCGCTGGCCCGCGCGCTGCGCCTGCCGTTGCGGGCCGGGCTGCAGCGCACCCGCGCCACCCGGGCGCAGTCGGAGCTGGACGCGCCGGCGCGGCGCCGCAACCTGCGCACGGCCTTTACCGCGCGAGGGCCGCTGCCGGCGCATGTGGCGCTGGTCGACGACGTGATGACCACCGGTGCCACCGTGCAGGCCGCGGCCCGTGCGCTGCGCCGGGCTGGCGTGGCGCGGGTCGATGCCTGGGTCTGCGCACGGGTGCCGTGAGCACGGCAGGGGGTATGCTCGGGTGACGGCTTCCCTCTGGATCAGCAAGGAGTGATGACATGAATGGCAACCCGGGTTTCCCTTCCGACACGCTGCTCGGTGCGCTGTCGCGGCGCTGGTGGGTGGTCCTGCTGTTCGGCCTGTTCGCGGTGGCCTTCGGCGTACTGGCGCTGATCGCGCCGGTGCGTACCGCGGCGGTGCTGGCCATGTGGCTGGGGGTGATGGCGATCGTCGAGGGCGTGGTGGCGCTGGCCGCGGCAGTCGGCGGTTCGGCGCCGGTATCGCGCGGCTGGACGGTGTTCTACGCGCTGGTGTCCATCGCCTTCGGCGTGCTCGCCCTGCTCAACCCGCTGGCCACGGCGAGCGTGCTGCTGCTGTTCGTGGCGGCGTGGCTGGTGGTCGGCGGCATCTACCGCATCGTCTTCGCCATCCGCGTGCGCAAGCACATCCGCGGCGAATGGCTGCTGATTGTCAGCGGCCTGCTGGCGGTGGTGCTGGGCGTGCTGTTCGCGCTCAACCCGCTGGGCGGGCTGATGGTCACGTCGCTGTGGATCGGCGCGATGGCGCTGGTCTACGGCGTGCTGCAGGTGGTGGTCGCGTTCCGCCTGCGCCGGCTGGGCCGGACCGCGGCCTGAGCCGGCGGCCCGGCTGTCGATGCGCACGGCCCGCCGGGGGCGGGCCGTGGCGTGTCAGTCCAGGTACTGGCTGGCGACGATGCCGGCGAACAGCGCGGCCCCGACCCAGTTGTTGTGCAGGAACGCGCGGAAGCAGGCCTGGCGCTCGCGCGTGCGGCATATCCAGAATTCCCAGGCCACCAGCGCCATGGCCACGCCGAGGCCGGCCCAGTACGGCATGCCCAGCCCGGCACGCTGGCCGGCCAGCGCCATCGCCGCGAAGAACAGCGCGTAGAGGATGCCCTGGATCACCAGGTCCAGGTCGCCGAACAGGATGGCGGTGGAGCGCGAGCCGACCTTGAGGTCATCGTCGCGGTCGACCATCGCATACCAGGTGTCGTAGGCGGTGGACCACAGGATGTTGGCCGCGTACAGCACCCAGCCCAGCGGCGGCACCTCGCCCTGCACCGCGGCGAAAGCCATCGGGATGCCCCAGCCGAAGGCCATGCCCAGGTAGACCTGCGGCAGGTGGGTGTAGCGCTTGAGGTAGGGGTAGGTGGCGGCCAGGAACACGCCGACGAAACTCAGGCCGATGGTCAGCGCGTTGAGGGTCAGCACCAGCGCGAACGCGACCAGCATCAGCCCGGCGAACAGCGCCAGCGCCTGGCGCCCGGACACCGCGCCGGTGGCCAGCGGGCGGTCCTGGGTGCGCTTGACGTGCGGGTCCAGCCAGCGGTCGGCGTAGTCGTTGATCACGCAGCCGGCCGAGCGGGTCAGCCACACGCCGGCGGTGAACACGAACAGCGTCCACGGTGCCGGCAGGCCGCCGGAGGCCAGCCACAGCGCCCACCACGTCGGCCACAGCAGCAGCAGGGTGCCGATCGGGCGGTCGGCGCGCATCAGTTTCCAGTAGCTGGCCAGCCGCGACGGTGCCGGCGTCGGCTGTTGTTGGTAGCGTTCGTAACCCATGCGCACAGGTTACCAGCCGGGCCCGGCGGTCCGTTGCCATGCGCCGGTGCGACAGGGGCAGACCTGCGCATGCATTTA
>Ga0209930_1004287_pt1 | contig 12943 bp, 17 predicted proteins | sample ThiBiot_500_biof_2_FD_183948 | JGI IMG/M metagenome (GOLD analysis project Ga0209930, IMG submission 183948) | Wastewater bioreactor microbial communities from Cape Town, South Africa - Thiocy_cont_500_biof (SPAdes) | ecosystem: Engineered > Bioreactor > Thiocyanate-remediating >... | reverse complement strand
GCGTGCCGAGATCGCTAATGTGCCTAGCGGCCTTGGTCATACGAGTGTCGACAACGTCGAGGATGCTACGTTGCGTGGAGTGTACGTGGCAGGAGTTCGAGTGAGTCGTTATTGAGCAAAGCTGGTCGTTGCAGTGCACGTCGCGTACCGCGGCTCCTCGGCTGAAATATCGATAGCCTCGGTCCACTCAGAGTTGGCAATCTTGAGGGACAACAACGACGTGGCCGTGATGGCCTGGAAGATCTTGGAGGCCGAGCTGACCGAGTACAGCAGCGGCTGCGAGACCTCTTCAGTGTACCACTCGGCCGGATCGCCGGCCAAGCCCCACTTCATGGCAATCTGCTTGCGCTGCCCAGCGAGGTACTTGTTGTCGAACGTGCGAAACAGCATCCCCAAACCGGTGCGATTGATGATCCAATGCGTGCAGTACAACGAGATGCGCTGCACGCCGTACTCGTCGACCGAGTTGTCCAGCAGTACGGTCAGGTTGTCCTGTGTGTGTGTAAGCGACAACCACAAGCACCGTCAGCCTTTGTCCGCCACATGTGCCGCGTATGGTGCTGGCAATGCGACGCGTACATTGAAGACCAAGTACTCGGTGGTACTCGCGCCAGTGATGATGGCCGGAACCTTGGTTTCACCGTACTGATCGAGATAGGCACCAAGCAGCATCTCGGCCTGAATGTCGACCTGCGTCACATGCAGCTCCTATCTCACGCGCAGCGAGTGTGAGCGTGTGAACGCAACAACGCGAGCCGAGTGTATGAATCGAACCTGTCCGCGGGCAAGAGTCTCTTGGAAGCACGCCTTTCGCACGCGACTGTCGTAGAACGTCAAGCGACACGGAAACGGCAACAGATTGCGCATGACGATCGGCGAGTACATTGAGATCACAATGTCCTGCCCACCGTGCTTGGTCTCGGCCGTGAGCATCATGAAGAACTGCGTGCGAGCAGTGTTGGGCGGGCACACGACGAGATAGCGCGCCACGATAAAGTCCTGCGATATCACCGAGTCGTTGACCATGGTCGACGGCAGCATCGAGAGCGACGCCATGTTGCGCTGGCGCTCCGAGATGGCGGCGTAGATGTCGGCCATCTTGAACGGGTTGGCCTGGAACATGTAGCGCGGATTCTGGACGCTCGACGCCGGTCGGAACGAGATTTGGCCGTTCCATGCGAACATGATCGGTATCGCGAGCGTGGCACCGGGTGCCAAGCCGGGCTTGCTCTCGATCTGCTGGCCCGAGCCGTTCTCGTGCGGCAGAGCGAATTGCACGTCAATGTTCTCTGATGAGAGATTGTGTATCAAGACGCGTGAGCGGATGGCGATCACCTTGGAGCCTTGTCGGTAGCCGACGTCGAAGCTCGCAATGTTTTGGCGTGGATCAATGTACAACCGACTGACGCCGCTCGTGTTGATACGCAAGCCACTGTGAGTCTTGTAGTTGCCCTCGAGGAGTACTGCCATGGTTTGCTGCGTCTCGAGTTGTCGCATGGTCCACAGTTGCCCGAACTCGCTTGCTGCCGTTGTACTGCGTGCACTGCTGCTGCTGCTTGTAGTGGCAGCAGCAGAAGAACCGCGATGCACTTGCTTAATGGTATTCGTAACGGCCTGGAGTTCGAGTGGTTGCTCGATTCCAGGTAGCAAGCGATGAGCCTCGCGTTGCCCCGATAGCTTGTACCACATGACGATACCAGTGTCGTTGCGAATGTAATACAAGTTGGTGCTCGGTCCTACTCCAGCAATCGCATCGGTTGTTGTTGTTGTTGGTTGATCACCCTCGGTACTGCCATGAGCGAGAGACACAGAGCGAGTGCAAGTGAGAGAGCGAGCTCGGCAAAACAGGTTGTTGGCACACATATGGACGTACTCGAGACTCGAAAAATCTTGCGAGATGGCCTCCATGGTAGCGAGCATGATCTTGGTGAACTCCTTGGTGATGTTGACGTTGAGGAGCTTTTGTGTCGCGACGACAATCTCACGGTCCTCACCCTCGGTGTTGTTCCAGTTGGCAAGCAAGGTCCACGGCTCCACGACCGGCTCCCACACTTCGTACTGGTTGTTGTAGTACTCGATCGCCACGTCGTACGTCAACGTCATGCCGAAGCGTGTGCTCCAGTTGTTGAGCTGCACTGAGAATTGATGGAGTTGGATCAACAACAAAGGATTCGAGCGCACTGTGCCGCACGATGATGGATTGTTAGAAATGGTCTCGGGAGCTTGTAGGTTGGGATCGAGGCGCGTTGCTCCAAACCTTGGATGTGCACGTCGTTCACGAGCGACAGGTGTGCCTCATCGATCTTGACACACAATCGTTGCACCGATGGTGGACGAGGTGGCTCAACCACGGTGCCTGGCGGCGGCGGAGGTGGTGTGCGAGTCGGCCGGTCCTTGTCAGTGACGGCCGGTTTCCACGCTGCATACACGGCACGGAGCAGCAGAAAGTCGCGATAACTGAAGGTGATCTTGAGCGAATCAAAGAGAAACTCGAACTCACTCAGTTGCTGGAATCTCGAGTGATACTACACGATACGTGTGACGAATGTGATCGATAACGTTAGTATGCACTCTGTGTGCGCTCAAGTGTAGAGTGGTGGACGTACGCGAAAGTTGAAGGTGAAGGGCGATACGAGCGACGCTGAGGCCGACTGCTGCGCTACCGAACGACACTTGTAGATTTCGTTTCGCATAAAGTCGAGCGTGACCTCCATCTCACGAGCACGGTTGTCGTTGCAGTATCGCACAAAGCACGTGGTGTGCAGCACGAGGGCCCAGGTGTTGTGGTCGGTCTGGTCCTGGATCCAGAACGTGTCGGGATTGGTGATGTTGACCATGATCTCGGTGATCTCCTTTGGTGCCAGCACCGGCTGAACGGTGGTGATCTCGGCCACGGCGGCGGCAATCAGTTCGAGCGGCTCGATCGGGCCGTCACGCTGCGCTTGTGCGAGCGTCTCGCGCGTGCGCATGTCACGGAAGCGACAGAACTGCAAGTAGCGCTGGTAGACGCCGATCGTGTTGAACAGGCCATCCTTGAGCGGCATGATAAAGTCGTACAACTTGACCCACATGTCTGGCACCAGTACGCCGTACGGGTGGTCAATATTGATCACCAGCTCCATGTGTCCGATCGGGTGCTTGTTGTACGTGATGACAAAGAGCTGTCGTTCGAGGTCGTGGTTCGCCGTTCCACCCTTATTGGGTGCTCGCGGTACAGCACCACCAACAGCGTCGTCGTCGTCGTCGTCGTCGTCCTCGTTACTACGGCGGTCGGCATCAGAAGATGGTTGCCGACCAAGCGAGTCGTAGTTTGGGCAGCTGCTTTCATCGTCGACCAGCGGTACGAACGACGCGCTGCTCACGTCAGCCAACGCGAGTTCGGTCGGTGGCATGGTGCTGGCATGCGGCGGCCTCGGAGCCGGGTGGCGGTGTCGTCGGGAACGACGATGGCGGCCCGAGCGCGGTGCCATGATCTGCTCAAAGATACTGACCGAGTGGTGGCGAGCGTCTCGCAGCTCGACCGATTCGATCAAGAACAGGCCGTGGTAAAAGTACTCGGTCGTCATGTCGAACGTCATGGCAAAGTTCTTGGCCTGGCCGGCGAGAATACGCGAAGACCACAATGGTGCCGTTCGATCGGCTTCGTTCTTGACGTGGCGCTCGGTGCTGGGAGGCAGTGGATACTCGAGTGGAGCATCAGGGTCACGTGGAAGCAGGGGGTTGGTGTAGAAGCCCTTGCCACGATGCAGAATCAGTTCAATGTCGTGAATGTGATACGTCACCCAGCCACTCGCCTTGGGTCGCGGTGTTGGTGGTTCTTGTGTGGGAGCAGCTGGAGTAGGAAGAGAAGGAGGACCAGGATCAGGAGCAGGTGCAGGAGCAGGACCAGGAGCAGGAGCAGGACCAGGTGCACTAGTCGTTGTCGAGCTCGTGGGAAGTTCAGCAGTTGTGATTGGTGGCTTTTGTGTTGTGGCATCCTCTGGAGTTGAAACCGGCAGACTAATTGATGGCGACGTTGACGTTGACGTTGAAGTTGACGTGTGAGTCGCGGTCGAAGCTTCCTCGCGTACATCGCTATCACCATCAGTGGCTGGTGCACTTTGACGCCGCAAGATGTCAGCCTGAAAGTTACCAGCCATCTTGATGGCCTCGGCCGGCGTCATGACGATCTCACAAATGTTGTACTCGATCGTGTTGCGCAGCAGGTTGTACTGATATTCGGTGATATCGACTGCAATGTGCGGAATCTCGACTATCACCGTCGACTCGGGGTAGCGATGGTTCACGTCGTTCTATTGTGCGTACGCATATTGCAGTCAGTTTGCTGCCATCGGCGTCACCAGCACTGCAGCAACCTCCTCGCCGTGGTACCTCTGGTTTATCGATCATCACCAAGACGGCCGTCTTGTGCAACACCCAGCGATCGTGGGTTTGCGAGCCAATGACCGATGTACGCAAGTTCATGTCAATGATCTCGATCGCCAACCGATTGGTAATCTCTTGATTGGGCTTTGCAAATACAATCTTGCTGACGACAATGTGTCCTAGATCTGTTGACGTGGTCATATGCAGTGTGAAGTTAGCTAAACCTTGCAAGAGTGCGAGCGACAGAAGGAGCATTAGCAACACGTACCAGCAACTATACACTCGGGACTCTTGGCGTCCTTGGGATATATTAACATGGGATGTAGCAAGACGATCTCGAAGCCGACTCTGTTGATGAGCAAGCCAAATGGATTGGAAGTGAGTCTCGGAGGTGCGTTGCACGAGGCGGTATCGTCATCGTGATGGTACCTCTTCTTGGTGGCTGCTTGCGCCACACGTGCAGCTTGCGTGTTCACGACATGGTTCATTCCTTCGAACCAGTTAAAGTATGCTTTGATGTCCTGCCAAAATCGTTGTACGAACAAGAAGCGCATCGAGCTCATCTTGACTCGAACCATGGCATCGAACGGCACTGCCGTCTCACCATCGTCGGCCACAGGGTTCTTTGGTGTCAAGAACGGATACACGTGCGCGCCGTCGGGGTTCGAGCTCGATGGCTTGTGTGAGCGATACATGGGCGCTGCGTTGTCGCCCAGGCCGAGCTTGAATGAGAATTGCACGAGGCGGTTTTCGTCAATCTCCAGGATACGAGTAAAGTGTTGTGGCTGCGGTTCTGCAGAGGAGGATGGAGACGAAGACGGCGATGGCGAATGCTGCGGCTGATGATCTGCTCGAGGTTCGACTTGCACGTTCGGGTTGGCGTAGAGCAGAGTCATTGCACCCAGGTCTCCCTCGACTGACAACTTGGATGGTTGGATCGCGATAGCAATGTAGCTCTCTCGAAGTTCCCACTAAATTACCCCAATTGATATCTCTTAGTTAAGCTCTCTCGAGTACTTACTCAGGAGGCTGAGAGAGAGAACGCACCTCTACAATTCGATAGCCATTTCGTTGTAACGTTACACCCAAGGACATGAGTCGTAGCGAGAACTTGAGCAGGATTCGCTTGGGATTAACAGGAGGACTGTTGCTCACAGGAACAGTGCCGCTTGGTGGTTCGGGAGCTGTTTCTGGGAGCGATTCGGAGGTTGGTTCGGTTTCGGTAGTCGCTGTTGGTGGTGCAGGTAGTTCTTGGCGTTCGCTCTTGTACCGGCTCAAGTTGTTCAACACTATATTTTGTACCAATGCACTGTGAGTCGATTACAAGGGGGGACATTGCGCCCGCTCCGAGATTCTTGGCAGGTACCTCGATGAAAGAAAGATGTGAGCTTCTTGATTGTCGGACGGTTGACCATAATGTGAAGCGTATTGAGGCGCAACGCTACGGCATGGTCGACATCGTTGTAGCGCGGAGAGCGGTTCGAGATGCCTTGGTACTCGATCTCAATCAACTTGGAGCCGCTTCCTTGTTCTGCGGCTGCCGTTGCAGATACGATCTTGATCGGTGATTGCAAGTCGCTGAGTGACACATGTGGCTTGGTGGAGGGTGATGGCTTTCCACCGGGTCTTGGTGCGACGATCGATTGCGACCACGACGACGCCAAGTAGCGAAACTCGTCGCCGTGTGGCTGTAGGTTGTCGATCACACTCAAGACACCGACACTGGCCCTCAACACAGCTCCATCGGACGTTTTGAGCAACTGCACGGAGGGTCTCTCGGTCAGTGTATATGACTTGCAAGTTAATTTGCGTCGAGACGCAGGTACGTACCAGGCCTTTCACTGCCGTAACCGATAGTGCAACCATCGAGCCACCATGTGGGCCGAGGCGTTGGATTGCTTGCTCCTGGCCTTCCTCATACAAGAATACCTGGATGGATGTGCGTTGATGAGCACGAATGACCGCGGTGTTTCGACTAACAAATGGCACGTACGTTCAGCTGTGGTATCGAGAATTGTACGTCAGCTTGCTGTTTGATCGATTCGGCTTCGTCGACAACCGGCACTTCAGTAGGTGGAAGCTGTTGGTCACTTCCCAACAGCGCGAATTCGTCCTCCTCGGCTGCTGCATCAACCTCGAGTGGTGGTTGATACGGTTCGAGTTGAGATACCGACGCCGATGTCGATGCCGATGCCGCCGCGGTGGAGGGTGGTCCCGTGTGTGAGGCAGGAGCAGAGGTGGCTGCAGAGGCAGGTTTGGAGCCATCATTGCCGAGCAGTACGCTGTCGATGATGCGATAAGCATCGGTGACTTGCTGCGCCGTAATGAAGCCGATCAACGACGGAAGTTGGCCCGAGAGCTTGATCAATGGAAAGTCATCCGATTGAATACGGCAGATCTGCAGAATGGCATCGACGTTGAATGGCGGAATGAGTGCCACGCGAGAGATTGCTGATGTCTCCAGTGCCGCATCTTCTTCTTTTGTTGTTGCTGTTGTTGTTGGCGCTGCTGCTGATGCTGCGCCAACTGCTCCAGCTGCTGCGATATCGGGAGCTTGGAGTTGATGCTTTGAGAGCGTGGTGAGAATGGCGCTGATCTCCTGCAACTTCATGTCGTATTTGTTGTAGAGGAACATGTCGCGGAGGCTCTTGGGTGCCGAGGTGCGGTGTTCTTGCGGTTGTTGCCGGTCTTGTTCTTGTTGTGGTGAGCCGTTGGCGCCAAGTTGCTGCTTACTGCTGCCTTTTGCCATTTCGGATGCCGACAAATCTGACGACACGGAGAGCGAACCTAGAACCAACAGCAACAGTGGTGCGTTGCAGTCACTATGACTTTGGGGCACCCACAGCGTCGGTGCCTTGACGTTGAGATTCAGTGAGAAGCTGCATGAAAGGCAAGAAACAGTCAGTCAGTCAGATCGATCTGATGTCGGTAGTGTGCGGTTCTGACTTGAGTCTCGTCGTACATTTTGCGCTCACTGAGAGCGGCAACAAGCTGCTCCTCGGTCTGCTTTCGAATGGCCTGGAGCTTGAGTTGTGCAGCGACTTCGAGGTCGCGCAACGTGCGCCGTTGGATGACAGGTGCAATGAAGAACGACCAGATTCGCTTCATCAAGAGCCGTGGTACCACTGCACACACCGCATGACAAGTTGGTAAGAGTTGGCAAGAGTCAACCGCGCTTCAGATGGACGAGATCTCACGCCGGTATACGGTACCAATGTTGAGTGGCTTCATGGAGAGGTCGAGTCGGAAATCAGCAACCTCATTCAAGGGACGAATCTCGTACGCCACTCGCAAGAACTCTTGTCCCTCTTCAGGCCGTCTCCAGAGACTGCTGGTGGTCTTCTTCATCTTCTTGGGTGTAGTTGACGCCGGAGTGGCAGGCGTCACAACCAATGGGTACAGAGTGTTCTCGGAGAAGTGGTCTTCCACACAAATCGAACTGTGTTTTCCATAGAAATGAATCGGGTCAATGAAATTGAGTTGGTGAGGATGGTAGTAGTGATGAGGTGGCAGTCACGTACTGAACACTCATTTCGAGCTTCGTCGAGGTGGGTCTCTTGGCAACGGCGAACGAAAAGAACGACACGGTACCGACGGCGATACGCTCGAGATTCGAGCCCGTGAGTGTCAACGAGCTGCTATCGATCTTGACCGACATCTTGTATCGCACGTACTCGGGCGGAATGACATCACTCTCGCCCGCCAGTTGTTGCGCCTGCTCGCCATCCGACGCAATGGCGGCGTAGATCTCCTTCCATGTGTCGGTGTTCTCGACGCTGGGGCCGAGTGTCGCCTGCGAGTACGATACACCGCCCCAGAGACGGCCATACCATCCAGCGTTGCGCTTACTCTCTTGTATCTTGCGTTGTTCCTCTTCCCAATGTTCGCGATGCTTCTGCACGAAAGCATTTGCCAACACTCGGAACCTAACATCGAGTATGCGCACGAAGGAGTGAAGAGTTATTTGGCCATGGAGAGAGCAACGCCACCACCGTCTCGACTATCACCACCCCGTCACCAGCATACATGATGATATCCTTGTAGGTGTGCTTGGTTTCGAGTTGCGCGAGCTCTCGCTGCTCGTCATCCGAGAGGCGCATATCGGCGTAGGTTTGCTTCTTGGTCGTGTATAGCTGAATGTAGCGTCGCTTGTCGGCCAAGAACTCTTGTATGTACTCCCAAGACCACGAGCGACGTTTTCGTTGTACATCGGACTCGATACATTTGACTAAATTGTGAGGGTGTATCAGGTGACTGAATGAGAGATTCACTCACAGCACAGAGACAACTATACGTACTGGCGAATCTCCACCAAGCTTCAGGATCTTGGTGAACGCGACATTTTGGTCGGTATTGGAGGTACTGATGCCATAGCGCCATATCCAATCAGGTCAAGTCAGGTCAGGGTATCGCGGTTCAACTAGCAACCACGAAGTGGACGCACCTTGGAGGTCGTCGAGTAGGCCGAGAAGGCCTCCACCAGAGTGAGAGCATCGCGATACTGACGCTCATTGATTGTAAAGTGCATCGTGTTTACATCACACAACAGTGTATCCTGTAATGCAGGGCAGCAAGTCAGCACGCCAGTATTCAACCGATATAAGGACGATTGTAGGAGTGGCAGTGGCGACCTTTGGAATCTCGAGATCGGGCACGGAGCTTGTGTTGTGAATGACTCGCAGCGATAGCGAGATTGGAGCCAGGATGTAATGGAGATCAGGTTGTTCTTCGCTGTCGGTCGATGCAATCTGATCATGATGAGATACGGTCCAACGAAGCGAGATGTTAGTGGGAGGAGAGAGAGCAACGAGACAGTAAACCACATGATGCAATCAACGTGATATACCAATCGCTTGAACTCGGTACCGAGCTCAGTAGTACTCGAGTAGGGCTTGATGTTTGGCGTATCGGAATCCCAATAGAAGGCCAAGTTGCCTACTTGCACGAGCTGTACGTGGCTCATGGCCGTGTCAGCAAGCATTCACTCGTCATACGTCTGCCGATTGAAGCACGGACCTTGTAGATGAGAGGCGAGTCGTTCTTGATGAAGGCTGGGTTCCATAGATCATCGGTGGTTTCGGCGTAGAGGTGCTGCAACGTGATACCCATGGCGAATGGATGCTGCAGATCATGATCGTGAAGCAACACAATCAGCATCATTGAATCGATTGAATCATCGATTGAATCATCGATTGGCATACAGCTGGATCGGTTGTCGTGTCTTCATATCGAATGTGCACGTAATCGACGAATATCTGCAGGTTGTTCAGAAGCAGTGTCTGTAGTGCCTTGGTCGAGAAGTACGACGTCGAACCCGCCGCAGCAGGAGGTTGAGTTCCAGCAGCAGTAGAAGCAGAGTCAGCATCTCCATCGGCTGGCTCTGTCATGCATCGAGATCGAGAGAGATATAGAAGCTCGTAGTTGAGTAGACCGTCGTCATCGCCATCATTATCATCATCTCGTGAGAGATGAGTTGGCTCGAGCGTACTCTTGATCGGCTTGGTGGACTCGAGCAGCTCGGCGAGACGCAGACGCCGGGCCTTCTTCAGGTTGGCTGCTCGCTCGCGACCTTCCTCGTCTTGCGAATCGTACTGCCGATCGAGAGAGCGTGCGCGTGATGAGGAACGTACTGCAGCAACAACGACTGTAGTACTACGACGTACGTCATTGGCACTCAGCGGCGACACGAGTAGATAGAGCTCGCGCAATCGAATGACCGCCGGCTTGGACTTGATCTCGGTCAGCGGGATCGTGAGCGACAGCTTGCCGAGATAGCCTGCACCATCGCATCCACCATCCACCAAGCATCAATGGTACGCCTCGTGCGTGCGTGCGTGCGTGTGAACGACCACGCGGTGCACGCATACCGGCCCTCACTTGTACGGGCAGATCAAAGTTGTCGAGTGCCTCCTTCTTGAGAGCGAGGTTGTCGAGCTCGACGTGGCCATTGCGCAGGCTGTAGTGCAGGTTCTCGCTCGAGATGCCATCGACGTATTGATCAAAGTGCTTCTGCAGGAACGAGACTGCGAGGTCCGAGAGACTGAACATGAGTGGCCTCGTCGAGTCTCATACAAGCACTATGTCGATGCAGGCGAGCGAAGGACCGATGATTATATGAGAGAGTGTGTGTGTATGTGTGAGCGAGGAAGCAACAGACTGGACATCGCGCAAGTTTGAGATTGCTTCTTCTATCAATCCAGCAATCAATCGATAGATCATAGCCGCTTAATCAATCAGTGAAAGGTCTCTATCGAGTACAGTTATTCAATGTACGCATCTCAGGCGTGGTCTTCTTCTAGTAAGAGTCAATCGTTTTACATGAGACTTCGATAGATAGCGTAGATGATAAGTTGACTTGGTAGTCTCTCATGTCGAGTTGGTAGCAAGCAAGCAAGCAATGTATCGACATTACATGGGTTCGGTTGCTTGAGCATCAGGAGGTACTTGCTGCTGATTGGCACGATCTCGAATGCGTTGTGCATTTGCCTGCCACCAGTCACACAGCTCCGGAACGAGGTACTGGATGGTAATGTCGTACGTGAGGTTCGCTCCGCTCTCGATGGCCCACGTGGCGCGCTCGATCCATTCGTCAGTGAGCGAACAATAGTTACACAACAACATGACAGCCACCGGATGGAAGATATCGGGGCCCTCGATGATTCGGGCGCCGTAACGCTTGAGCAAGCGGATGATGCGAATGTCGGCCAAACACACGTAGGCCGCGATGCTCGAGCCGTTCATGAGCAGATTGACTTGGAGGTTCGGTAGGAACTGCTCGAGGTACGGCAGGGCACGATCGACGTCGCACAACGCGTGGCAGTGCTGGAGGAGGTTGCCACCGGTGGTGGGGTCGATCGCGTACGGATCGGCGCCGAACTCGAGCAGCAGCGGCACGGCGTCCATGTTGGACTCGAAGGCGAGGAAGAGAATGGGCGCACACTGTGGATGGTTCGGATCGAAGCGGCCACTCGAGAGCAGCAGGCGCAGGCACGGCAGACTGCACAGGTAGCGACGGAGGGCGCTGTTCGAGTAGTCGAGTGGCGCCGTGATGTGCTGCAACAGCAGCTCGACGATCGCGAGGTTGCCGTCCTTGCAAGCGCGCGGGATGCTTTCGGGTGGGACGCTAGCTCCGAGCTCGAGGAGCAATTGCACGAACTCGAACGACTGCTGCGCGACGGCGCGCGAGATGGCGCTGCGCTGGTGCGAGTCGGGAACCAGTGGATCGGCACGTAGCTCGAGCAACCGATCGAAGCAAGGGCGCGATTGCGATATCACCGCAGCATGGATGATTGGATGACCGAGCGAGCCATTGACGTCGGCCTGCAGGCGCACTAAGAGCGGCACCAGCGAAGCACGGCCGGAGCTCACGGCGCTGTGCAGCAGTTGCGTGTAGTTGACGTCGGCCGACGTGGCGCCCTCGAGCAGCAAGCGCTCGATGATGGCCATGTTGCCGTGCTCGGCGGCGTGCTGCAGGGCCGTGCGGCCGCGGTAGATGCTCGACGGGTCGGCGCGGTATGCGAGCAAGATGGCAGCACAGCGCTCGTGTCCACGGATGCACGCCTGGTGCAGCGGTGGCGTCGGAGGATCGCGCGTGTCACGCATGTGAGCGAGACTGAGATCGACGTCGCGATGGGCCGCCAGCAGCCGCGCGAGTTGCGTGTGCCAGCCGTAGAAGGCCGCGAGGCTCATCTTGGCTTCAGGGCTGGCAGCGCGCTCGACCGTCTTGAGCATGCGGATCAAGTGGTACTTGGCCGGCTTGCCTTGGAGGCTGCTGGCCTCACAGTGTGCGTGGTAGATGGCGAGCCACACGGACGGAGCTTGCATGATGTCGCGCGCCGTCGTGCACGTTTGAGCAAAGGCACCGATCGACGAGAGAGGTAGCAACTCAAGGATTCGTGTTGTCAGCTGGTATCAAGTGGTCGGTTGGTCGAGTGAGTGAGTGAACAGCTCGCACAGCCAGAGATCGATGAGATATCTTGTTCGTACCTCGATCGGCATGTCACCAAAGAAATGGAGCGCATCATTACTATCATCTTCAGATTGAATTGTAGCCATTGTGGAGAGAGAGAGAGAGTAACAACAAACAAGAGCGAATGATAGTGGTATCAATACAACAACCAACAACAAGCTAGGGAGCGAATGATAGTGGTATCAAAACAACAACCAACAACAAGCTAGAGAGAGCGAATGATAGTGGTATCAATACAACAACAAGCTAGGGAGCGAATGATAGTGGTATCAATACAACAAGCTAGGGAGATTGTTGAGAATGGCGTTCTGCGACAGAGTACTATCTATCAATACAACAAACAACAATCAACAATCAGGATACGGATGAGAATGACCGTGATACCAACACGAAAATCAAGAGACTGCAGGTATCTACTCGACCTCGAGCAACGACACTGTGTGTGTTACTTGGCTGCCCAAGACCAGAGATGCACACGAGCAGCGAGTGAAGGCGAGCAGAGAGTGAAGGCGAGCAACGATAAGAACAGTACCGCCAGCGTGGGCTCGGCCGCGTCAGCAAGCTCGCTCAGGCTCTCGCCCTCTTTTTTGTGCTGAGCTGCGCGGTATT
>Ga0209930_1004283_pt1 | contig 12951 bp, 13 predicted proteins | sample ThiBiot_500_biof_2_FD_183948 | JGI IMG/M metagenome (GOLD analysis project Ga0209930, IMG submission 183948) | Wastewater bioreactor microbial communities from Cape Town, South Africa - Thiocy_cont_500_biof (SPAdes) | ecosystem: Engineered > Bioreactor > Thiocyanate-remediating >... | reverse complement strand
ACGCCCGCTGCCAGGCACCGTCGATCGCCAGCATGCGAACCGTAATGCCGCGCTCGAAATTTACGCGGGATTTTGCGCGTTTCTCTGTACTCATGCCTGGGACATCGGTGAATCTGCTTAGATCAGGCACGTTAAGAACTGCGCGCTAACAATCCGTAAAGCGGTTCCGGGACGCGCCGGCCCCGGCTCCGGACGGCACCGGCTATTGCAGGCGTGTGACAAATCGCAGCCGACAAAGCTCGCGACGCCCCCGGAAAATGCGCTATATGCGCCCAGCGCGGCCCGCTTCAGGTCAATTCAGGCCCACGACGCGCACAGAGAGGGACACAATGGCAGTCGATGGAAACTGGAACATCACCCTGAGCACGCCGCTGGGCGACCGCGATGCGACGCTCGCGCTGAAAAGCGACGGCACCACCCTGACTGGCAAGCAGGCGGCCGACGGCAACGAAGCCGACATCATGGAAGGCACCGTGAACGGCAACGACGTGGCCTGGAAGGCGGCGATCACCAATCCAATGCCGCTGACGCTGGCCTTTTCCGGCAAGGTCGACGGCGACTCCATCTCCGGCGACGTCAGCATCGGCCCGATGGGCAGCTTCCCGTTCAAGGGATCGCGCGCGTAACAACGCCGCCTCCGCTCGTCCCCGCGAAAGCGGGGACCAGTCTTTCTGGATTCCCGCTTGCGCGGGAATGAGCGGGGATCGAAACGGGCTAACCCAGATTCAATTCCCGGAAGAAGTCGTTGCCCTTGTCGTCCATGATGATGAAGGCCGGGAAGTTCTCGACCTCGATGCGCCAGATCGCTTCCATGCCGAGTTCGGGATATTCCAGCACCTCGACCTTCCTGATGCAGTGTTCGGCAAGGTTCGCCGCCGAACCGCCGATCGAGCCGAGATAGAAGCCGCCGAACTTCTTGCAGGCGTCGCGCACCGCAGCCGAGCGGTTGCCCTTGGCGACCATCACCATCGAGCCGCCCGCCGCCTGGAACTGATCGACGAACGAGTCCATGCGCCCCGCCGTGGTCGGGCCGAACGAACCTGACGCATAGCCTTCCGGTGTCTTCGCAGGACCCGCGTAATAGATCGGGTGGTTCTTGAAGTAATCCGGCAGCGGCTCGCCCTTCTCCAGGCGCTCGCGCAGCTTCGCATGCGCGCTGTCACGCGCCACGATCATGGTGCCGGTGAGCGAGAGCCGCGTTTTGGTCGGATATTTCGTCAGCGTGCCGAGAATGTCCTTCATCGGCTGGTTGAGGTCGATCTGCACCACCTCGCCGCCGAGCTGGGTTTCCACCTCCGGCAGGTACTTCGCCGGATTGTGCTCCAGTTCTTCCAGATACACGCCATCCTTGGTGATCTTGCCGAGCACCTGACGGTCCGCCGAGCACGACACGCCAAGACCTATCGGCAATGACGCGCCGTGGCGCGGCATGCGGATCACACGCACGTCGTGACAGAAATACTTGCCGCCGAACTGCGCGCCGACGCCGAGCGACTGCGTCATCTTCAGGATTTCCTGCTCCATCTCCAGATCGCGGAAGGCATTGCCCGCGTCCGAGCCATGGGTCGGCAATTCATCGAGATAGCGCGCCGAGGCGAGCTTCACCGTCTTCATGCAGAGTTCGGCGGAGGTGCCGCCGATGACGATGGCGAGATGATACGGCGGGCACGCGGCGGTGCCGAGGGTCAGCACCTTCTCCTTGAGGAACGCCAGCAGGCGGTCGCGCGTCAAGAGCGACGGCGTGCCCTGAAACAGGAAGCTCTTGTTGGCCGAGCCGCCGCCCTTGGCCATGAACATGAATTTATACGCGTCGTCGCCTTCCGCGTAGATCTCGCACTGCGCGGGCATGTTGTTGGCGGTGTTCTTCTCCTCGAACATCGAGAGCGGCGCGACCTGCGAATAGCGCAGGTTGCGGCGCAGATACGCGTCACGCGCGCCTTCGCTCAAGGCCGCCTCGTCGTCGCCGTCGGTGATGACGTTGCAGCCCTTCTTGCCCATGATGATCGCGGTGCCGGTGTCCTGGCACATCGGCAGCACGCCGCCGGAGGCGATGTTGGCGTTCTTCAAGGCATCGAGCGCGACGAACTTGTCGTTGTCGCTGGCTTCCGGGTCGTCGAGAATCTTGCGGAGCTGCGCCAGATGCCCCGGCCGCAGGTAGTGATTGATGTCGCCGAACGCAGCTTCGGAGAGCGCCCGCAGCGCCTCGCGCGACACCACCAGCATCGGCTTGCCCAGAACCGTCTCGACCTTCACGCCCTCGGCGGAGATTTTCCGGTACGGCGTCTTGTCCGCGCCCAGCGGAAACAGCGGGGTGTGCTTGTAGGGCGGAACGGGCTTTTGCGGCGGGACGGCGACGGGAGCGTTCATGGATGGTCTCTCGGTTCAAAAAGCGCCTTGTTTTCAATGGGGCAAGACGCCGGAGGCTCAGGTTTGAACCGTTCTAATCGGTTTTCCGACAAAGGGAAGATGGTCGAAGGCCATTGCAGGGCGGCTGTGCGCGGCAAGCGGACGCGTGACCCTCCCACTTTTCAGAGTGCATTTTCAGCATGGATTTTCAGGCATGACATCCGCCGCCCCGGGGATGGCCGATCCACCCGCCCCTGCTCCCACCTCGCGCCGGACCGGCCTGCGTCTCGCGCTCTCGGCGGTGGCGCTGGTCGAGGCATGGTTCGGCCTGTCCGACATGCCGGTGCTGTTCGGCGACATGTCGCATATCGCCGATGGTCTCGGCGGCGGGCTGATCAAGGCCAATCTCGCGCTGCATCCGGTGCTGGCGGTGGCGGCACTGGCCTTCGCCGCCATGGGCCGCGTGCGTCATGCCATCGTCGCGCTCGGTACTGTCATCATCATGGTCTGGCTGAGCGACATGCCGTCCATCGTGGCGCACGGGTTCGACCTGCGCGGCACGTTCAGCGCCGCGGAAACCATGGCGCGGATCGTCGCCTTCCCGCTGATCGCCGCCTGCGCCATCGCCTATGCCGCGCATGACGAACATCTCGGCCGCGCGACGTTCCTCGCCGCGGTGCCGGCGCTGTTCAATGTGGTGATGATCGTGGGCTTTGCGGTGAGCGTGATGATTTACGGATTCTGAGCGCGGTCATCCCGCAGCCATGCGGAGGCGTCACGCAACCGCTGCCTGTCGTGCTCATGGGCAAGTTGAGCCTCGCCGCGCTCGAACGCTTCCACCGCCTGACGTCGCGCTGCCGCCCGCAGGCCCGGTGAATTCATCGCCGCGATGCTGCGCAAGGCCTTCTGCAAGCGGATGCAGACCTCCACCAGCGATGCACCATCGCGCCCCACCGGCGTGAACACATCCTGCACCAGTTCCTGCGCGGTCAGCGGCGGCACATACACGCCCGGAAAGTCCACCTCATCGCCCTCTTCCGTCTCATCGGGCAGCGACCATTCATGCAGCACACGCACTGCGGTGCCGATCACGTCGATGGCGGTGCCCGGATCGTTGACCGCAGGCGACAGCGCCCGCGAGGCGATCTCCGCCAGCACAATCAATCCGAAACGCGGGTCCTGATCGAACGAGCGTGCATCGCCGACATTGAACGCCTTGCGCACGCGCTCCGCCGTGTTGTCGTCCGGCTGTTTCGAGAGCGAGGCCAGCGGCCGGTCCGGCGTGGCAAACCCGCCGGGCAGCAGATGCACATGCACCTCGCAATCCTGTGCCTTCGCGATGGCGGACAGCGTGCCCATGTCGATCCGGTCGACATAACCGATGCGCGACGCCGCCACCGGCTCTGTCCCGGCAGGGACCTTCACGGCAGGATGCCCGCCGAGATAAGGCCGCTTGCGGCGCGCGCGGGCCGCCGCCGTCGTCACCCGTTCGACCTGATCGACCGTCTCGCCGACCCGGCCGAGTTTCGACAGGCGGTCGATCCAGCGCAGCAGGGTGAGGATGATCACCGTGATGACCACCAGCGTCACCACGAACAGCACGAAGCGTCCGCTCGGCCCATAGAGCCCGGTGGACAGCGCGATGATGCTGACCAGACTGAAGACGAACGTCCCGATGAAGGTCGCCAGCGCCCGCTGCGCGGTGCGGTCCTCGACCAGAAGCTGGGTCGCGCGCGGCGTTGCGCCGCTGCCCGCCGACGCGAAGGCCTGAACCATCGTGGCGATGGAAAACGTCGTCACCGCCAGCATGCTGGAGGCGAGAATGCCGAGAATGCGGTCCACCGCATCCGCGCCGATCTTGCTGGGAACGTCCATCGGAATCAAAGGATCGAGCACCAGCGCACTGAGCGCGGTGACGATTCCGACAAGGCTATAGACAGCGACGGTGAACCAGAGTTGCCGGGTGGCGTCGCGCAGCCGCCATATCCACCGCGTCAGCATGTCGAATCCTTCCCCTCGCCCCTTGTGGCTGCGCGATGATAACGCGCAAATAGCCGAATTGTGCCGCGGCCCATGCCCTTAGCCATGCTCTTGCACTTGCGCTTTCCAGACGGTTCAATGGCACCGGGGGTCGAACAATGACACACCGCACTTCTCTTTCCAGAACGCCTGTCTTGAAATCCGGCCTGGCCGCGATAGGCTTGGCCTTAGGCTTGACCTTGGGCCTGGCCCTGACCGCCCCCAGCCCAGCCCGCGCCGACCGCTGCGACGATCTGGCCAAGGACCTCACCGCACAAATCCCCGGCCTGAAAATCGGCAAGACCATCGCGGGCGTGATCTATCTCGAACATCCCGCCGTGACGCAGGCCTCGCTCGGCTGCCCGAGCCGCAACCGCAGCAACGACGTGTTCGCCTCCACCGACAAGAAAAAACCGTCGCCGGACTTCTATGACTTCGTCGCCACCGCCGCCGCGCTGGTCTTCACCATTCCGAAGAACGACACGTTGAAAGGCGCGCAGCGCTGCGTCAGCCGCACCAACATCATCCGCGGCTACAATCTCGATTCACGCTACCGCCGCCTCGACATTCATTGCACGGTGGCGAAGAGCGGCGTGCGGATTACGATCTCGCGGGAAAAGGGCGTGTGAGGCGAAAAATAGCTCAAACAATGTATCTTCAATGCGAACAATCTGGAGAAAATTATGAATTCATCGAAGTCGCGATGAAATTCTCTAAGGACATCCGAACAAATGTCTTCGCGCTCAAGAACAATAAAACACTGAAACAGACTATAGAACACAGCCGCTATTCAAAGCTTAAGAAAGAGACGGAGGAGCGATTTAGAGCCGACTTAGACAAACCTCTCGGCACGTTCCTTCTCGAGCTAAAAATCAGAGACGACCAATTTTATAAAAAATTTTTGAATAAGCATGGCGACTCCACTTATTCAATCTTTGGAATAACGACAGCACACCTTCTTAAACTCAAAGGAGTGTATGCATACACATCCCGAGATAATCTTATGTATATCGGCCGCTGCCGAGATGCCATCGGCAAGCGCGTAAACCAGGGATATGGAAAAATTCATCCGAAGAACTGTTATATTGATGGGCAGGCAACCAACTGCCATCTTAATTCGCTTATTACATCGGACTGTCACGGTGTTCGATTTTGGTTTCACCCGCTGGAATCTGACAGCAAAATTGTCGATGTGGAACGAAGGCTAGTCAGAAAGTATTCCCCGTCTTGGAATCTTCATAAGTTTCTATAGCGACATGGCCCTGCCAAAGTGTGTCAGCTAAAATTATTTGTCGGGAAAAATAGCAATGGCTAGGAAGCGGCCGCCGATGCATCCGGGCGAAGCCTTCGCGAGGAGTTCTTGCTTCCTCTCGATATGTCGGCAGGCAAGCTTGCAAAAGCCTGCGGGCTGCCGCGCACCCGCATCGAGCGTATCGCGAACGAGCAGACAGGGATCACGGCGGATTCCGCTTTGCGGATCGGCCGAGCGCTCTCGACCACCGCCGATTTCTGGATGAACCTGCAGAACCGCTATGACATGCAGGTGGCGGCACGTGCACTCGGTCCCGCGCTCGACAAGATCAAGCCACTCGTTCCGGAAGATCAGGCCGCCTGACGCGCGCGAAGCTTTGCGCTCATCATCGACCTGAGATGCTGAGGGACAGAAGCCGGGCTAGACCTGCTGAACATCATCGGTTGACAATCTCCATAATAAGATTATATTCCTATTTATCCTGCCCCACATTGAGGGGCGTTCGCGATCGTCACGATACGCGGGGCGGGATGCGGTGGCCGCGTGCGGCGTCGCTCCGACGGTCAACGGTGGCGGGCTCGCTTTGCCCGTGGGATCACCGGCGGAGGACGAACGCGCCGTTCGCGGACGGCCCAAGTCGCGTTATCCCGGCGCATCGCCTTGCGCCACGGGCAGCGCCAATGCTCCTCCGCGAGGAAGGGCGGCGGCGTGTCAGTCCCGCCAGAGTGGTGATCACCGAAGGGCCGGTCACCGGGGGTTTTCGCGAAGCAAGCCGTTAAAACCATTGCGTGCGGAACGCCGGATGTTTCGGCGTGACCGTGGCGACTATGCTCGTGTGCTTTTTTACTTTTGCACACGGGGCTGCGGATGCGCATGCGCATCCAGCGTTCCGCGCGCCCTCATTCAGGGCGAAGCGATGAAAGAAGCCCGGGCGCCCCCGCGCCGTCACAACAACAGGGGCGATGATGCATGCCGTTTATCGGCGCGGGCTTTATCCGGCGCGAACGGGGCAAGCCCCGCGCGCGGTGCCGTCACAACAACAGGGGTGATGGTGCACATCTGAACGTGCGGGCTGTTTGACAACTAAATCGGAAATGCCTCCGCTCACGGACGGACGATCGCCGTCATCCTGAGGTGCGAGCCAGCGTAGCCAAGTTTACGCAGGCTACGCCTGCTATGGCGAGCCTCGAAGGACGACGGCGAGTATCATATCGCAGCCGCGCATCCTTCGAGGCTCGCCGCAAACGCGGCTCGCACCTCAGGATGACGCGACACTGTTGCGGAAGGCCGGGTTCGGGCCAGAGAGAGACCCCCTCCCCGTCACCAAAACGTGACGCGCGGCAACACAACGCCGCCATGGCGCGGGCATTCACTGGGCGCGCCGCGCATCACCCGGTCGACCGATCAACGCCAGATCACGTCAGGAGTGACTGCCATGTGTGACTACAGCCTGCACGCCGTCGCGAGCCGCCCCGCCAGGACCGGCGACAAACTGATGTCGACGAAATTTCCGCTCACCGTGACGCGCGGCTTTGCCGCCGAGGACGACCCACGGGTCGCGGTCTGCGTCCTGCCGGGGACGGAGCTTGCCTTCGAGAAAGAGGTCGAGTTCGAAGGCACGTTCTTCCGGAAGAAGATCCACGCCGCCGTCGCGCGGTTCCGCACCGTCGATACCGACAATCCGAACCTTCATCACGATGCGCTGGAATTTCCCGACGGGCAGATCGTGCTGCTGACCAACCTCGTTCCGGGTCAGCGTGCCACGGTGCTGCAGCTTCCGGCGATCCCGCTCTACGAGCGCGAGCCCGCGGCGGAGCAACCGGCCGAGACCGGGACGTTCTTCGTGATCCGCTAAGGCCTGAGCGCGCGGCTTACGCGGCGACGCAGCTCTTCACATAGACGCGGCGGGCGGAGCCGCGCAGCTTCTGGTCGATCGCCTGCTTGAGGCATTCGACACGGGCCTGCGCGACGCAAAGCTGCATCTGGTCGCGCGCCTGATGCTTGCCGAGATGCTTCGCACTCACCGACTGGCGGCAGCTTTCGCGACGGCCGACACGCACCGGCGATTTGCCGCCGGTCGGCACGGAATGGGCGATCTTCGCGCCCTCGGGCGGAGCGGACGCGATCGCATTCGGCAAGGGATTCTGCGCGATGGCGATGTAGATGGCGCCGCCGAGCAGGGCAGCATAGATGGCGGGGGTGACGATGCGCATCGGTCCTCCTGCTTCGCGATCCGGGTGAAGACAGACCAGACCGTCCGAATGCGACAGCATTGCGGCAGGCTGGCCGATTCGGGAACCCTTCACAGCGGACTCATCGAGCGGGAACTGGAATAAGCTCCCGCCGTCAGGCCTGCGTCACCGGAGCGGCATACTGTTCGTCGGTGACATGCTCGAGCCAAGTCGCGGCGCTGCCGTTCTCCGATTCCTGCATCGCCAGATGCGTCATCATCGTGGTCGGCGCCGCGCCATGCCAGTGCTTCTCGCCCGGCGGAATCCACACCACGTCGCCCGCACGGATTTCACGGACCGGCTCGCCCTCGGTCTGAAACCGCCCGCAACCCGCCAGCACATAAAGCGTCTGTCCGAGCGGATGGGTATGCCATGCGGTGCGCGCACCCGGCTCGAAAGTGACGCGCGCCGCATTAAGCCGCGCGGGCGCCGGCGCTTCGATCACCGGGTCCATGTACACCGTGCCGGTGAAATAGGAGGCCGGCGCGCGGCGGGTCGGCACGGAGCCGGATGGTGTGATCTTCATAGGGCACCTCTTCAAGGTCGATATGGGCAATCTTCCTGGATCAACCAGCGTTTCGCGACCCGAATGTCAAGGCGTCACGCATCCAGTGCCTTGTAGTGGCGGAAAATTCCGTCCTCGTTGAAAGGAATACGGCGCTCGCTGGTGAGATATGCGTTGATGTTGGGCCGCGCGGCAACACGATCCCGCACTTCGATCACGCGCGGCACCTTGCGTTCGAAACGCTTCATGTTGTTCGGAAAGGCGTAGCGTAATCCCTCGACGATCTGAAACAGCGACAGATCGACATAGCAGAGCCTGCGGCCGTTGACATAAGGTCCGCCGCTGCCCGCGATCAGGCGTTCAAAATAGCCGAGGAATTTCGGCACCCGCTCGTCCCAGAATGCGCCGCTGCGCTTCTTCGCGGCGGAGCGCTGGTCTTCAAAATAAAGTGTCGGCCCGAGCGGATGATGGGTGTCGTGAATCTCCACGACGAAATCCGCGATGGTGAGTTGGAGCTGATGCACCCACAGCCGCTGCGGCTCTGCCTTCGGCGCGAGGCCATGGCGCGAACCGATGTACAGCAGGATGTTCGCAGTCTGCCCGATCACCAGCTTGCCGGCTTTCAGGAATGGCGGGGCAAACGGCGGCGTGCCCTTTGCGGCCTCCATCATCTTCGACATCCTGCCGACGCCGCCGGACCGGCGCGCAACATCGACATAATCCGCGCCTGCATCTTCCAGCGCGAGACGGACATACTCGCCCCGCCCCTGAATGGTCGGCCAGTAATAGAGTTCGTAGCGCATGAGGGCCTCGCATATGAAAACGGCGCGGTCATCGCCGCGCCGCTGGTCAACGCAGCAGGTTCCGATCAGTTCGCGGCGAAACAGTACAACAGGCCATCGCCGCCGGTGCTGCGCAGGTCAGCCTGTGAGCAGCCGCCATCCGGCCCGCGCGATCCATGCGACGAGTTCCACGATTTCGACGGTTCGTCGTCGCGAAGCCCGAGACGGTCGGAATGGCCCATGACGGCGGAGCCCTGCACACTGCTTGTCCAGTTCTTGCAGGTCCTGTCCTCGCCTACCGCGAAGGCGGTTCCGTCCGGCTGCGAGCCGGTGAGAATATCGTGACGGTTCGGCTGGTCGCCGCGACCGTTGATGACTTCGGCCTTCTCGTTCAGCGCAGTCTGTTTGGTGAGGCCATTGGCACCATGCAGATCGGCGACGTCCCTGGCGACGACAACGCCCTTGGCGTTGGTCCATGGGCCCTTGCCGATGCGGTCGCGGGCATTAATCGCGGGCTTGCCGTCAGCGGCTTGCGTCGACAGATACGCTCGCCAGGTTTTCGCGCCTGCGCCTGCCTCCTGCGCCAGTGTCCGGCACCAGTTGTCCGCGCCGGCGAGACCGCCAAGATTGCCGCCGTTACCGATCGGCTTGCTGGTGATGAAGAATGTCATGTTGGCCTGCTGCGCGTGAAGCGGGGCGGCGGCGAGGCAGCAGAGCGAAGCTGCAAGGACGGACATCCGGATCATTCGTCTCTCCCTTTCGAAATTGATTGAAGTATCGGCCTCACGATCAATTCAGATCAACACACAACGCCGCGAGTTATTCCGGGATGCATCGGCCAAAATAAAAAGGCGCCGCGCGAGCGCGACGCCTTCGATGTATTGGCTCAACAGCGGTTCAGGTGAACTGGATCGCCGAGACTTCCCATCCGCTGCCCGGACGGCGCGTGAAGGTCCAGACGTCGGTCACCTCGGTCGGCGTATCGCTGCCTTCCACGATCTTGCCGGTGGCCTGTTCGACGGTCTTGTCGATCAGCGCGTAACGCAGCGCCACGGTGGCATAGTCGGTCTGGCCTTCGCGCCAGGCTTCCGCGAGGTCGCCCTGCAGCAGCTTGACGCTGGACACCGTATTGACCACGCCGCGCTCCTTGTTCGCGTTGAGGTCCTGGGTGAAATACGACACCATTTCCGGCGTCGCCAGCGTGTGAAGCCGGGCGATATCCTGATTCGACCAGGCGTCGTTCACCTCGCCGAGCAGCCGCTCGAACGCGTCGTAGTCATCCGGCTTGATCTCAAGCGGCGCGTCGTTCGATCCGCCACCGAGGCCAAAGCCGAAACCGGAACGCGCGTTGGCGAGCGTCCCCTGATCCGGCGCAAGCGCCGGGCCCGGCGCAGCCGAGGCACTGGCATAGGCCGACGCGTTGCGGCGCTGCCACCACGACATGGCGAGCCGCACGACGAAGTAGATCAGCGCGAGCTGGATGACCAGTCCGAAGATCGACGACAGGCTGCCAAGGCCGCTGAAAAGGCCGCCGCCGAACAGCATGCCGAACAGGCCTGCACCGAGGAAGCCCGCGGCGAGACCGCCAAGCATGCCCATGCCGGGCCGATTGAAGAAACCGCCGCGCGAAGCTGCCGCGCCCGCGGCCGGATTGGTCGCGCCCGGTTGCGTGATGGAACGCTGCATCGGCTGCGCCGCATTCGGCGCGGTGCGGGTCGTCGGGGGCGCAGACCATGTGCGCGAACCGCGGCTGCCGCCACCGCCGACACGGGCGTCCGCGGCCGACGAAACGGCAATGGCCACGGGCATGGCCAGAGCCGCTGCAACGACCAGCGTCTTGATGATAGCGCTTGGGCGCTTTCGAAAAATCATGTTCGTTTCCTCTTGGCCCTCATGGGGCGGCGATCCCCGGCAAGGGGACACGCCATAACATGGGCACGGATGAACGAAAGGAAAGTGGAGAGATGCCGCACCCCGTGCGGCGCTCAGTCGCGGGCAACCGGCATTCTGCCCGCTTTATGACAAATTGTTCAGGACTCCGCCGTCATGGTTTCCTTCACCGCCGCCACAAGCTGGCTCAACGTGAAAGGCTTCGGCAGGAAGTTGAACTGCTGGCCTTCCGGCAGGCTCTTTTCAAACGCATCTTCGGCATAGCCGGACACGAAGATGATCTTGAGATCGGGATTGGTCTTGCGCATCTCGGTGAGCATGGTGGGGCCGTCCATTTCCGGCATCACCACGTCGGACACCACGAGGTCCACGACACCATCCTCTCGCTCAAGCGCTTCCAGTGCATCGAGCCCGTTCTCAGCTTCGATCACCGTGTAACCACGCGAACGCAAGCCGCGCGCATTGAGCGAACGCAATCCGTCTTCGTCCTCGACCAGCAGGATCGTGCCCTGCCCGGTCAGGTCTGGCGCCTTCTTGGCGGGCGTGGCCGTTGCAGTCTCGCCGGCGGCAGTTGCAGGCTCCTGAACCGCCGAGACTTCGGGATGGTGGCGCGGCAGGAAAATCCGGAACGTGGTGCCGCGATCCGGCACCGAGTCGACATAGATGAAGCCGCCGGTCTGCTTGACGATGCCATAGACCGTGGAGAGGCCGAGGCCCGTTCCCTTGCCGACTTCCTTGGTGGAGAAGAACGGCTCGAAGATCTTGTCCACGATATCGGCGGGAATACCGGTGCCGGTGTCAGTCACCTCGATGCCGACATAGTCCGCCACCGGCATGCCTTTATATTCGGCGCGCTCGATATCCTTCGCGGAGACGTTGGCGGTGCGGATGCTGAGCTTGCCGCCTTCAGGCATCGCATCGCGCGCGTTCACCGCGAGATTGACGATGACCTGCTCGAATTGCGACAGGTCAGCCTTCACCGGCCACAGGTCGCGGCCGTAGACGAATTCCGGCTTCACCTTCTCGCCGACCAGCCGCTTGAGCAGCACGTTGATGTCGGAGAGCACATCGCCGATGTCGAGCACCTGCGGACGCAGCGTCTGCTTGCGCGAGAACGCCAGCAGTTGCCGCACCAGCGCCGCGGCGCGGTTAGCGTTCTGCTTAATCTGCATGATGTCCTGGAAGGACGGATCGGTCGGCTTGTGCGCGTTGAGCAGGAAGTCATTCGCCATCATGATGGCGGAGAGCACGTTGTTGAAATCGTGGGCGATGCCGCCGGCGAGCTGGCCCACCGCCTGCATCTTCTGCGACTGGGCGAAGCTGTTCTCCAGCGTGCGCTTTTCGGTGATGTCGAGCAGATAGACGATGGCGGCTTCCGCGTCTCCCGCCGCCTGCTCGACCGAGGTGACGAAGAACTGGCCCCAGCGCTCCCGCGTGCTGTCCAGCATCGCATCGACCGGCGGAATGTCGCCCTGCCCGTCCGCGGCCTTGTTGATCGCCGCGACGAGTTCTCCGCGATCGCGTTCGTTGACGACAGCGAAGATCGACTTGTTGGCGGCACCTGTCGGCGACAATGACTGCGTCAGCTTCGCAAAGCGGGCGTTGGCGCGCACGATGTTGCCCGACTTGTCCACGGTCGCGATCGCCATCGGCGTGTGATCGAAGAAGCGCATAAAGCGCACTTCCGCCGCGCGCTGCGGATCGGCATGATCGTCGCGTGCGCGGTTGATCACCAGGGTACGCGACGCGCCGGGCGTACCGTCCGCGCCGAAGGCCAGCTTGTGATAGAGCCGCACCGGCATGGTCTTGCCGTTGCGCATTCGCAGATCGAGATCGAACGCTTCCGTCTTGACCTCGCCGGGCTCCGGCACGATCGAGGTCAGAAGCGAAGCGCCATCGCCGGACATGATGTCGGCGACCTTCAGG
>Ga0209930_1004278_pt1 | contig 12967 bp, 9 predicted proteins | sample ThiBiot_500_biof_2_FD_183948 | JGI IMG/M metagenome (GOLD analysis project Ga0209930, IMG submission 183948) | Wastewater bioreactor microbial communities from Cape Town, South Africa - Thiocy_cont_500_biof (SPAdes) | ecosystem: Engineered > Bioreactor > Thiocyanate-remediating >... | reverse complement strand
CAGGACGATAAAGGACCTCATCAGGTTCTTTGTGGGGTAAACCGATGGGTCGAAAGCACGACTACTTTTCCTATAGCTCCACTGATGCTAACGCCAACACCTGTTCCGGGCGGTGAAACCCGCAAAGTTGCTGGCTCGGGAAGCTGGCAAGATGCCAATACGTTTGTAATGGTTTGGCGATTTATTGAAACGGCCCATTATGACACCGTTACCTGCCGATTTGGGTCAGATGGTGTGCAGGTTGAATTTCAGAGCAGCCTGAATGTTCTGGCCAAAACGAAAGACAAACGGCCCATCCTGGAAGGGAAAGCAGTGGCTTGATCTAATTTCTTTTGACAGGATTTGCAGGTAACCTGTTTAGAGGTTGTTTGCGTTCGTGAGGGCAGATTTGTAATCTGCCCTCACCTTATTCTTAACAATCCTGTAAATCGTGTAAATCCTGTCAAAAAAAATCTTACAGCAACCGATCCAGCGTAATGGGTAGGTCTCTTACCCGCTTGCCTGTTGCGTGAAAGATGGCGTTGGCAATGGCGGCTGGCATGGCTACAATCCCGATTTCGCCTAGCCCTTTGATGCCCAACGGATTCACAATGGTGTCATCTTCTTCGACGAATATGACATCGAGATCATGAATATCGGCGTTGACGGATACGTGGTATTCGGCCAGATTATGATTCATGAATCGGCCGATGTTGTGATCCAGAATGCTCTCTTCGTGAAGTGCTTTGCTGATACCCCAAACCATGCCACCCAGAATCTGACTTCGTGCTGTTTTCGGATTCAAAATTCGCCCCGCAGCTATGGCGCTTACAGCACGAGTAACCTTTACCGTGCCTAGCTCTTCATCAACCATAACTTCAACGAACGCGGCTGAATGCGTTGCGCGGGCATAGTCTTTTTGCTTCAACGCGTTCGGTAACCCCGTTGAGGTTTCCCGAACAGCCTTTCCCCCATTCAGGTCAACCAGCGTTTGCAGCGAAACGGCCGTTGATGGATCGCTTTTGAGCCGTAACTGCTTATCGGCAAACTCAATATCATCCCACTTCGCCCCTTTGAACGGTGAGCCGGACAATTTCTTCGCCAACCCCAGCAGCGATTTACCAACGGCTTCACAAGCCGAGTGAACAGCCATACCAACCGTAGCTGCCGTCCAGGAGCCGCCCGAAATAGGTGCCACCGGAAAATCCGTGTCACCCAGCTTAAATAGCACATCTTCGACCGGAACGCCAAGGGTATCGGCGGCAATCTGCGTCATGATGGTGTAGGTTCCCGTACCAATGTCGGCAGTTGCACTACTAACCCATAGTTTACCATTAACCAGCAAAGCTGCTTCGGCACGGGCGGGCATCTGATTCGCTTCCCAGATTCCGGTTGCCATGCCCCAGCCGATCAGGTTATGCCCTTTTTTCATCGAACGCGGCTCAAACTGACGTTTCGACCAGCCAAACCGCTCGGCTCCCTGCCGGAAACATTCCCGGAGTTCTTTACTCGAAAACGGCTTTTTGGTGTTGTGATCCAGGTCGGTATAGTTTTTCAGCCGGAGTTCAAGCGGGTCCATGCCCAACTCATAGGCCAGTTCATCAACGGCTATCTCCAGCGCCGACATACCCGTTACACCCCCTGGGGCCCGCATATCCAGTGGCGTATACACGTCTAGCGGCACCAGTTTATAATCCTGTGTGACGTTCTCGGGCGGATAGATCATACCACCCCAGTTTGTTACGATTTCAGTGTAGTCTTCAAAGCGCGAGGTTTCTCCCCTAGCATCATGGTAGAGCGCATTCATAGCCCCGTCGGCGGTAGCACTAAGCGCAACATTCTGCACGGTAGCAGGACGGTGACCAAAGGTGAACATCTGCTGGCGGGTGAGGGTTACACGCACCGATCGTTTCAGTTCGAGCGATGCCATAACGGCCATAAATAACTGGTACTGTGGCCGCAGACCAGAGCCAAACCCACCACCCATATAAGGCGATAGCACCCGAATATTTTTGAACGGGATATCGAACACCTGCGAAACGTACAGGATGCTATTCGTTACGCCCTGGGTTTTATCATAAATCGTCAGCTTCGGTTCCTTTCCACCTTTTTCATAGACGACCGTGCTGGCGAACAACTCCATTGGGTTATGGTGTTCGGCCGCATGGATATACCGTCCATACATTTTGACGGGCGATTCCTCGTAAACTTTATTGAAATCGCCACGAGGTTTGGGTGGCGGTGGTTTCAACAAATCGGCCACACCGTGCTTTTGGGGCCGGGCCCGGTGCAGATTCGCTTCCAGACTGGTTTCGTGCGATTCTTCTTTATACTCAACCCGAATTAGCGACGCGGCATAGCGGGCCACTTCAAACGTTTCGGCGACAACCAGGGCAATGGGTTGGCCGCTGTACTTGATAGTCGCATCCTGCAAGGGGCGGAACGGTGAACCCGGTGGCGCATCCTGATCTTTATAGCTGATGTCGAACCAGGCCAGTTTGGGCCGGTTTTCATGGGTAAATACCTGCAAAACACCATCCAGACGCAGGGCTTCGCTGGTATCGATGCGGGTAATTTTTCCTTTTGTTATTGTTCCGGAAACTACATATCCATAAGCCAGATCCGGCACCTGAAACTCCGCGGCATATTTTGCTTTTCCGGTCACTTTATCCCGACCGTCGACGCGGTTAATGGGTTTTCCAATTACCTGACTCATTCGGTTGGTTCGAGTTTAGCGGCCTGCCCCAGTGCGCGGACAATGGCTCGTTTTGCCAGTTCTATTTTAAACGTATTCGCTCCGTACCCCTGAGCCCCGGCCAGCAACGCATCGGCAGCCGCCTGAAACGATTCGCCGGAAACGGGTTTGCCAACCAGCAAAGCCTCAGCTTCGGGTTTGCGCCAGGGTTTATGGGCTACGCCACCGAGGGCAATGCGGGCATCCGTAATCGTATCGCCCTCCAGTTCCAGTGCAGCCGCAACCGATACCAAGGCAAACGCATAGGAAGCCCGGTCGCGCAGTTTTAGGTACATATGATTTTTCGGAAAGCCATTCTGGGGTAAGTCGATAGCCGTTATCAGTTCGTCAGATGCCAGGGAGTTGTCAATATGTGGCGTGTTGCCGGGCAATCGGTGGAAATCGGCGAAGGGAATCGTTCGTTCACCATAGTTGCCGGTTACCCGTACCACAGCGCCTATAGCGGCCAGCGCGACACACATATCGGACGGATGGGTAGCAATGCACTGCGGCTCGGCTGGCATTCCATCCTGGCTCAGCAATTGCGTCCCTAAAATGGCATGGATTCGATTGAAACCATTGATGGCCGAGCAGCCCGAACCTGGCTCCCGTTTATTACAGGGTGTGGCCACATCATAGAAATAATAACAGCGGGTTCGCTGCATCAGATTCCCTCCATTGGTCGCCATATTGCGAAGTTGTGGAGAAGCCCCGGCCAGAATAGCCTGTGACAGAAGCGGATACCGTTCCTGAACACGCTTGTCATAAGCCGTATCGGCATTGGTTACCAATGCCCCAAGCCGCAGTCCACCGTCAACGGTTTCGGTGATGCTGGTCATGGGCAAGCGGGTAATATCGATCAGGCGGGAAGGATGCTCTACCGTTTCCTTCATCAAGTCGAGCAGGTTAGTTCCTCCTGCAATGAACCTGGCGCCCGTTTCCGCTACGCGTTCATTGACAGCATGTTCAACCGAGTCGGCGCGGATGTAAGTAAAGCTATTCATACGGCCTGCTGATTTATGACTTCCTCAATTGCCTGTACAATGTTGGTGTAAGCCCCACAACGGCAAATGTTGCCACTCATGAGTTCCCGGACATCGGCGGTTGTTTTGGCCTGACCTTCGTTGAGGAGCCCTACCGCCGAGCAAATCTGACCGGGCGTACAATAACCACACTGGAATGCGTCGCAGTCGATAAACGCCTTTTGAATTGGGTGGAGGCCAGAGGGCGCATCTGTAGCCATTTGGGCAACGCCCTCGATGGTAGTGATCTGCTTACCTTCCTGCATAATGGCCAACGTCAGGCAGGAGTTGATGCGTTTCCCATCGACCAGAACCGTACAGGCTCCACACTGACCGTGATCGCAACCTTTTTTGGTACCAGTCATATCCATATACTCGCGTAAGGCATCGAGTAAAGACGTCCAGGGAGCAAGTTGTAATTGAGCTTCGATACCGTTGACAGTCAGCGTAACGGTATGTATGGGCGGCAAAGAAGGGATATACGTATCCTTCGGAGGAGCTTCGGCAATGAGCGTCATATAGTTCCAGAGTATGTATATCTCCAGAACTATATGTACTCGGGGTTGTTCAATAAACTTGGCAAGCGGGATTGATAGAGCCGGACCGGCAGACCCGTACAGATGGTTATGATTTATTAAGGTCTTTGTAAATCATAACCATCTGTACGGGTCTGCCGGTCCGCCGTTGGGTTTCTATATTTTTCCAGGATCAACGACCACATGCCGGACGCGCTGACGTTTCCAGGTGTAGGTGATATGTACGAGACCGTCAGCGGTTTGAATAGCGGCAGGATATGAATACTCACCGGGTTCGTTTTCAAGAACAGCCAGCGTTTTCCAGGTCTTTCCATCATCCGAAATGGCTACATCGAGTGGTGTACGAGGGCCACTTTTACCATTTACAGGTGATGTCGGATTGTAGACCAGTACCTGCCGACCATCTTTCAGGGTAACGGCATCGGTTCCTGAGTTGGGGTTAGGCAGGGTTGTTTTTTGCAATGCCGACCAGGTTTTACCACCATCTTTCGACCAGGCTTCCTGAATAAACCCAAGCTTCTGACTCCGGCAAAGAATCTGTAACTGACCATTCTTGTGAAACAGAACACTGGGCTGAATGGCCCCGTCGGTTACACCATCATTGATGGGGGCCGTTTTTTGCCAGGTTTTGCCCCAGTCGGCTGTTTGCTCAAAATGCACCCGCCAGTTATGATCCTCTGAACTAGTCGGGCAAAGCAAAACCCCCGACGACAGCAATACGGGCTTGTTCTTGATAGGCCCTAAAATACCATCGGGCAACCGCTCGGGCTCTGACCAGGTCTTACCATTATCTTTCGAGCGCTTCAGCATTCCCCACCAGGTCGAGGGGCTGGGGCCGACTTTATAAAATAAGAGTAGTTCCCCCTTAGGAATCTGAAATAAAACGGGATTCCAGCAGGGAAGGCGTTTCCCATCGGGCTGTACACCTGTAGCTACTTCGATCGGTGTCGCCCAGCCCGTTTTGGTATGGTGGCTCACCCAGATACCTACGTCGGGATGACGCTCGTATGTACCACCAAACCAGGAGGCAATGAGGCCAGCGGGTGTTTCGGCAATGGTAGAAGCATGGCATTCTGGCGTCGGAGCTTTTTCATAAATAAACTCACGCTGGCGAATGGCGGGATTGGTAGACTGGGCAAACAGACCGAGGCTACTTAAACAGGCAATACAAAAGGCAACAAGTACGATTTTCATGAATGAATTCAATTGTGCACGTATACTACTTAAGCGGAGATATGCTTTTTTCGCCACAATATAGCTAACAGGGGCACTCAAAGCGTGATTTCTCCCCCCGCTTGTTTATAAGTACGGCCAATTAGACTAGTTGTACTACTCAGCATCAATCGTTTCCGTTGAATTCAGTCCCTGTTGATTTCAACTCCAGGTTTTATGCGACTGATCAATGGAATCGCTATTTTTAGTAATCCGTCGCATAACCAAGTCTAATTTGCTGGAACTAAGCCCCATCAGCTATGTACACTCACCGATTAATTCAACATCGAACGCGGATTTTCAGGATAATTATGATCTACACGGATAAAATCATAACCAATCATAAACATCTTAAAAATCTGCGTTCTATTCTTAGCTACCTACTCCTATTGCTGCTCACATTGCCTGTATTCGGGCAGGATAAAAAAGCCGGTGGTCCGTGTGAAGGCTGCGAAGCGATTTATGAAAGTCCGGTTCCGTTCGATAAGCTCGACATGCTGGCGAAACTACCAGATGCCACCTGGAACGGCAAAAAGCCATTGGCTATCAATGGAATCGTATACAAAGCCGACGGCAAAACACCTGCACCGGGCGTTATTCTGTATGTATATCATACTGACGAAACGGGGCATTACACAGCCAAAGAAAGTGCCAAAGGCTGGGAAAAGCGGCATGGTTCCATACGCGGCTGGATGCGCACCAACGCGAAAGGCGAATACAAGTTTGTTACGTTACGTCCGGCTCCTTACCCCGGCCATACCGACCCGGCCCACATTCACATCACGATTAAAGAACCCACGCTCAACGAGTACTATATTGACGAATACCTGTTTGACGATGACCCATTGCTTACGGCCGACAAACGAGCCAAGCTGGAAAACCGGGGAGGCAGCGGTATTCTGAAACTCAAAGACGTCGGTACTATGTACAAGGCCGAACGGAACATCTACCTTGGAAAAAATATTCCAAACTATCCATCAAACCAATAAGGTTCGACTACGATTGCCGTTCACCAAAGCAGTAACAAAGTCCATCAGGCGCAATCACGAAGAAGACTTTCCAGTTGGTTTCGCCATGCTTTTGATTGCTAAAACCGGACAATTCTTTAGTCAGTCCATTGGCTTTGAACTCATCAAAAGCTCGCTCAATATGGTCAACTTCAAAGAAGCAGCCGTCCTGTGTCGGATCGCTACCGTTTTCGGCCAGGCCAATCTGTAGAGCATCCCTGCTCAGGATAGCCGATGGACAAGGCGTTTCGGGCCGATCAATCAACCGAAAGCCCAGGTAGGTTTCATAAAAGGGAATAGCGGCTTCCAGATCATTGACAGGGAGATTCATCTTGTCCTGTTGGTAGGGCCAGGCATTTTTGAGTATTGCTTTTGTTGTTTCCATTGGATCAAAAATGGTCATGAAACGGGTTCGTTTATCTGATAGCACACAAAGATGAAGGGCCAGCAACGTAACCTTTTTACGTTGTTGGCCCTTTTTTTAGACTCGGCCTACGCTCGGCAAAGGCTCTGTTTCGTCATCTTATCAATACCTAATCTTTGCAGTAGCTAATACCATTTGGGCTACGCCATCATTCAGAACGTAATGATTTCACGGGGTTTACCGATGCAGCTCTGGTAGCCTGATAGGCAATCGTCAGTGCGGCAATCAACAGCGTACTTCCAATCGCTGCCAGGAAAATCCAGGCTTCCATCTGAACGTGAAATTGAAAGCCCTGAAGCCAGTTAGTCATGGCCCACCACGCAATGGGAGCCGCAATCAGAAAAGCCAAACCGATCAGTCGGGAAAACTCTTTACCAAAAATCCATAGAATCTGAGACACACTACTTCCCAGCACTTTACGGATGCCGATCTCCTTCGTTTTCTGAGCAGCCATGAACGACATTAACCCATATAAACCCAGGCAACCAATAAAAATGGCAATCAATGAAAAGAACTCGACCAGTTGCAGGATTCGATCTTCCGTTTCATAAAACTTAGCGATGCTTTCATCAACGAACTGATAGGCAAATAATTGATCGGGATGCTGCTCCAGCCATGCTTTTTCAATAGCAGCCAGTGTGGTTTTGGCCTGAGCAACATTCAGTTTTATAGCATAATCGGAATAATCGCTTTTATTCGTTGTAAGGATAATCGGACTTATTTCCTGATGAAATGAGGCATCATGAAAATCTTTAACTACGCCCACAATGGGTGCTACCATAGTGCCCCCGTTGGCCGAAATTAGTTTACCAAGAGCAGCTTCGGGCGATTTGATATTGAGTTTTCGCAGGAAGGTTTCATTGACCAGAAACTCTCGGGCACTGTCGGCCGGAAAGAGGTTTTTGCCAGCTGCCAGTTCCAGTCCAAACGTGGACAAATACTGATCATCGGCCGATTTGATACTCGTTCTGAAGTTCGTCTCCTCATTATCCACTTTCACGAAGTTACCCCAGCTATTGGTGGATGCTGGAGCTGCGTAACAAATCGATACTTTCTCTACCCCCTTGATGCGTAGCAACTCATTTCGTAGCGTGTTCATCTTGGTATGCGTCGAGTCATCTCCCATCGGTACCATGACAATTGCCGCCCTGTCGAACCCTAAATCGGCCTGTTTGGCATATCGCATCTGGTACATAATGACCAACATACCGATAATGAGCACCTGCGAAATAGCAAACTGAGCGATGATCAATGTCCGACGGGTATTAAAACCACCAATATGCTGCTGAGAGAGCTTGCCTTTCAAGGCCACGACTGGTTTGAAACCGGCCAGAATAAGTCCGGGATATGAACCGGCAAAAAAGGTAATGGCCACGCCAAGCGCGACAATGAAAAGCACGAATCGGCTATTCTGAAACAGATTGAGCGTCATTTGCGAGTGGAAAAACGCATTGACCACAGGCAACATCAGAACCGCCATTCCCAGTGCAACGATAACACCGACTATAGTTATCAGACCCGTTTCGGAAATAAACTGCCAGAAAAGCTGGCCTTTCAGTCCACCCAACACTTTACGAACGCCCACTTCTTTGGCTCGTTTGAGTGCTTGCGCCGTAGCCAGGTTGATGAAGTTTACACAAGCCGTACCCAGTAGAAACAAGCCTATAATTGCCAGTACCCACAGGTTCTTTTTTTCCATTACACCCCCATATTGGGCATTGAAATGAATATCCGCGAGCGGTTGCAATTTATAGTGATGGACGTTTTTGCTGGTCGGTCGATACTTTTTGACATAGGCAGGCATCACCCCTTCTACCTGGGCTACCGAAACACCGGGCCGTAACTGTACATAACATTCGACCCCATCGCGAATACCGCCCCACCCATCAATATCATTGGCTAGCCAAGAATCATAGGCTTTCAATGTGGGGTACGATACAAAGATCTCGTTCTTTCGGTCGGTGTTATCGGGCAAATCCTTCAGGATTCCTGTGACCCTGAATACGATCCGGTTGTTGAGCCAGAAGGTCTTACCGATCGGGTTTTCATCGCCAAAATACTTTTTGGCCATTCGTTCGGTCATAATGGCGGTATTTGGCTCCAGCAACGCCGTTTTTTTATCCCCTTCGAGCAACGGAAAATTGAACATGTCAAAAAATTCCGGCTCTGTGAAGGCAACCCCTTCTTCCTCCTTTATCTTCTTTATATCAGCTCCATTTCTCAGGGTAATCAGTTGATCGTCGGCACTGATAATCCGGGCTACTTTTTCAGCAAAGGTGTAATCGTCCCGGAAATGCTTACCCAGTGGTGAGGGTACACTGTGATTATAGCCGATATTATCCCGGTGCATCTCCGTTACGATCCGATACATGCGATCGGCATTCGCATGAAAGTTATCATAACTCAGATGATGGCTGACCAAAGTAAAAATGAGGATACCACAGGTCATACTTAAGGCCAGTCCCGCCACATTGATCAGCGTGTATCCCTTATTGCGTTGTAGATTCCGGAAAGCAATTTTTAAATAGTTACGAATCATAACAGGATGAATACTAGAAGGTTGTTCGTATTGTTGTTTAACTTGTTTTCTTCGACGGACAAAGGGCGGCAGGACCGATAGCACGTTGAGCGCATACCGCAAGATGGCCTGCGTTCGTCCCGCCCGATGGTGCCAGTAATCATACAGCTCAGCCAGATCACCTTCTACCTCTTCGAGGGTGTTTTCGGGATGTAGCCGGGTCAATAACCAATGGGCAAAGCGGGGCGGTCTGTCGTTACGGGGTTGAGGAGACCTATTCATACGCCACCGAGTCGAAGGGTGTTTGGCGGTACCATCTGCCACAGTTCCTGACGGAGCTGCTGGATTTCCTGAAGCGCCCGACTGCCCAGAGCCGTAACCCGAAACAGGCGCTTGCGTCGGCCCCCTCGTTCGGTAGTGGCCCCACCCAGGTAAGACGATACAAACCCCTTTTCTTCGAGCCGGATCAGGGTGTTATGAACCGTACCAAACGTAACAATCCGGCCGGTATGCTCTTCCAGTGCCTGACTGACCGTAACCCCATACCCTTCCCCATCCAGGATAGCTACCATTAATAAGACGATTTCTTCAAATTCACCCAGATAGGTTCGACGCATCGGCTTAGGTTATTAGTTTATATTTTATCGTACAAATCTATTGCCAATAATAAAAACAGGCCATTTCTGCTCAGAAACGGCCTGTTTTTCTCAATTCACACTCATTCTTTGTCCATTACCGGACAACTGATGTCCCTCATCGGACGCATTAATCCAGTTGTAAACCCTCGCTTATCAACTAGATTCTATTCCGATCGTAAGCTTTTCACTGGGTTCGACATGGCTGCTCGAATGGATTGGAAACTGACCGTGAAGAAAGCGATCAATATGGCCAGGAGGGCCGCCAACGCGAACGTCCAGGCACTGATTTCGATCCGATAGGGATAGTTTTCCAGCCACTTGTCAATGGCAAAATAGGCCGCTGGAAAGGCCAACACAAAGGAGAAACCCACCAATCGTAGAAAATCGGACGATAACAGTTGAACAATACTGCTTACCGATGCACCCAGTACCTTGCGAATACCGATCTCTTTTGTACGTCGTTCGGCTGCCAATGTCGCCAGCCCCAATAGCCCAATACAGGAAATAAAGATCGTCAGGATGGCCCCGAAAAGCATAATCTGTCGCCATTTAGCCTCCGATTCGTATTTTTTCAGATTGTCCTGATCCAGAAAGCTATAGGAATAGGGGTTAATCGGGAACAGTTTTTTAAACGTCTGCTCGATAGCCCGGAGGCTTTCGGTTTCGGTATGCGGTTTTATTTTGACAAATGCTTTCCCGAAGTCATTTTTTGGTTTCATAGTGAACAACTGCGGCCGGATTTTCTGATTCAGGGCTGCAAAGTGATAGTCTTTCACAACGCCAATCACCTTATAGCGTTCCGGGATCTCGTAAGCAAAGAAATTCACCTCCTGACCAATTGGATTTTTCCAGCCTGCTTCTTTCACAAAACTTTCATTAACCAGCACCGACTGTGTCGAATCGCTGGGGAAATCGGGCGAAAAGTTACGACCGGCCAGAATCGGAATCTTAAGCAGGGGCAGGTACATTTCATCGACGGTTTCGTAGGCAAAGGAAAGCTGCTTCTCTCCATTGACTTTAGCCACCGTTCCCCAGAAACCCCGATTCTTGGGCGCTACATCGACAATGGTTGGAAACTTCATCAGTTCACTTTTGAGCAAACGCGCTTCGCTATGGTTCAGGCTCGATTTATTTACCGCCACCAGGTTTCGATCGTCGTAACCCAGGCTTTTGGTCGTCAGGTAGTTCAACTGGGAGTTGATGGTCAATGTGGCTACAATGAGAAACGAAGCCAGCGAAAACTGTAACACAATCAGCCCCCGTTGCAGATAATTCCGGCCTGCAAACCGGAATCGGCTATACAGGCTTTGAACCGGGCTAAACCCAGAGAGGACAATGGCCGGGTAAAACCCTGCCAATAAACCCGTTACAAGAAATAGCCCAATGTATCCGGCAATCAGTTTTACGTCGAGCAGATAAGCAAACGAAAGGGCTTTGTTGGCAAGCTGGTTGAACGTTGGTAATACAAGCAGCAACAACACAATGGCAAGCACAAACGCGACAAAACAGAGCAGGAACGATTCGCCCAGAAACTGGATAATAAGCTGGTTTCGCCCCCCTCCCACTACTTTTCGGACCCCAATCTCTTTAGCCCGTTTCAGCGAACGAGCTACCGTCAGATTCACAAAATTGATGCAGGCAATCAGCAGCACAAACAAGGCTATACCCGACAGAATGTACGAAAACGTAGGTCTGCTTTCATCGACCAGCCCATTGTTGACCGGCAGATCGGTACTTAAGTGCATCTCTGTAAGCGGCTGGAGCGAATAGATCGTCTTACTTTTTATCCCAAATTTTTTAGCCATTTCCAAAATCGTGTTTTTGGCATCGGTCTGGTAAATCCGATTCATGGTTGCCTCGACGGCCTTGATATTCGCGTTGGGACGCACCAGCACAAACGTATTCAGAAAGAAACTGAACCAGTTGTCGCTTCGGGCAATGTCTTCTTTCGAAACAGTTATTGGCAGTAATACGTCGAATTTTATGGACGAATTCTGGGGGCATTTTACCGCAACTCCGGTTACTGTATACGGCTCAAACTGCGCTTCGGTCTTGATGAACATGATCTTACCCAGGGCATCGGTTGTCCCGAATTGTTTTTCGGCCATATCTTCCGAAATAACCACCGTTTTCGGGCGAGACAAAGCCGTTTTGGGATCGCCACTCAACAACGGAAAACTGAATAACTGGAAGAACTCGGGATCTGTCGAAAACATCTCCTGACTCTTGACTTCATTGCCCTGCCGGATATCACTCTGGCCGGATTGAAAACGAACAAACGACTGTATTTCCGGTGTACCAGCCGTAAACTTAGGCCCCTGAAAAATACCCGTATTTGTATTGTAGCTTGGTTTCTGATCGCCGGGTGTGATATCGCGGCTGGTGATCCGATACAGGTTCGGGTTGTTGGTATGAAAGCGGTCGTAGCTGACTTCGTCTTTGGTATAGAGAATAATCAGCATGGCAGCCGCCAGACCGATACTTAATCCAACGACGTTGATGATGGAATAGGCCTTGTTGTGGGCCAGCGTGCGCAGGGCGATGGTCAGGTAATTACGTAGCATAGCAGGATGCAGGTAAGAGGGTGATGGGTAATCAGACTGTCGATTGGTACGTTGGCGGGCTTTGAAAAAGTAGGGGTTTATATAGTGGAGCACAGCCCAGATAAACTCCCGACGAGCTTTCGACAAGCCCTCCTGTTCTGTTCGTTTGTAAAATACCTCGTGCAGATCGCCCTGCACGTCTTCGCGTAAAGGAGGAGCTACAAAAACTTCTAAAAGCCAGTCGGCCCAGCGTGGTGGAATAGGTTGCTTTTTCATAGACTACCCGCCAATCAGTTGAAATTTTCCGGGAGGAATGGCCTGCCAAAGTCGGCTCCGAACCTGCTGAACATCGTT
>Ga0209930_1004272_pt1 | contig 12985 bp, 13 predicted proteins | sample ThiBiot_500_biof_2_FD_183948 | JGI IMG/M metagenome (GOLD analysis project Ga0209930, IMG submission 183948) | Wastewater bioreactor microbial communities from Cape Town, South Africa - Thiocy_cont_500_biof (SPAdes) | ecosystem: Engineered > Bioreactor > Thiocyanate-remediating >... | reverse complement strand
TGCACGGATCGAAAAAGGCTGTCGCCGCCCTTTGCTTTGCTTTCGGGCTTTCCGCCTGCAATACGACCGATGCGCTGACACCCCAGGCGGATATCCCCAATGCCGGCACCGCTCGCGCCGGCTCCGGGCCGGTGACCCAGGCCGACGCCGAACGGCTGGCCTCCGACAGCGCGCCGGACGCCGCCCCTGCCCGCCCGCCACGCCGCCAGGGCGCGCGCGGCGCCCAGAACACGCTGCAGGCTCAGGCCGAGGCGCTGCAGGGCGGCAATGCCGAGCAACCTGCCTCCGCCCCGGCGCAAACACCGCCCGCCCAGCCGGCCGAGACGGCGGCCGCCGCAAACGGTGAGGCCAGCATCCGCTTCCTGCCGATCATCGGCGCGCCGGTACAGGCGGTGACGCCGCTGTCGCGCCAGCTCGGCACCGATGCCCGCGCCAACGGCCTCGCCATCAAGGCGTCGGGCGATTCCAGCAGCCAGCATATCCTCAAGGGCTATTTCTCCGCCTTTTCGGACGGATCGCAGACGACGGTCGTCTATGTCTGGGACGTTCTCGACGGCAACGGCGCGCGCCTGCACCGCATCCAGGGGCAGGACAGCGTGCCCGGCGGCGGGCCCGATCCCTGGGCAAACGTGCCCGCCTCGGCCATGCAATCCATAGCGACGAAAACCATCCAGGAGTATATGCGCTGGCGCAGCCAACATGCCGGCTGACGCGAGTCATGAAAATTGTCGCGATGTTTTACAGAAGAAAACAACGACGGGCGTTTCTAGCCCCTTGCATTCGCAAATCGGGGCGTTAATAAGCGCCCAACAGCACGGACACACGAGGCGGGCCAAAATGAAGGTTTTCGCAGGCAATTCGAACCGGCATCTTGCCGAAGCGATCTGCAAACATCTTAATGTTCCCCTGGGCAAGGCCAGCGTCAGACGGTTCGCCGATCAGGAAATCTTCGTCGAAATCCAGGAAAACGTGCGCGGCGAGGACGTTTTCGTCGTCCAGTCGACCTCGTTCCCGACGAACGACCACCTGATGGAACTGTTGATCATGATCGACGCGTTCCGTCGTTCGTCGGCGCGCCGCATCACTGCCGTGATTCCCTATTTCGGCTATGCCCGCCAGGACCGCAAGCCCGGCCCGCGCACGCCGATCTCGGCCAAGCTGGTCGCCAACCTGATCACCGAGGCCGGCGCCGACCGCGTCCTGACGCTCGATCTTCACGCCGGCCAGATCCAGGGCTTCTTCGATATCCCGACCGACAACCTCTATGCCGCGCCGATCCTCGCCCGCGACGTCAAGGAACATTACGACCTGAAGAACCTGATGGTCGTCTCGCCGGATGTCGGCGGCGTGGTCCGCGCCCGCGCGCTCGCCAAGCGTCTCGACTGTCTGCTGGCCATCGTCGACAAGCGCCGCGACCGTCCGGGCGAGTCGGAAGTGATGAACATCATCGGCGAGGTTCACGGCAAGGACTGCATCCTGATCGACGACATCGTCGATTCCGGCGGCACGCTCTGCAACGCGGCCGAGGCCCTGCTGAAGAACGGCGCCACCAGCGTTACCGCCTATATCACCCATGGCGTACTTTCGGGCGGTGCGGTCAACCGCGTCACCTCCTCGAAGCTGCGCGAACTCGTCATCACCGATTCGATCCAGCCAACCACCGCCGTGCAATCCGCGCCGAACATCCGCGTGATCTCGACGGCGAGCCTGCTTGGCGAAGCGATCAACCGCACCAGCCACGAAGCCTCGGTATCGAGCCTGTTCGACTGAGAATTTCTCCGTTTCCAAAGGAAAAGGCGCGTCCTCACGGGCGCGCCTTTTTCGATTCTCTCCGGGAGTGGAATGACCGCCGCTCCCCATCTGGCCAGACGGTACCCTCCCCCGCGTTTAAGGGAGAGGATCAGGCAAAAGGACGAAGGCGCCGGGCAACCGGCGTCATTCCGGCTGCTGCTGCTCCGTCTCCGGCTGCGCGTCGGTCGCCGGCTCGTCCGAATCCTCCGGCGTGCCCAGCGCATCCGGTTCTTCCGTGCCGAGCGCTTCCGGCTCCTCATCGAGGGTATCCGGCCCCTTGACCTGCTGGCCGTTGATATCGACGGAACCGTCCTCGCGCACTTCGACCTCCCAGCGCTGCTTGCCGCCGCCGTCGTCCTTGGCAAAGCCCTTGGCCATCATCAGGCCGAAGGAGACCTGGTTGAGCTGCGGATCGGCCTTGGCGGCTTCCTGGATGGCGGCGATGGTGGCGTCGAAATTGCGTGCGATCACGGTCGCGGTCATCGATACCTGCTTGGTGTTTTCCAGCGCCGATGTGAGCTTGCCGGTCATCTCGACGTCATAGGTCGGCGCGCGCGCCGCGATCCGGTCGAAGGTCATGGCCACCTTGCCGTCCGGGAAGATTAGCTTGACCAGTTCGGCGCCCTCGGCATCGCTAATCGGCTCCTTCTTGTTGAAATCCGCCTTTTCCAGGAATTTCCGCAAAAATTCGCCGATCTTCATGTCGGCCATGCTGAAGGAGACCTCGGTCTGCTGCGGCACCAGGCTGGCGTAAACAGGCGGAACCAAGCCTGCCGGCAGGATCGGATCGGCAGCCTTCATCGATACCCCGAAACGCATCGCGTCGCCGGCCCCCGAAAGATTGAGGCCGTAATCGAAGGTCTTGACGCCGAAGCGCGCCTGCGCGGTCGCGACGTTGAGGTTGTTGAGGCGAATGTTCTCGTCGATGGACGAGGCGAAAGGCAACGCGGCGAGAGCCTTCGCCTTCAGTTCCTGCTGCTGTGCGTCGGTCAGGTCCTTGTGCTTCATGTTGTCGAGCACGAAGAAGACGAGATCGCGGATTTCGCGCAACATCGCGCCTTTCACCGTCGCGTCGAAGGCGATGGAATCGGCGGAGATTTCCACCGGCGGCGTATTCGGCGAGACCACCTTCTCGTAAAAATCCGAAAGGGTACCGCTGCCGGTGAAATCGAGCGCGCCGCCGGCCGCATCGGTGCTGGAGACGACATAATTCATGCCGCCGAAGCGGGCGTCGATCTGCTCGGAGCCGCCGGTGGTCGAAAGCTTGAGACCGGAGGCGGTAAACGTGCCGTTGCGCATATAGGCGATAGCCGGGTCGAACAGGCCGGTATAGCTGTAGTTCGAGATGATGTAGCGCATGGTCGCCGGTGCGTCGGCGATCTTGTAGCCGGCGGTGACGTCGAAATTGCCGTCGCCTTCGACCTTCCACAGATCCTTCTCGGCCGGCGTTGCGAACACCGTGAAGGGTTTCAGGCCGGTCACCGTCGTTTCCGGCGGCAGCTTGCCGGCGAGAAGCTTCATGATATCGGTGACGATCTCGTAGCGGCCGGTGGCCGGCTTGACCGACAGAAAGCCGGTATCGAGCAGATCCTTGGGCAGGTAGTGCGTCAGGCTGGCTTTGAGCTTGTCGGCGCCGGCCTGGTCGATATCGGCCGCCTGCGTCGTGCCGCAGGCGAAAAGCGCGCCCGCCAGGCACATTGCGGCCGAAGTCTTACGCTGCATGATGCTTCTCCTTGTTGCAATCAGCGGTATTGTGCGAAGGAGGAGGGAGGGCTGTCAACGCGAAAGCGTCCGGAACAACAGGCAAAACGGCACGGATCGGCAAAACCCGCGCAAGGCTTGCCTTATCGGGCATTGTGTATTATAGCCCGCCCGTCCGCGCAGACACCCTTGGAGGCACCGCGGATGAGAAGGTTTTCGGACCGTCTCCGGTCCAGCGGAACACAGGCATCTTGCCACCGCCGGGCTCTCCAAACAACCTCGAAAGGATATGCCATGAGCCACGCATCTTACGAGCTCAAGGCCGAGGCGCGCGAACGGGTCGGTAAGGGGTCCTCCCGTGAACTTCGCCGCAACGGTTTCATTCCCGCTGTCATCTATGGTGACAAGCAGGCCCCGATTTCCATCGCGCTGTCGACCAACGAAGTCACCAAGCGCATCCATGGCGGTGGTTTCATGACCACGGTTGCCGTCATCGACGTCAACGGCGAGAAGATCCGCGTCCTGCCGAAGGACTATCAGCTGGATCCGGTGCGCGACTTCACCATGCATGTCGACTTCCTGCGCGTCTCCGCCGACAGCCAGGTCACGGTTCAGGTTCCGGTTCACTTCGTCAACGAAGAGAAGTCGGCCATCAAGACCGGCGCCGTGCTGAACGTCGTTCGTCACGAAGTCGAGCTGCACGTTCCGGCCAACGACATCCCGGAATTCATCACCGTCGACCTGTCAGGCTTCAAGGTCGGCGATGCCGTTCACATCTCGCATGTGAAGCTGCCAGCCAACGCCTCGCCCGTCATCGGCGACCGCGACTTCACGATCGCAACGATCGTTGCCCCGGCCGGCGGCATGGCGGAAGAAGCCAGCGAGTAATCGCCGCTTCCGTTTGAACGCCTATAAGGCGTCCTGCCCCGGCAGGGCGCCTTTTTGCTTTGTCGCATTTCCGGAGGGAAAACCGCTTTACACTTTTCCTGGAAATGCTCCGGAACTCAAAGAGGAGTCCGTTCATGCTCGTCATCGCCGGCCTCGGCAATCCCGGCAGTCAATATGCCGGCAATCGTCACAATATCGGTTTCATGGCGCTCGATGCCATCCAGCGCCGCCATTCCTTTTCGCCCTGGTCGAGAAAGTTCAAGGGCGAGATCTCGGAAGGCGAACTGGGCGGCGAGAAGGTGCTGCTGATCCGGCCGCTGACCTATATGAACCTGTCGGGCGAGGCCGTCGGCGAGGCGATGCGCTTCTACAAGCTGACGCCGAAGGATCTGGTCGCCATCTACGACGAGCTCGACCTGCCGGCCGGCAAGGCGCGTATCAAGACCGGTGGCGGCCATGGCGGCCATAACGGCATCAAGTCGCTGGACGCCCATTGCGGCAAGGACTATCGCCGCCTCCGCCTCGGAATCGGCCATCCCGGCATCAAGGAAGCCGTGGTCGGCCATGTCCTCGGCGATTTCGCCAAGGCCGACGCCGCCTGGCTGGAGCCGCTGCTCGACGCTGTCGCCGACAATGCCGCCATGCTGGTCAAGGGCGAGGATTCGCAATTCATGAACCGCATCACCTTGGCGACCGGTGGCAAGCCCGATGAGGCCAAGCCGGCGCCCTCCCCGAAGAAGCCGGCGGGACAGTCGCATATCCGCCAGGCGCGGCCGAATGCGGCGACAAAGCCCCTGCCCGCCTCCGGCCCGATGGCGGATATGCTCAAGCGGATGTTTTCCAAGAAGGGTGAGGATTAGGCCCTATTCTTCCGGCTCCGCCGTGAACAGCAGCGGAAAGCCCGCCTCCTTGCCGAGATCGGTCGCTTCCTTCGCCTTGGTCTCGGCGACATCGCGCGGGCAGACGGTGACGACGCAGGAGCCTTTCTGATGGGCGGTGATCATGATGCGCCGCCCCGCTTCCTCGCCAGTGCGGAAAACCGCTTTCAGCACCATGGTGACGAAATCGCGCGGCGTATAATCGTCGTTGAGCAGGATGACCTTGTAGAGCTTGGGGCGTTCGACCCTGGGTCTGGTCGCCAGCTTCGGTTTCAACTGGGTGCTGCTGCCGGCCATGAGCTTCCCCTACGTCGAAAAATGGACCTGTTTCGACGATATTGCCCCGCCCGGCGTCCTCGGGCAAGGTTTTCGGCCGCAAGGCTTGACCTTCCCCCGGCCATTCCGCAAAAGGCAGCACAGACAGTTTTCCAGAAACGGGTTTCAAGACCATGGGCTTCAAATGCGGTATCGTCGGCCTGCCGAATGTCGGCAAGTCGACCCTCTTCAATGCACTGACCAAGACGGCGGCCGCGCAGGCCGCCAATTATCCCTTCTGCACCATCGAGCCGAACACCGGCGAAGTCGCCGTGCCCGATCCGCGCATGAAGGCGCTGGCGACGGTCGCCGGCTCCAAGGAGATCATCCCGACCCGCATCTCCTTCGTCGATATCGCCGGCCTGGTGCGCGGCGCATCCAAGGGTGAAGGCCTCGGCAACAAGTTCCTCGCCAATATCCGCGAAGTCGATGCCGTGGTGCATGTGCTGCGCTGCTTCGAGGACGACGACATCACCCATGTCGAGGGCCGCATCAACCCGGTGGGTGATGCCGATACGATCGAGACCGAGTTGATGCTCGCCGACCTCGAAAGCCTGGAGCGCCGCGTCGAGCAGACCCGCAAGCGCGCCACCGGCAAGGACAAGGAGTCCATCGCCCAGCTTCCGATCATGGAAGCCGTGGTCAAGCTTTTGAACGAGGGCAAGCCGGCCCGCCTTCTCCTGAAGACGCTGGCGCCGGAAGAGATCGAGATCCTCAAAGGCCTCAACCTGCTGACCTCGCATCCGGTTCTCTACGTCTGCAACGTCGCCGAGGCGGACGCCGCGACCGGCAATGCCCACACCGCAGCCGTCGCCGCCATGGCCAGGGAACAGGGCGCCGAATGCGTCGTCATCTCGGCCGCCATCGAATCCGAGGTCGCCCAGCTTCCGGAAGAAGAGTCCGCCGAATTCCTCTCCGCCCTCGGCCTTGAGGAAGCGGGCCTCGACCGGCTGATCCGCGCCGGCTATCACCTGCTCGACCTCATCACCTATTTCACCGTCGGCCCCAAGGAAACCCGCGCCTGGACCATCGTGCGCGGCACCAAGGCCCCGCAGGCGGCCGGCGTCATCCACACCGATTTCGAACGCGGCTTCATCCGCGCCTTCACCATCGCCTATGACGATTACATCGCCTACAAGGGCGAAGTCGGCGCCAAGGAAGCCGGCAAGGGCCGCGACGAAGGCAAGGAATATGTGGTGCAGGACGGCGACGTCATCCACTTCCGCTTCAACACCTGAGTCGAAGCCTCACCTGCCTTAAGATCGCTGCCGCCCTTCACCGAAGAGGCGGCAGTTTTTCTTTAAAGATCAGCGGTAGCGGCGTGACCGCAAAGCGACGAAAATGCGGCCAGCCGACGCCGATGGTCAGCACTACCAGTCCGACGATCAGCAGCGTCGCGAAGACATAGGTTTCCGGCGCGGCCGCCGTCTTCTGCAAGAGGCTTGCGGTCGCCAGCCCCAGCGATACCAGCCCCGATGTGACGAAGGCACGCCGGTCGATGACCAGGCCTATGGTCATGAACACCGCAACGATAGCGACGACGATCAACGCATCCGGCAGGCCTTTTTCAGCGTTGAACAGGGCGCCGTTATTGAAATCGCCGAGGAAAACCAGGGCCAGCATCGCATAAAGCAGCGCCGGCGCCGCCGCTAGATGCAGCCAGAACGCGACATCCGAGCGCCGCGTCACCCGGAAGCGATCGGAGAGATCGTAGCGCATCGCCGCCGCAAACAGCACCAGGGCACCGGCGAAGAAGATCGCCGCGGAGAGCGACGGATGCACGCTGATGAAGTCCGCCTGTCCGCTTGCCCGCGAGAGTCCGAGGAACAGCAGCCCGGCCGCGATAGCCACCAGCGACACGATCCACAGGCTGAGCGCCAACGGAATGCGATAACGCAGATAGAAAGGCGCCATCAGCAGCGCAAAGGGCGCCATGGTCAGCACGAAATGCAGCATCGGATCCGCGTCCGGCGCGAGCCGGTCCTCGAGCATCACGATGCTGGCCATGAAGATCCAATGCGCGAAAATCAGCGTCAGCACCACCGCCGGCAGGGCCAGCCGCTGCCGCCGCACGAGAATTTCCGCAAGGACGATCACTGCCGGCAATACGCCGAACAGCGAGCCCACGCCCCATATTCCGGCCATGACGATGCAGACGCCGATCGTGATCAGCACATCGTGAAAGCCGCGAATGAAGCGCGGCGCTTCGGTATCCTCCACTGGCGCGACCACATGCGCCTCGCCGGGCCCGGCAATGTCGCCCAAGGCTGCAGATGGCGCCCGGAGCACGACACCGCGCGCCTGCATATAGGGCAAAAGCGCGCCGGCCTGATCACCGGAGATAATGCCCTCGCCGGCGGCGCCGTCGAGCACGGATTTCAATGTCTGCATGAATAAGGCCCCATAAAGCATTTCCAGGAACAGTGCGAAGCGGTTTTCCTTCGGAAATGCGAAAAAGCAAAGGGTGAGATGCGTTCTCACGATTCGGAGAAAGCGGGAATGCTCAATTCGGCGCCACCTTACCCGGACGCAACGCTTTGACAAGGCCATGCACCCTTGCCAAACCACGCCGCCCTCGCCATTGTGCGTCGCAAACGGGACGGATATGCACGTGACGACCTACACTTATGAAGACTTTACACCCGGCCGGGTCTTTCCGCTCGGGCCGATTGCGGTAACGGCGGCCGATATCATTGAATTCGCCAGGGAATTCGACCCGCAACCGATGCATCTCGACGAAAACGCCGGCAAGGACAGCATTCTCGGCGGCCTCGCCGCCTCCGGCTGGCACACCAGCGCGCTGACCATGCGGATGATGATCGACAGCTATATCCTGAATTCCACCTGCCAGGGTTCGCCGGGCATCGACCTGATGGACTGGAAGAAGCCGGTGCTGGCAGGTGATACGCTGTCCGGCCGCTCGGTGGTGATCAGCGCCCGGCCTTTGCATTCGCGCCCCGGCATCGGCGTCGTCAAGCTGCGCCACGAGACCGAGAACCAGCATGGCGAACTGGTGGCGCTGTCGGAAAATTCCGTGATGTTCCGCATGGCGACAAGCCCGGAGGCCGGCGTATGAGGATGCAGGATCTCTATCCGGACATGCGGCTGGAACTGGCCACCAAGCATTTCAGCGCCGAGGACATCATCCGCTTCGCCCGCCGTTTCGACGGCCAGCCCTTCCATATCGATGCGGAAGCGGCCAGGAACAGCCTGTTCGGCGGCCTGTGCGCGTCCGGCTGGCACACATGCGCCCTATGGATGCGCAGTTTCCTCGATTTCTGGAAAGAAGAATGCCGACGGCTGGAAGAGCGCGGCATCGCGCCGCCAAAACTCGGTCCTTCCCCCGGCTTCCGCGACCTTCGCTGGCTGCGCCCGGTCTATGCCGGTGATGACATCACCTATTTCGTGACCCTGAAGGCCAGCCGAGACCTATCCTCGCGTCCCGGCTGGATCATGAACACCATCCTGTGCGAAGGCGCCAACCAGAGCGGCGATCTCGTCGTGCGCTTCGAAAGCACCGTGCTGGAATTTTCCTGAGATAAAGCGGGGTCAATGCCCGCTGAACTCGACCAGCGTGCGCACTTCCACGCCGAGCGCTTCCAGCTTCTGCCGGCCGCCGAGGTCGGGCAGGTCGATGACGAAGCAGCAGGAGATGACGTCGGCGCCGATCTGGCGCAGAAGCTGCACCGCGCCGACCGCGGTACCGCCGGTGGCGATCAGGTCGTCAACCAGGATCACCTTGTCGCCGGGCTGCACCGCATCGCGATGGATCTCCATCTCGTCAACCCCGTATTCGAGGCTGTAGGCGATTCGCACCGTTTCGTGCGGCAGCTTGCCCTTCTTGCGGATCGGCACGAAACCGGCCGAAAGTTGGTGGGCGACGGCGCCGCCGAGAATGAAGCCGCGCGCCTCCATGCCGGCGATCTTGTCGATCTTGGAACCGACATAGGGGTTCACCAATTCGTCCACTGCGCGGCGGAAAGTGCGCGGATTGCCGAGCAGTGTGGTGATATCGCGAAAGATGATGCCCGGCTTGGGATAATCCGGGATGGAACGGATCGAGCTGGCGAGATCCGAAGCAGTCAAGGTCATGAAAACACTCATCCGTGTCTTGATCGGGCACCTCCGGCAGCAGCCGCGCCGCAGGCGCGTTTGCCGTACATGCGACCGGGTTACGCCAGACACTATCAATTGCGGGCCGGCTGGCCAAACAAAAAAGGCGGCCTGCAGGCCGCCTTTTTCAAACCGGAAACCTGAACGTCTCAGTGTTCCTTGTTGGCGTAGACCGACTTCTTCGTCAGATAGACGAGGCCGGTGAAGATCACCAGGAAAACCATGACCATGAAGCCGGTCCGCTTGCGCTCTTCCAGATGCGGCTCGGCGGCCCACATCAGGAATGCGGCGACGTCCTTGGCATACTGGTCGACCGTCTGCGGCGTGCCGTCTTCATAGGTGACCTGGTCGTTGCTGATCGGCTGCGCCATGGCGAGCGCCGCGGCGTTGGCGAAATACGGGTTGTAATGCGTGCCCTCGGCCACTTCGACGCCGGCCGGCGGATCCTGATAGCCGGTCAGCAGCGAGTAGATGTAATCCGGCCCGCCTTCCTGATACTGCGTGAAGATATCGAAGATGAACTGCGGGAAGCCGCGGGTAACGCCGCGCGCTTTGGCGAGCAGCGACATATCGGGCGGAGCCGCACCGCCGTTTGCGGCGGCGGCCGCTTCCGGGTTCGGATAGGGCGACGGGAAGTGATCCGACGGGACCGCCTTGCGGGTGAACATTTCACCGTCGCCGTTCGGACCGTCCTGCACTTCGTAATTGGCGGCGAAAGCCTTCACCTGGGCATCGGAATAACCGAGATGCTCCAGCATGCGGAACGGCACCAGGTTCATCGAATGACAGGCGGAGCAGACTTCCGAATAAACCTTCAGCCCGCGCTGAAGCTGAGCCTTGTCGTAGTGCCCGAACGGGCCGGCAAAGCTCCAGCTTTCCTGCTTGGGATGATGGATCGGATAATGCGGCGTGCCGCCTTCCGCATGTGCATCCCCCTTCGCCTCTTCGGCGAAGGCAGGAGCCGCAAAGCCGATGATGGCGACGACAGCAAGCGACAGGATGCTTGTTACAAGCTTTTTCATGATGTGATTCCCTCTCAGTCGCTTGTCTCAGGCCTTCGCCGTCGCCGCGTTCTTTTCCAGAACCGCTTCGGTGATGGAGTTCGGCAGGCGGCGCGGCGTCTCGAACAGCCCCAGCAGCGGCATCACGACGATGAAGAAGCCGAAGTAATAGAGCGTGCCGAGCTGCGACAGGACGACGAAGATGCCTTCCGCAGGCTGGGCGCCGAGCCAGCCGAGCATGATGGCGTTGGCGACGAACAGCCAGAAGAACAGCTTGTACCACGGGCGATAGACAGCCGAGCGGACCTTCGAGGTATCGAGCCAAGGCAGGAAGAACAGGATGATGATCGCACCAAACATCACCAGAACGCCGCCAAGCTTGGAGTCGATCGGGCCGACGTTGAAGGTGATGGCGCGCAGCATCGCGTAGAACGGCAGGTAATACCATTCCGGAACGATGTGGGCCGGCGTCTTCAGCGGGTTGGCCATGACGTAGTTGTCGGGATGGCCGAGATAGTTCGGCATGTAGAAGACAAACCACGCATAGACGATCAGGAAGACCGAGACGCCGAGCGCATCCTTCAGCGTCGCATAGGGTGTGAAAGGCACAGTATCGGTCTTGGTCTTGACCTCCACGCCGGTCGGGTTGGTCTGGCCGGTGACGTGCAGGGCCCAGACGTGCAGCACGACGACGCCGGCGATCATGAAGGGCAGCAGGTAATGCAGCGAGAAAAAGCGGTTCAGCGTCGGCTGGTCGACCGCGAAGCCGCCGAGCAGGAACTGCTGCAGCCATTCGCCGACCCACGGGAAGGCCGAAAAGAAGCCGGTGATGACGGTGGCGCCCCAGAAAGACATCTGCCCCCAGGGCAGGACGTAGCCCATGAAGCCGGTCGCCATCATCAGCAGATAGATGACGACGCCAAGGATCCACAGGATTTCGCGCGGTGCCTTGTACGAACCGTAATACAGGCCGCGGGCGATATGCAGATAGACGGCGATGAAGAAGAAGGATGCGCCGTTGGCATGCATATAGCGCAAAAGCCAGCCGTGATTGACGTCGCGCATGATCTTCTCGACGGACACGAAGGCGACCGACGTGTCGGCGGCATAATGCATGGCCAGCACGACGCCGGTCAGGATCTGCACGACCAGCATGACGGACAGCATGGCGCCGAACGTGTAAGCATAGTTCAGGTTGCGCGGAACCGGATAGGCGACAAAGCTGTCATAGACAAGACGCGGCAATGGCAGGCGGGAATCGATCCACTTTTCAAGGCCGGTCGCTGGTTGGTAACTTGAATGACCACTCATAGAATCAGTATCCCCTTAACCGATCTTGATCACTGTATCTTTGACGAAAGAAAAGGTCGGCACGGCCAGGTTCATCGGCGCCGGGCCCTTGCGGATTCGGCCGGCCGTATCGTAGTGCGAACCATGGCAGGGACAGAACCATCCGCCGAAGTCCCCGGCCTGTCCGAGCGGAATGCAGCCCAGATGGGTGCATACGCCGACCATGATGATCCAGTTCTCCCGGTTCTCCCCGGCAGAGCGATCGATATCGGTCGCCGGTGCGTCGGCCGCGATATTCCTTGAGGTCGGAAAGCTCGACAGCCTTGGCTGCCTTGACCTCGTCGTCCGTGCGGTTGCGGATGAAGACGGGCTTGCCGCGCCATTTGACGGTCAGGGACATGCCGGGCGTCAGGCTGGAGACGTCGACCTCGATGGCGCCGAGCGCCAGCGTCGACGCATCCGGGCGCATCTGGTCGATGAACGGCCAGGCAACCGAAACGGCACCGACGGCACCCGCCATCCCCGTGGTCAGATACAGGAAATCACGGCGAGTAGGCTCGCCAAGGGTTTCGCTTGTCGTCTCGTGTTCGCTCACGGCTAAACCATCCTCTGCGCAAATCTTCGCAATAACGCATTGCCCCCAAACCGGCGAATCCGAGCGGACACAATTCGGCCACAGATTCCCCGGCAATCCGGCGCGTTCTATGCTTGATCGCAAATTATGTCCAGTGTCGACAAGGGCTCCGGGCACTATGTCGCGGAATTCGGACACACTTTTTTCAACGTCTTTGATTTCGGGCAACTCCCAGGCCAATTTTGCGGCGATTTCATCGGGATGCCGCCGAAGATCGAGCAAACGGAGAATCGCCGACCGATGCCCGATGGGGCCCTGCCGCATTGCAAGCCGGCAATCGGGCGTGGTATCGCGGCTCCTGACCCGCCCCTTGTTTCCCCGCCGGACAAACGCCGATGAGATCGACCCTGTATTGCGTGTTGTGCGTGCTGCAA
>Ga0209930_1004266_pt1 | contig 13000 bp, 6 predicted proteins | sample ThiBiot_500_biof_2_FD_183948 | JGI IMG/M metagenome (GOLD analysis project Ga0209930, IMG submission 183948) | Wastewater bioreactor microbial communities from Cape Town, South Africa - Thiocy_cont_500_biof (SPAdes) | ecosystem: Engineered > Bioreactor > Thiocyanate-remediating >... | reverse complement strand
CACACTTCTGTTCACCTCTTTTGCTCACTTCCGATCAACATATTCGACAACACTCACATCATACAACATCAAATCACAAACGAACACTACTCATGACACTTCTGTTCACCTCTTTTGCTCACTTCCGATCAACATATTCGACAACACTCACATCATACAACATCAAATCACAAACGAACACTACTCATGACACTTCTGTTCACCTCTTTTGCTCACTTCCGATCAACATATTCGACAACACTCACATCATACAACATCAAATCACAAACGAACACTACTCATGACACTTCTGTTCACCTCTTTTGCTCACTTCCGATCAACATATTCGACAACACTCACATCATACAACATCAAATCACAAACGAACACTACTCATGACACTTCTGTTCACCTCTTTTGCTCACTTCCGATCAACATATTCGACAACACTCACATCATACAACATCAAATCACAAACGAACACTACTGAAAACACTTCTGTTCACCTCTTTTGCTCACTTCCGATCAACATATTCGACAACACTCACATCATTGAATATCACGTTACGGTAGGTTATCGGGAACAAGTTTTATTATTGTGCTGTACAACGGTGATGGAGGTGGCTTTTATTACAGTTTCATTTGTAGTGTTAACTGGGGAACATTGGCGTAAGTGAATAATGGAACTAGTGTGGATTTTTGTATAATAATATGTTTGTGTGAAATACTATGGTGTCGTTTAAGTTCTCGGGATGATTTAATTTGTGAACAGTTGAAGCGAAGATTATATTCATTTATTCGGAGGTTGGAATAGTGATGAAGTTGCAGTTAGTTTGCAACGGATGATGTATTTTTCGATGGTTGATTAGGTTTGAAATGGTTGTAATGAGAGAATTCATGAGTATTGTGTTGTTGTATGGAAGGAGTAATTAAATGTTCGATTTCGGGATGCGCAATAGACGAACGATTGAAAATTTTAAAGGTAAATGCACGTATCTGTGGTTCGAAGTTGATGTTGTGTACCCAAATATGTCTATAAAGTGATCACATGTAGAATGAATAGTATGAATCAGTTGTTCGTTCATTAGTATTTTGATCGATAAATGTTTATTTTAGACTATTATTATCGTAATGTAATGTGAAATACATGAATTACTTCGATCGTGTTTTAGTTGATTTATGTCGTTCTACTCGAGATTCATATTTAGTAATTATATTGCTCGTGGAGTGTGTTGTTAGTTATGAATATATATGAACCAAAAATTCTGTTCATCTATGTTTGTTCAACATGATCTAATACTTATGGTTAGTGAGATGACTATGAATTTGATGCTGTATGAAAAGATAGAACGGTTGTAAGGAGAATATTCGTGTATGTTGTAGCCTTTTACGAAAGTACATACTGAATTGTATATGTATCTCTCAAGAAAAAGAAAGTAAATGATGTTTAGCAACACCTTTGGAACTCCAAACCGATAATTCATCTATATTACGTGTTTCACTGAAGATTCATACCTGCCATATTTATCATAGATGAAGTACTAGATGACTATTGCCGATCTTTGACATTAGTTCATTCGACTATTTTTCAATCAAACAACGTCGGTAGAAGTAGCCGCCTTAATTACAGACCACATTTGAAACGAACTGCTAGCATTTCGCATGAGCTATTCACAAAATTAAACTGTGAGAAAACTAAACTGAAGTATTAATTACAAATTATAACATCGCATCGGAAATAGTTAGCCATAAACCAAGTCAAAGTTGCTGCAAAATTTTGTTCATCTACCTTAGATATACAATAATTTTATTTGATCTGATATGATCTTATTAATGATTGTAAGTCCGATGAATATTCATAATCACCTGTAGATTTTTATTCATATATTTTAATTGACATGGACCTTCATAGTTTAATGGAATCATTATAATGTCTCTATATAACAGATAGACTTTGATAAAAGTACCAATTACTGTATTTATTTGCCATACTCTATTAAGGTAAAATCTACTGCATTGATGTGATGAAAGAATATGAAACGTTAAATGAATAGAACAAATCAATGGCTCGTTTATTTATGACTAAGTGCAAATGGAAGTAGTGCTGTTTATTGATGTATCGACTTATTATGACGAGAAATTGGAATAGTATCTACGACATTTGCCACATCTGGCACAACTATTCAATTCATAAATTTTGGGTGTTGTTTAGTCACTTTTTTAAAGAAGAATTGAAGTTTTCTCATCATTTAATATAAAAATCAACTCTAGGGAAATATGTTCACTTACGATCATCGTTTATAATGTAGTACAACATTTCTTGTAACGATATTATTTTATATGATATTTGAATTGCTATAACGACCTTTAACTGTGTATTCAATTGTTATTCGATCATTCAATAAATATTTTATTCCGAAATATCGTTTGTGAAGTCATCGAATACGAAAAATTCTAACAAAATTTCTGTTCATCTATTTGTTAGAGTTCTATTTATTAACAAGCTATTCCATATCTGCTTTCTGATGTGAAAGGAAACAGATAAGCTTCAAGCAGCTCCTTGTAAGTACCAGGTGTAGCAAATTCTTGTGGTTCTAAAAATATTAATAATGATAATATCTGCAAAATCTCAATACTAGTCTCTCTCTCAAATCTTTTAAGTAGCGAAAATTAACTAGGAGAGATAAATTCACAAAACTAGTTTTGAAATGTGCAGTATACTATAACACGAAAAGACGTCTTTTTCAATAACTCATTATGATAATTTTCATTGTATAATAATCGTAATCAGTGAAAATTCTATTATATTTTGTCAAGTATGAGTTCATCAAGACGTACTTGGAATTGGAGCTGGAGTTGGATCTATTTAATAATTATGAAAACATAACACATACAGGGTATAACAAAATTATAGCCCCCCTCTGTTAGGTGCGCGGCTAAATCCTTTCTATATTTTAATGGTGAACCTAATCGATCTTGTTATCGCATATATATGTGAATTAGTATACACACTACCTCATGTCATAACTGTTTCCTAATATTCCTCGTTACTTTTGGAGAAAACATGAAAAAATGAAACAATAGCTGTAACATAATTATAGTCCTATGTATAAGCTGTATTATATGCCTTTTTCCTGTACTACACATCCAAAAAATTTTTTCAATGTTTTAATATGATACTATGACTATGTTCTATTTTATCGTTAATAGTTTCACTTATTATGACCTGTCTATACTTTAAACCTCGCAAATACGCAGTATTTTCTTAGAGAAAACTGATATCTCTGCATTTCTCAGAGTGTATTGCGTTTTTATGATTAATATCCTTCTGAAACCAATTCAAATGGTTTTAGCACCCGAAGCGATACTATGAAAGTTCAAATTATGTCGGCTCTGGAAAAAGTTTAAAAACATTGAACTGGTAATACTGGCTAATTGACTAGATCTTAGGTAGATTCTGAAGAAAATCTTTCATTATAAGATGAATTTGAATCGTAAAACAAAATTCATTAGCATAGCAAGAAAGAGCTCTTTGATTTGCACTATAAATCACCGAAAAACAAAGACAAGCAGTCTTTTTAGGAGAAAAGACTACGTATTCAAAATCAAATGATACCAAAAATGATGATAAATGTAGATATGAGGACGAATTATTTCAAAAACTCTAGACGGATGACTTTTTCTAATTTTTTTAGCATTTAGGCAGGCGTATGTCTGTCGATATTAAAAAAGTGATTAAGTTTTATTTCATTTGTATTTTCGTGGTTTTGACTATTTCATTGGTACCATTTGATTCAGGCACCCTAATTCGACTGATCAATTCAGAATGTATAGGCTTTTCGCTTCTAAAGACTATGTACTTTCTTAGTTTCTCAGTGATTTTTAGTGCAGCTCAACGAGCTCCTTCTAACTATGCTATTGAATTTTATTTTACGATTTGAATTCAAGTTATAATGGAAGATTTTTCTCGAGAATCTCTAACATCTCTAACGGGTCAGACAGTGTTACTAGGTCAATATTTTTAAACTTTTTCAAGAACTGACATAATTTGAGTTCTTACGATATTACTTCGAGTAGTAATATCATTTTGATTAATTTAAAGCGCATATTAGACATGGAAAGACGAACAAATATGCGAAATTCACGATTCTACAGTATTCTACTAATAAATATAGCATATATGTTGGTTTCCAAGTACAGATAAATTTATAATGAGTCGAACTATCAACGATAAAATGAAGACCAGTTGTAATATCATATTAAAACACTGAAGAAAGTTTTTATATGTGTACTAAAGGGAAAAGGCAAATAAAGCTTATAGATGGGACTATAATTTTATTATACCCTGTATACATGATGATTTCGTCAAAATTTGATGACGAGCCATCTCTTTAAGCTCCCCCTCCCCCATAATAAAAGTCCCTCCTATATTAGAAGCCCTTGAATTTTTCAAAAAAAATAGATTTTTTTCCGAGTTGCTGGGTCTAAATCACCAACAAATTTCGTTTTTCGGGTAAAAAATAAGCTAAATTCTGTCGAAATGTACTGAAAACCTGAAACTGCGGTCGAAAATATGTGAGAAAACCATAAAAATCTCGAAATTTTTCGAATATCCGCCAAAACGTTTTTTCTGTGTAAATTCTGAAAATTTCACGAATCTGACCAGAAGCGCCCTTAAAAAATTGTACACGGCCAGCATATTAGAAACTCCTGGAGACTTTTATTATGGAGAGCAGGTTTACTTGATGATGTATTTTTTGAACTAGACTCACTTGTCACTGGTGATATGAGTGTGATTGGTGATTTTGTTTCTTTTAGCTGAATCATGTGAAGACCAGGGGCTGGACGTAAAGTTGATTCTACAGTAAATTGTCGTGCAGCAATAAGAAGTATTTCTTTTTCTGATTTATAATATGAATGACGACTGATATCTTTACCACTTTCACATTCAATAGTGAAAAGGGTTCGTTTGCCAGTAGTGCCAAGAAATTGAGGATTTTCGAGTACTTCAATGGCTGCGGTACACGATGAGAACCCCCACCAAATAACTGTTTTTCCTCTGGGGTATTCTTGACTTAGATCCATCTTGACGCCTCGATAGACGGCACGAGAAAGTGATGGCAATTTACCGAGTGCAGTTAAAACAAGCTTGAGGTATGAAAACCAGGGTTTTAGTTTTCGACGATCTTCAGAACGAAGAGTGGTATTCAGTGCATGATATAAACATTCTTCATGTGGTTCCCACTCCATAGAATAAAGTATTATCGAAGCTGACTCGTCTTTCGTAAGTCCATCGTCTGGAATTGGTTTTACTCGTTGTTTAGCAACAAAAACATAATCTTGAATTTCAGGTAATATCGAAACTAGTGGTTCAACCGCTTCTTCTAACGATACTATTGGCATTTTCTCGAATCCACGGATAGGCATAAGCATTTCGAGTGGTTCACTCTTAATATCAGATACTCGAACGTATTGCTGTGAAGCATCATATCCACCTGTTGCCATTTTAATTATAACGCTTTTTGATCGAATTCTATGAGAATCTGTTTTGATGATGAGTTATTGTATGAAAATTATATATTCGATGTGGAAAAAATAGTGAATTAATCGTAGTATCGATAAAGAACGTTTAAACGGCGAAAAAATCTAAAAGAATCTGAAAGGAGCGATTATTTTTTTTTAAAATAACGATGGCACAGTGTTCCTATATTCGAAATGTATAAATATAATACGCAATCATCCGATGTGGCTGTTCGCTTCCTTAAACAATAGCTTTTTAAAGGAGGATCCTATCGGCATATTCCAATGACTCTTTTAACCGAAACTTTTAAGAATGAAAGGTACCTATTATGAGAAGCTCTATCGGTAACAACTTCAGATTGATCTAGCAAATCCTTTTCGAGTTATGGATTTCACAAGTGGGATTTTAGGCTCTTTTGTAACTCCACTATTAAAAGACCGGTAACTCTTAGTTAGGATCTGACATGGAGTTGAAAACATCAACTTTACGACAGTAAACTTTAAGTATTCCCATCCAAGAAAAACTTGTGAACAAATATTTTTTACTCATCACCTCTCCCGAGTCTCATCAGTAGTATTTCGATATTACGGTCATTTAAGTCATAAGAAAATTGGGAAAAGTGAAATTTTTCTTTGGGGAGATAAAGGAACACAATAAAATTCTTTTAAAATTCTACATTTCGCGAAACTCAACCCGCTCCAAAAATTATATGCGTATGTATCATGAAAAAAGCGATTCAAATGTATAGTTTTGCGCAAAAAAAATCGCATTTTCTGAGGAGGCCTCCTTATAAGAAAAATAGGAAGTATAGTCAATGTTTTGTTTACTTGGGTAAATTTGTTTTTCGTAGAGGTAGAGAAAAATAAGCTACCCATCGAAAATAAAACGGTATTATATATATCGAGATGCATTCATGCGTGCAGATTAATGTACCAATAAGAATGAGAAGAATAAGCCTCAATATACTATATTTACTATCATAAGATATCGCTATTTTCCGATGTGTAAAATTTGAAGGAAGAAATGTTGAAAATAAATTATTTATTTTTGAATATTATAATGTTTTATATTTGCATAGTGATGGAATAAATCAATAGGAGGAAGATTTTCTATATATAGAGCATTCGTTGGATTTGATCTTCTGTAATATCTACACTCGTTACAGTTAACCATTCTACTTTGAAATTGATTGTATTCATGCTCTTTCAGTTCATTATTTATTAAGTACTTCGGTGGCAACATCCAAAACAGAGTGCTGACCAGATTAATCACTGGGCCTATACCTTCGGATATTTTCCAACATGCATCAAGTTGATCTAATTCGTGATATAATTCTCCTCTCTCATATAAAATATCGGTTTCATGAGAAAGTAATTTCAATTGAAAAAATGCTTAGCATCTTAGTGTAGCTAATCAAAGAAATGCTTTATTTTCGATATATAAAAAATATAGGAAAAAATTAGTACAAATTAAGTGTATGGTATAGACTTGAAAACAATGTTTTATTTCGATCTTTTTGCGTGATTGTAATTGTTATGATAACTTCTAAGAGCGTGGATGGCCGTAACGATAAATGTATTCGAGTGCTGTTTTATTGAATTCTTCAGGATCATTTTCGTACTGTTTGCATGCGTCCAGATTAATTACCAGATCACGTTTAAAATCGCTTATCTGTTCCTCAACGTCGATAATGATATTAGCAATAGAGATAGCACATTTATAGGAGTCGTACTTATTCAACATCCGATTGCACATGCGTCCGCGATTACTAATGTTTGGATGATACATATAATCCATAAATGTTAGTATTGGAGGAGTAAATGGATAATCTGTACATAGGACGATGCGAATACGAAATGAACGTTGACAGTATGGTTCTAATCGTGGTAGAATGCGTCCTTCGATGAAGATATTTCCGTCAGAATCCCTCCATTTTGGCATTGTATCATCATCATCATCATCATCATCATCCAACGAGGGAGCTAATTCAAGAATAAATATATCCTTGACTTCTAGTTTCAACTTTTCAACTTCTCGATAAATACGTTTTAATCGCCCACGGGGTAATGAGCATGACTTAACTGTCTTTATCTGAATTGACTCAGATCCTAAATATGTAAAAAATTACATTTAGCTGACTCAAATGTATATTTGTGAAAAAGATTACCTGATTTTGCTTGTTCAACGGTGTTCGAGTAAGCAGGCTGTACCAATGGAGAAGTCAGAACGTCGAGTACTTGTTTGCAACATTCATCAATATTTGCTGATGATTCCGAGTGAAAAAATTGGTCGTTCGTTTTCATTTGATCTCGGAAAGTTGCATGCATATCCTGTTCAACTTTTTCTTCTTCATCTCCTCGGATCAGTTTGAATTCTTGAACACCATTCTGAAGAAAATAATGAAATCGAAGATCATTTTATAAATAGCTAAACAAATACTTTGTCGTTTGCCTCAACAATCCGAAAAATCGTTCCCATAGATATTAAAATTTCATCATCAGCTCTCACTTTACTATGATAACAAGTATAAGCAAATGGTTTTGTTTCATTTGTTCGTTTATCAACTATCATATACAAAATAGCAGGAACAAAATCAGGTTTCTTCGTATCAGCTCCTGAGTACATACGAGCAACGTCTTCTTTCAATGTAGTCGAAAGAAAAGATTTCGTTACAACTAAATCACCTATACTGCTTTTTAATTTGTTATATTCTATATGGGACATTGGTCGTCCACGATAAACTTCAATACGATCTGGATAATAATCGAAATCTTCAATGTGAATATTTTTTAATTGGGTATTGAGATCAACCATGTAGAACGCAAGTTTAAACATATCTTGAATATTACCAAGTCGACATGTTCGATTTAATAATTTGTGAAAAAAACACGGGTTTGTATACCAAGATATTGCCTCATCTGGCTTATAATTTTCCATCCATTGTTGAAATATTGTCTGTTGTGCTGTATTATCACTAGTTTTCTCCATACAGAATGTAACGAATTGTTTACGAAGTTCTTCTGTTTTAGGAAGATGAAGCAGAATTTCAATCAAAAGTTGATAAAACACAAATAAACGTGCGTCTCCTTCGAGATCTCGTATTGAATTTACAGTCTTGCTTGACTTCAATGTAGCAAAATCGGTGTCATCATCAGCTTCAATACTTGAAGGTGCATCTTGACTGAGACGACTATATAACGCTTCAATACTTGTTATTTCAACAAGTTTCTCATGTTCTTTTCTATAAATACAGTCTTTACCAAATATATAGATATATTCCAATTGAGGCAAGGCAATAAAATCGTTCAACAATTGATCATCGATTTGATATGAGAGTACAAGGAAACCCCGTTTCTCAGTTGCCTTACTTAAATATTCGTAACATTTTCTACCATCATTAAACGTCATCACTTGTTGTACTGTACGTAAAAGACCAAGACTGACATCAAAAGCTGCTTTACCATCGTTCATTTCAGTATCTAACCAAGCAAGGACAAATTCACGAAGATAATCCTCGGCATTCTTCATTTGTTCACATGAAATAGCGAGAACATACGTAGTCGCTTCACTAGCATGTATAGTCAGTGAAACAGCCATATCTTCTCTCGAGTCGATGTTTTTTACAATATACTGCGTGAAATAAAATAAGTAAATATCAGCTTATTTTGAAAAAAGAACATATTGAAAGAAACGTTACGGAAGTAATCTTTTTTTATTGGCCCTTTTCAGCTTTGTCTGAAAACGCCGAAAACAAGCGCCACCTCAAGGTGGTTTTTTTTCACGTTTTGTTTTCGATATTTTCACTTTCTAATATCAATAAAAAAATTAGATATGATCATTTATGATCGAACATTTATAAGATTTATTGATTTGATATTCGAGTCATCGACTTGGTCGTGATCAGACGTATCCGTCCAAGTGTATCTTCTCTCGTTATTCTTTTTCTTTGACTAAATTTCTTCAGTCTTTCAACTAATTTTCTCGAGCAGCTCGAGAGAGTTTTGTGACTCTGAAAACAGGTTCAGTCTCATAGTCATTGTCGCGGTAACACCTACAACAGGTATAGCAGGTCTAAGGTTAAATTTTCTTCGTTAATAAACTTAAGCCGGTGGTTCAAACAATGCCTCCAAAAGGAGGACAGATAAAGGGTAAGCGCAGTGAAAGCGCAAACAATCAACAAAGGACCACAAACACACAAGGACAACAAGGAATAGTCAGCCCAACAGTAGTAACAAGGCCAAATCGTCCAACCCAACCACAATTCGGAATAGCCCCTCTAATTCTAGAGGGAGCTAAGTTAAACAAACTTCAACTGAACGATTTATTAAAGATTCATTTAGCCGAGGTCAAATTAAATAACATTCAATTAGCACGGAATGGAAATTTCACGATCTACGCTAATGATGTTAAATCGTTCAACCAGTTGTTAAATGAGCTATCAACTACTCTTACCAACAACGGCAGTCCATCAACCAAGGTGTATGTACCACGAAGTATTCAAAAAGTACAAGACACCGAGAAGGTCGCCTTCGCCAAAGGAGTAGATGCTGTTATCCCAATCGATCGAATTACAGAAGCACTCACAAACAAAGGTTTAGCAGTTGCTGAAGTTATTCGATTACAAAACAAAGATAAAACGGGTGATTCACAAACAGTTAAAATAGTGTTAAGTGACACAATTAACCGCAATACGTTAGTGCAAACTGGTTTACAAGTCGACTATATGCATTTCGCAGTCGAACCAGCGAAACAAAACACTACACCGGTCCAATGCTACACATGCCAAAAATATAACCATGTAGCTAAATTCTGCAAAAGTGAACATCCAACATGTGCTCGGTGTGGGGAAAATCATCGAATAAACCAATGTACCGCCGCAGACGATGCAATTAAATGTAGCAACTGCAAAGGTAATCATTTAGCAAACTCGTCTGTCTGTTCAGTATATCAAGAACAACAGAAAAAAATGTTAAAAATGATCAACCAATACACCACAACAAGCAAACAAGCTACAGGCGCACCATCTTTACACAGTACAGCCGACTATCCTCCACTAGCACAGCACAATCAGCTGCAAAAGTCCGTAGTAACCGAACATGTTCTAAATGAAATTCTTATTACGCTCACAAGCAAAATGGAATCGATTTTAGAAGAAACAGTCAGTCGAATCTTCAACAATTTGAACAAAAAGATGAAAGGTTTCGAAAGAAAACTGAATCGTCTATGTCGAACAAATGCTGAAGAAGATCAAGCAACATCGGACTCTGAATCAAGTGATGCAGAGACATCGAAGGAGCTTGAAACCAACCAAACAAGTGAAGTAAGAACCGAAAATCAAACTACCACAACAAGTAATTCATCAACAAAACCGAAACCACCAGTAGCTGGAAGAAATCAAACCAAGACACAAAACGGAAGTGCAGGTTCGAACAAAAGAGGCAGATCAAACAACAGCTCTCCAAACGATTCGAAGAATGCACACAAAGATCGCAAAATCAGTATAAACGATGATTAGTTTCTGTCATATCAACATTAACTCAATCATCAAACACAAAGACGAACTCCTAGCCAGATTTTCCAAATATGACATCATATCTGTCAACGAAACAAACCTTGCGAGCGACAAACACTTTGCCCTCCTAGGCTACAACGTTTTCAGACATGATCGAATAGGCAAACCTGGTGGCGGAGTGCTGTTAGCAGTTAAACAACATATAAAATCCAAAGAAATCATCAACAAAACGTCGAACAATAATGAAATGGTAGCAGTAGAGATAGCAACAAAAACTTACGGCTCGATACTGATATCATCCATTTATGTTCCGCCAAAAGCAAAGATAGACATCAAAATCCTTCATGAACTATACACTCTTAATAACAACTGTGTGATCATGGGAGATTTCAATGCAACACCAAATAATCTGGGATCTCAACTGGCTAATGCAAGAGGAAGACAGCTGCAAGAATTCTTAAATGAAGGAATTATCGAAGGTGTCGACGATGATAGCCCAACATTTGAAAGGAACGATTACGAAGTGAAACTCGACTGGATTCTAGCGAGTCAACCACTTATTTCGTATATAACAAATGTTGAAACGCATCCAACAATCGGCACACTAAATGGCCACAAACCATTAACTTACGATATGACCCTTGGAATCGAACCCAAACCGTCGTCTCCAAGGATAGCCTTCAACTTCAAAGCAGCAAGATGGTCCATCTTCAGAATCAAGTTAGACCAACAGCTGAAGACATGGAACAGCACACGTCTTATCGATACAACCCAAGACATCGAAGAATATGCGTCTTTTATTACTGAATGTATAGTGGCTGCAACTCACGAAGCCATTCCACAAAACAAGCAAACGAATACAACTTCCATTCCAAGTGAAACTTCGAGTAACTTGATCAAGGATAAACATCAAGCATACAGAAGATGGAAGAAGACTGGAAATGAAGCTGACAAACGTCATTTCTACAATGCCAAAGTCTTACTCACAAATTCACTTCGAAATGATAGAAGAAATAGCTTCAACAAGCTGATGTCTTCATTATGTCAAAAGAAAATGTATTCAGACAAAGTTTGGTTGACGGTACGCAAGTTTCACAACAAACGTATCAAGCAAATTCACAGTGGTACCATGAAATACAATAACAAAACAGCAGTAACAGACAAAGAGAAGGCGGACTTATTTGCGGACTACTTCGAAAATGAAGTTTACACTCTCACTGCTGATTCACTGCCCTTTCATGACCAAGTGACAGACCAAGCAAACAATGTCAAAAATGGAATTACGCCGATGTCAAGCACACCAAAATGGAAGAAAGTCAAAGTAGAAGAAGTCAAATTGCACATTAGACAACTTCGAAACAGCTCCACCGGACCAGACAACGTCCACAACAGGTGCTTGAAAAATCATTCAAAATTACTCGTTCAACATCTAACAAAGTTGTTCAATGCAATTTTGAAAAGAGGTCATATTCCAGCAATGTGGAAAAAGGCTAACATAATCGTATTGCTAAAGCCGAAGAAAGACAAACAACATCCGTCAAGCTATCGGCCGATTAGTCTTCTAAGCTGCCTAGGCAAGCTTCTGGAGAAAATAATCAAGCAAAGACTTATGTTAGAAATAGAAAGACGCAATATTCTCCCGCAACATCAAGCAGGATTTAGACCAGGCAAAAGCACGACATACAACATCGTCAGACTAGAAAGATTCGCTGAAAGTCATCTCAAGAATCCGATTCGCAGAAGACACTCAGCAGTTATTCTATTTGACATCAAAGCAGCCTTTGATTCAGTATGGCATGATGGCCTGATCTACAAGCTTAACGATCTACGTCTTCCTCGATACATTATAAATTACTTGATCTCGTTTTTACACAACCGAACAGCAGCCATAGAAATAGAAAATGTGCTATCGCGTCCGTTCAACCTGATGAGTGGTACTCCACAAGGATCTCCGTTATCACCACTGTTATACATCTTATACACGGCAG